>Ga0307517_10011807_pt1 | contig 12075 bp, 6 predicted proteins | sample 23_EM_MG_FD_194515 | JGI IMG/M metagenome (GOLD analysis project Ga0307517, IMG submission 194515) | Populus trichocarpa ectomycorrhiza microbial communities from riparian zone in the Pacific Northwest, United States - 23_EM | ecosystem: Host-associated > Plants > Roots > Unclassified | place... | reverse complement strand
AAAAGAATGAGGACCAAATTTGATAGATAAAAAATTTCAATAAAAAAATGATAAGGAAAAAGCAAATAACAATTATAAAAATAAGGACCAAAGTTAATATAAAAATTAAATTTTAAGAGATGAAATTAAAAAATAAATATTCAAAACAAAATATATATAGCAATCAAAAGTTTGAGGACCAAATTTGATATAATCAGCAAATAATATGACATATCTAAATTTTATTTTGACTGAAAAGTGTTTTTTAAAATGCAGGAAAGTTTGGAAAATAATTCCTAAACAAAGGAATTCCGAAAAAAAAAACATAGTAGCTTTTGGTGAAACTTTCTATACACCGGGAAAAGTTTCTGAGACTGGGTTAGCTGAATGAAGAAATGCAACAGATGTGACGTCTGATGGTAATAATCTTCAACAAATCAGTGCCACATGCATTGCAAGTGAAACAAGCAATCTTCAACTGAAGCTACTATGCTAGACAAATAATTTGACCTTCAAGTTAAAAAATGCACGGTGGAAGAGCACATTTGATATCGTCAAATTCACAGAAACAACAATGGCGAGCAAAACTCTTGTCACAAACGCATCTTGAGTAATGAGATGGTGGCTTTGCCAGCAGGTGAAGAGGGTGCAAGTGCCACTTGATCTCCAGGGGTAGCTTAACACACTTCTTCTGAAGAAAGAATTCGCCAAAAGTGTAACAATTGCTAGGACCCGGCATTGCCTCCTCGCACACAGAGAACATAACTCCTTCACCATGATATTCTTGCTCTTGATTCATAATCAATGGATGATCTATGAGGGCAAGTTGATGTGCCTGACAATCAACTTTAAATAAACACAGGAGAAAATCCTCTGCATATTCTGCAGGGCATAAATTGAAAAGGTGTTCATTTCACATGACAAAGGCCAATTTCCTCTTAAACAAGGAATTCTTTCAAATCTCAAAATCATACTCACATATGCTATTCTTACAAGTAGCGTATAAACTCAAAGTTGTTTTCGTTTTACTTAAAAAAAGGTGCTCTCAAAGAAGGGAAACCTTTCAATCTAATAATCACCCATACGCCATTGAAATAGAGATTAAGGATTTTCTTGGAATAGAGATTGCTCTTTCAAAGAAGGGGATCGTTATATCCCAACAGAAGTGTGTCATTGATCTTCTTAAGGAGACTGGGATGAGTGGTTGTAGGCTAGCAGACACTCCAATAGATCCCAATCAGAAACTTGAAGATGACAAGGAAGGCGATCCAGTGTGAATACAACACAGTATCAAAAGTTAGTGGGAGAGTTTATTTACTTATCAAATACATGATCTAATATTGCATTTGTTGTGATTTCAGTAAGCTAGTTTATGCATTCACCCCACGCAAAACATCTTGAAGCAGTTTATTGGATTCTCATACACTTGAAAAGCACACCAGACAAGCGCAGACAATAGAAGCATACACTGATGTGCAGATTGGGCGGGTTCAGTCATTGATAGAAGATCCACATTAGAATATTGTACTTAAGTTTGAGGAAATATAGTTACATGGCAAAGTAAAAAACAAAATGTGGTTGCAAGAAGCAGTGCTGAGGTAGAATATAGGGTTATGGCAATGAAGTTTGTGAAATGTTATGGCTAAAGAGAATTCTTGAAGAGGAAGAGCTGTGAAATGCCTATGAATATGCCAACATTAACAAAGCTCCCGTTTCTTGTTTTTCCTAATTTGTGGCCTTTCTAATTTGGTGATCTCCTCTACTATTTAACATTTATCTTGTAACCATAACTATTGAATGAATAAGAAATAAAATTATTCTTCTTCTTCCAAAAACCTACACACACATCACAGTAATAGAAGAAGATCAAAGAACTCTCCTTTACAGGCTACCATCTAAACATCTATTAAATATCAAATAAACCAAACAACTAAGAAAAATGCAATCCAATTTACTACTTCAATTCACGGATTTGTGCATCAATGGGTCTGAAAGTCATGTGTAAATGCTCATTACCTTGATATATGAGTATTTCCTAAAAGCACATTCTGGATGAGTATTAAAGTCATATTTCTCACAAGAGTAGAACCAGAGCTTTATGATTTTCACAAATTTGACAAACAAATTGGTAGTAATTTGGATTTTGGATAATTATAGGTGAGAAAGAGAGGATGGTCATTGTACATGTGTCTAGCTTTACATGGCAGAGTAGCCCATTAGAAGATTTTATCTCAATCCAACTCAAATTTTATTAGAAGATTTTAAAAGCTTTATTTTCTATAAAATTAGAATTTAATAGTCTTTTAAAATCAGTAAGACTTTCAAATAAAACCACAAAACTATCCAACTTGTAATATTTTATTAGTTGATTTAGAATTTTTTTTCTATTTAATTTAGAATTTAATTATTATTATTTTATTTTATTTCAGATTTTTTTAATATAAAAACACTATAATATTACATTTTAATTAGAGAATTATAATTTTAATATAGTGATTTTACTTGATAGAATTTTGTGTTACTTGTTTTTTTTTTAAAATGCAGTAGAAGTTTCAAAAGCATTAATTATATTTTTTGGAGTACCCCATTAAAAATAATTAAATTGGGTTTGAACTTGAAAGGGGTTTTTTGTCTAAATTAAAAATCAATCAGGTTCTAAATTGCCTCGCCGTTGATTTATCTTATCTAACCAAATAATCGAAAGGGGATTTGGGCCTCTAAATCCCTTGATGGTTTTGAAATTAGATAAACAATATTGAGGCTTATTCTTATTCTTCTTTAAAAGAAAAATTGTAATAAAATCTATAACAAAAATGTAAAGAGTAAATCGAAACAACAAGTGAGATGAACTTTCATGTGGGATGGATATGAGCAACATAAGATTGTAATGATGAAGATAGCATTCAAATCCAAATGATTTAAGATATTCGATATATAATTTCCAAAAAACCTTCGGCTGTTTCCTGAACTTCAGGAAGCAAGATGTAAAAGCAGAATTTATGGAGTGGATCAAGAGCTTCCTGCTAAGCTAAAAAAAATGGTGGAAGGTCAGACATCTTTGTCATTACGAAGGCACAAAGAAACAACAAACTACCTTGACAGTTTTAATAAAATAGCATCCATTGTTCAGAAAAAAACAGAAAAATAAAAAAGTGATCCCATATGCGAAAATTGAAACAGAGATAATAAGCATCCATTCACCCAACAATAATAACCCAAAAATAAGAAAAAAGCCAACAACTGTAATCCAATTACCATAACGAGTTAAAGCATTGCTTTCTGTTCCTGTGGACGATAAAACTGCAGTTAGGATCAGTACATTCAAGGGCGAAGTCATCGCAAAGCTCACCACAGGTATCGCATGCTGGATAATCCTCTGTCTTGACGACCAAAGCAAGAGGGTGAGGGTGTTTAGGACATGTGCGAACGCCCCCAAGCTTGACATATGGGTATTTCCCGAGAGCACATTCTGGATGAGCATCGAAGTCGCATTCCTCACAACGGTAGAACCAGAGCTTTGGGTCTCTATCTTCTTCACAAATTATACAGGAAGGTTGGTAGTCATTTGCATTAATATAGGTGAGGAAGAGAGGATGGTCATCATACTCGTGTCTTGCTCTATATGGCAGTGTAGCACATTTCATACCGAGCTTGAAATCGCAAACCACACATTTTAAAAATACCTTTGATTCTTCACTGACACAACAGCCACTGCAATGGGGAATATTCTCTCCGTCCGCTGCAACCCAAGGGCGAAGCCCGCGACCTCCAATATTGCAACGGAGTATATTCTTTCTGTCCGCTGGAAGATAAAGGGGATGCTCATGACCTCCATGTTTAGTGGAATCTTCCAATGATTTGAAGCATCGGACATCAATCCAGAGTGCACATACATCACATTTGTACCTGAGCCCACGAAAATATTGCCTACACACATTACAGTAGAACAGATCATGTGGCCCTCGGCTCCATGAAAGAATCAGTTGGTTTTCGTGATATTGCCACTTTTTTCGCCTGGGTAATTCTATGCAGGTTTTGTCAAGAAAGAAATTACAACTGGCACAGCTATAAAATGGAGTGGAGATTGGTAACATGCACCCATCACACTTTAGATCATCATCAACCTTGTCAGTAAGGATTAGGTTATGTTGATGACTGAAATGTTCGATCTCTTCAATTATTCTCTCCTCTCCATGCTTGATCTCACGGACAACGCGAAAGCTAGGTTCATTGAATTGATCATCAACAGTCACACTTTGCTCTTCTTCGTTTTCTACTACAATCTCTGTTGCAGAATCCCCATATTCTCTACTACAATCCACGTGTGCAACAAAGTCACAGTCCGGGCAATAGTAAACTCCGTATTCTGTGTCAACTTCCCGACAGCAAATTCCACAGTACTTGTTTATAGATTCGATGCGTTTTTGAGGATGATAGGTGTGGATGATTCGGGGATGCTGGTGCAGTGCCGTTTTAAGGGTGCGTGGCAATGAAATGCATTTTTTGTGGACCACGAGTTGGCACATAGTGCACCAAAATGGGGAGTCATCTCCATCTGTGCCACATGCATTGCAAGTGAAGGAGATTGATTTTAATGAAAGTGGATTCATAAGGCGTCTAAATTGATGCCTTTGATTCTGATCAGCTGCATCAATGCACGGTGGAAAAGCACATTTGATATGGAGGTTGTATTCACACACAATACAAAAGTAAAGAAAACTCTCATAGCAAGTTTCGTTGCAAAAATCACAGATCATATCATGATTTGGCAGTAGACGAAGAGGGTGTTCTGGATGCAAATGCTGCTTGATCTCTGGGGGTAGCTCAGCACACTTCTTGTGAAGAAAGAAGTTGCAAGAAGTGCAACTATAGCTAGGACCAGACATTGGTTCCTTGCACACACAGCACTGTACTCCTTCACCATGATATTCTTGCTCTTCATTCAAAATCAATGGATGATCCTTGTGGGCAAATTGATGTGCCTGACTATCAACTTCAAAAAAACCCGGTTGAAAAGCACATTTGATATCAAGATCAAATTCACAGACAGAACAATGGTAAACAAAACTCTTGCAAGTTTTTTGGCAGCGATCACAACCGTATTCTCCTTTATATGGTGGCTTTGGCAGTAGATGGAGAGGGTGTCTAGGATGAATGCGCCGCATGATCTCACGGGGCAGCTCGGCGCATTTCTTATGAAGAAAGAAGTAGCAAGAGGTGCAACTGTAGCCAGGACCCCATATCGGTCCCTCGCATCCAGAGCAAATAACTAGTTCGCAACTATATTCGAGAACTTGATTAATGAGGATCAATGGATGATCTGGGTGGCTAAAATGTTCAATCTCCATGTCTCTGGCTCTCTCAGAGGACAGAGCAGGAAATGAGGGGTGTTGAGCCAAGACAAGACTTAGGCAGGCCAAATTGAAGCTGCCGAATATATATGTTATCGAAATGGAAAGGCAAATAAAAGTTGAGTGCTGCTAGTATTCATTATTCAATACCTCACCTTCTGAACTGAAATTTGACCTCTTCCCTCTTCCCCTTTATCAAAGATTATGGGACAGAGCCGAAACGAAAAATAACTCAAAGGGCCCAAAATTCAAAGAAGCCCGAAAAGGAAGAAAGGGCGTTACCTGTAAGGAAGAGGCGGGTAGAAGATCACGAGGAAAGCTACAGGCTCCTCTATTTGTGAGGGTGAGATTGTTCAAGTATGTGCATAAGAAGACACTTTCCCCTGTCTTTTCTTGTTGGAGAAGAAGGCTCGTTGACTTTTGATGGGTTTCCTCAACTTCCTATATTACTCGTTTGCCTGTTCGAAATATAAAAATAAACTAACTCTAATTATTGTGCATCAGAGCACCTCTAAACATTAAAATTGTATGGTAAAATACTTTAATTATCAAAATCGTAAATCAATATATCTAAAGCAAAATCGTAGAAGAAATTACCATTTCATTTTGAAAAGCCGACTCATAAGCATCCTTTATCATCCCTTACATAAAGTATTGCCTTTGGATTTCTAGGTTTTATAATGAAAAGAGAGAGGTAGAGGAAGATCATGAGTTTCCTTTCTATTTTCTTTCCAGATTAATTATAGGTTCTTAGAATTATTGTTGTTTTAATTATGCCAACAAATGTCTTTATTCTATTGGATTGGTCCATTGCTTAGTTAATGGATCATGTCCATGTAATAATTTATCAATAAATACAAGGTAAAGGATTGAAATGAAAAATAGTATTAGAAACTATTGGTTTTAGAGTGGAGTTAATTAGGATTCAATTCATACTCATCCTCTCATGTCCTTTAATTGATTATTGTTTCAAATAACTTAATTATTTAAAATCAATTAATATTCATATAATAACTTAATTATTTATTGTTTCAAATAAGTTTGGATGGTTTCATATATTATTTGTATAAAGACAATTACTCTAACTTATATATTATTATTAAATACAACTTTTTCTTTGTCTTATATTTTATCTTATCTCTTTTATTTTAATTATTTTTATCTAATTTATTTCAAGAAAATAAGAAATGAGAAGTAACTTTCTAAAAATACACTTATTTTTTTAAGATGCTGGATTACTCATCCAACCCTTTTATAAAAAAAAATTATAATTTTTGTTTAACAAAACTATGTTACTGTTCTATGCTATTTTACGGGTCAGATCAAATTTTTTTTAATGTAAAAAATATTGAATTTTTGTGTTTAATTTTTTTATCATTTTGATGTGATATTAAAAATAATTTTTTCAAACAATAAAATAAAAGTTATTTTAATGTATTTCATAGTGAAAAACACTTTAAAAAATTACATGACAAACTTGTATTCTATGTCAATTGCAAGATAATTAATAATTAAAGGAAAGTATATCAACTTTTCAAAATTATACAAATCAATTATGATATTTATTAAAATAAATTATGATATTTATCAACTCATGCAAGAACAAAGGACATGGTCTTTTCTCTTTATTTCTCCTTTACTTGAGCATTCGAGGGGGTTTAAGCTTCTGATCAATTATTTTGCTGGTAGCAGGATGAAGAACAAAGAAATTTCTCCTTTACTTGAGCATATGTGCAAGGGAATGATATCAGTTTGGTTCTCTCTGCTGGGATTTGAAATGGACCTCAAGACATGAGCAAGGAATTCTTATGACAAAAATATTTTAAGCAAATTGCACTGCCTCTTATTGAATAACTTAACTAAAAATTAAAGATATAACTGATATAATTACACTTATAAAGACTTATTAGAAACAATCTTTGAGATATAAGAAAATATGAGCTACTTATCATATATAGAGTAAGTGATATTTTTTATATCAAAATACATTTGTGAAGGTCGTGTGGCTTTTCTGATAATTTGAATGGAAAACATAGACAGGACATGTCAGAGAAGATCATTTATCTTGGAATTAAATTATATAATTAGAGATATAAAAAAAATTGAAAACACATTCTCTTATATATCACATTTCATCATGTTCATTAACTACAAACAATTAAATTCAGATGAAAATGGATCATGTCCATATAATAATTTAACAATGAATACAAAACAAAAGATGAAAATGAAAAATAGTATTAGAAACTATTAGTCTTAGAGGAGCTATCTTGAGTGGAGTTAGGATCTTAATTCAAATATTCATATTGATCCTCTCATGTTATTTCATATCACATTTTTCATGTTTATTACCCACAAATTATTAAATTAAAATAAAAATGACATCAATTATATTTAATAAAAATAAAAATTTAACTATTTATTGTTTAAAGCATGTCAAGTCAAATTTATAGTATTATAAATCATAAGGTAATCATTGAATGCATTTCGAAAAAAAAAAAACAGGAGAAACTAAAAATAATAATTGTTTGTTAAAAAATAATGGTTGTCAAAATTAAGCAAAGACAACAATAACCTTCTTCAAACTAAAACTAAAATTTTAATGTTAATTAAAAAAAACACCTTTAATATATTTTGTATTAATTTAATAAATTAATAAAATATATATATATATATATATATATATATATATATATATATATTTAGTTATCTAATTCTACATTAAATAGACTTAAAAGGGCAAAAAATGGTTAGGCAGTGATCCAGGAGGCCCAGCACGCCAATCAACACATATTAACATGTTTGAGCTTCATTTTTTATTCTTTTTATTATTATTATTTAAACGGGAGGACTTTTTAAAGTAACCATCCAATACGTTTTTTGTAGTGACAAATTAAAAACACGCCACCTATTTGTTTCACCGTCGAGAAACTCTAGAGGCTGGAAGTCACTGGAAAATTGCTCCCCTCTCTTTGAACACAAAACAACATTTCAATCATTTCTTTCATTTAAAAACACTTATAAACACCTTCTAAACATAAGCTCTAAACAATGTTTAATTAATTAAAAAACTCAAAATTTGTTCTGGTTCAAAAAAAAAATCCCTAAAGAATTTACTTTTTCTAGTAAGATGGGGGAAAACATACATCAATAGAATTTTTATCTTGAAATGGTACTTATTAACATCCAGAATAACTTTTTTCAATTGTTTTTTAAAGTGTTTTTTACTTAAATTAATTAAATGTATAAAAGTTAAATTAAAAAAAAAATAAGTAACTGAAAAAATTTTAATAAAAAAAAGAAAGAAACACTTTGCAATCCAAAACAAATCCTCTCACAAGCCATATAGTGATTAACATATGACTTCTAGTTTTTTTTGTATAATTTTGTAGTTATTTATAAAATGTATTAGATATATAATTATTAATGAAGTCGAGGTTAATTATGTTTTTGTTCTCTACAAATCAAGAAATGTGATATATACAGAACTTAGAACAAAAAAGAAGGGTTACTGATAAGTTAATATCTTTACAGCAGCAAATCAAGTTAAATAGTATTACATAATAATGTATTTTATTTATTTGTCTTTGTTTATGTATCACACATTAATTACTGCTTTGTTTTTGGAGGTTATGTGTTCGTGCCTCGAGGAGTAGGCAAAACTTGTGATTGAAATGACCACTGTTCACCAAATGAGGTGACCTATCAAATAGTTGCACTTCTTATTCAAACTTACTGCTGGTCTGTTTTTACAATTTTGAAAAAATAATTGAAAAAAATTAAATTTTTATTTTATATTTTTTCTTCAAATTATTTTTTTATATTTTTAAATCTTTGATGTACTATTATTTAAAAAAAATTAAAAAAACAAAAAAATATTATTTCAATATATTTTTAAATAAAAAATACTTTAAAAAATAATTATAAAAAAACTCTTATTCTAATGTGATTTGGCTGTGTTTCAATCAGTTGAAATTCGAAACAGTAGCTTCGTGATGTTTATCTCGAACAGAAAATTAGGTCTCTCCTTTGGTAAATCTATTTCTTGGTTATCTCTGCAAAACTAAGTATTTTCTTTTTCTATAGAAATGTCTTGGTATTATGATATGAGTTGTAGGTTTAGAAAGTTAATCTAGATTATTTTTATAATTTTATTGTTTAATATTGAGTTAATTAAGAATTATGCTTAATAATTTGTTTTAATTTGCTTTCTGTGAGGTAATTATGGTCTCATAACTCAGGTCATGAATTTGACATGTTAACCTACGTTGACCCGAGTCAATTCAATAACTTGTCTTCTTAATATTAAAAAAAATATATTAGATTAATTTTTTAGTTAAATTATGTTTTTACTGGTCATTTGAATTGTTTTTAGACTTGTCAAATATACTAAGTCACATCAAATCAACTCTTGCATTGTTTTTTTTTTTCATTAAAAAAAAATCATTAACAACATCTGAATATTTTTTTATGTTAAAAGAAATTTAGATAAAATTTAGCGCTACAGATAATTTAGTTTCAACTAATAAGAGTTTTTTTTTTTGTATTGTGGTGGGAGTTGTTTTTCAAAGTGTTTTTCGCTTAAATAATTCATCGAAATAATATTTTTTATTTTTTAAAATTTATTTTTGATGTTAGCATGTTAAAATGATTTAAAAACACAAAAAAATTAATATAAAACAAAAAAAATTAAATTTTTTCAAAAATATTTTTAAAACATGAAAACAAACCTACTCTAACCAACCCATTATCTTGAAATCTGATGAGGAATTCTTATCTTCAAAATGGAACCCATTAACTTCAAGAACAACTTGTTTCGATTGCTAAATTATGGTTAACAATAACTTTTATTGTCTTCTTTTAGATTTAAGAATTGGAATGTAAATAAAATAAAATCTTGAACCAAATAGTATAATTTCAAGCTGAAGGGACCAAAACTAATATTAAACTAAATTTTAAGTCTAAAAGGCTTTAACACCCATTGTTTTTTAAAAAGGTTATCATTTCACCAGGCTTTTAATTTTGATCCCCTCAATTTTTGTTTTTCTCTAACAAAAAAATTGATTTTTTATTTTTTGTAAAATAGAGAACCAACCTAATGTGGTGGTAGTTATTTTTAGATTGTGATAAACTGAAAGAAGCAATACGAACCAAATCATCAATCAATACAATGTGGAAGGATAAATTTGAAAAAAAACAAAGCTCGATGGCCGAACTAAAAAAAACAAGAAATTAAGCACTGAGAAGTGAAAATATCATCTAAAGAGCTATCATTTCACCTAACTTTCAATTTTTATCCTCTCATTTTTAATTTTTTGTAAATAATCAAATTGAATTCTTCTTTGTAAAATTAAAAACAAACTCAATGCCATGATGTTTTAAAAGACCATGAAAACTCGAAAGAAAAGAGTATGAAATATATCATGAAGCTTAATTCTAAATTTAATAAATATGTAAAGATCAAATTGAAAAAAAAAATTAAGTAACCACAAAACATTAAGGAGAAAAAAAAGGAAACACTTAATTTTAAAACATTTTTTTTTAATTTTTAAAATCAAACGGTTTAACTCTTAATAACCTTGAAATGTGAACAATTACATAATTAACTAATATTATGATATTTCATTTGAATTAACTAAAATATTTAAGCAAATTGCACATAATGTTATATGTACCAACTCTTATTGAATAACTTAATAAAAACTCAATATTTGTTTGGGTTTAAAAAAAGTTCATTGGGCAAAAAATACATTAATGAAATTCTTTTTTTGAAATAGAATTCATTAATATCAAGAATGATTTTTTCCGATTGTTAGAACGTTATTAATAATAATTCTCTCTCATTCGTTGTAATCTAGCAACTTTTACCCTTTTCTTTTAAATTTATTGACTTAAATGTAAATAAAATAAATTTTTGAACTAAATAGTATAATTTCCAAGCCGAAGGGATCAAAACTAATATTTGACCAAATTTTAAGTTTAAAAGGCTGTGACACTTATGTTTTCTTAAAAAGGCTACTACTTCACCAAACTTTTAATTTTGACCCCCTTGATTTTTGTTTTTCTCTAACAACAAAATTGATTTTTTTGTAAAAATAAAAAAAAAATATTTTGAAATGACCATATCAAATAGAAGTATTTTTAATTCAAACTCAGAACTTATAATTTGTTTGTTGTTTTAAAAATGTTTTTAAAACAATATTTTTTTTATTTTGAATTAATTTTTTATACATGATGTTATTTTATACGTGGTTTGGATGAACGCGGTATAAACCACGTTCTACCAAAATTCAAATTTTTTTATTAAAAATTAATTTTTTTGTATGTTTTGGATCGTTTTAATGCACTGATTTCAAAAATAATTTTTAAAAAATAAAAAAAATATTATTTTCATATATTTCAGCATAAAAAATACTTTTAAAAAAACTGCAACTACCCTTCCAAACATGCATTAATTAAAATACGAAACAGCGGCTTCATGAAGTTTATCTGGAACAGAAAATTAGGTCCTTCCGTTGATAAACCTATTTCTTGGTTATCTCAACCAAGTAATTTCTCGTTTGTCCTTTTTCTTTTTCCTTTCTCCTTGTTTCTTACAGTAAAATGTATTAAGAAAGTTAAACAAAGATTTTCTTCAGAGAATGTTAGAAGTAAAATCTATTTCTTGGTTAATCCATTGATCAACTCCGAAAAAATTAAGGCAAAGTACCTGTGGCATCTAAACAAAGCACTTTAGTGCCTTTTT
>Ga0307517_10011806_pt1 | contig 12075 bp, 13 predicted proteins | sample 23_EM_MG_FD_194515 | JGI IMG/M metagenome (GOLD analysis project Ga0307517, IMG submission 194515) | Populus trichocarpa ectomycorrhiza microbial communities from riparian zone in the Pacific Northwest, United States - 23_EM | ecosystem: Host-associated > Plants > Roots > Unclassified | place... | reverse complement strand
TCCAGATTTCCTCTCCCATATACCCTCTATAATCCGTAATCTAGAGAGCTATCTTGCGGCTTCTTTTCAAATGACAACCAAAAGCGTCTTTGCGGACCGAACACAGACGTGCCAGTGTTCGAGGCGATGGCTTCTTGAAGGCAGGTGACACGGTGCAGTTGTTGCTTTGTTGGCAGATTAAACTTGGATTAAACTGCCGTACTCCTATCGAGTTCAATAGCTTTGGTGAATTTTATGGCAGCTTGATCATATTTTTTCTAAGCAAAGAGTCTCCCTCAGCTTTCAGGTTGACTACCATTCCATATTGAATTTATGTTGAATTTGCAATCGCCAATTGTGTGACATCACACGACCTGACCACAAAAGTCACGGTGCTGAGTCTCTGTTCAGCCATGTTGACTTCAAAGTCCTCATTTCTCTCTCGTTCTCGCCTCGGTCTCTCTCGCCTTCTTGGAAAACCTACTGTCCATGTCTGTGGTCTTCTTGGCACATATAATATTGAGGGTGGGCCTACACAGGACGACGATTTCTGGATGGCTACAGATTTCATCGCACTGAGGCAGCTGTTAGGTGCTCGTGACGACCTAAGCGAGTGGTTTTGTGGAAAACCAATTCGGACACAAAGAGGTTTTCTGCTGGGGGACCCAGCCTGTGATCGGATAGTTTTCGACCCTCACCCTTTTGAGATTGTACTGCACGTTGAACCCCAGCCCCTGGCCATGTCGTTCCTAGCCGCTGTGTCACAGGCATCATCAAGGCTCTCGGATGGGGATACCCTTGTAGTAGTATTAGTTGGTCATGGGGACCATCAGAGTCATGGATTTGTCATTGGCGATGAAAATCAGCGTTTCGAGCTCAATAAGGAGACACTGGAACTCTTTGTGCGTGGCACTAAAGGGAACATCTTGCTTATCAGTACAGCCTGCTTTTCTGGTAGCTGGAAGAGTGAGCACTGGACGCTTCTAGCCGCTGCTGGACCAGATCAACATTCCGTCTCAATTGTCGTATCCAGTTCAGGCGAGTGTAGGGGTGGCTTCTTCACCAACGCCCTTCTTGCTGAACATGCCGATGAGTTCAATGTAAGGCCTTCTGATCCATGGTGTCAAACGAGGTCGCGATCCTCTCAGCGATGCAAAAAGGAACAAACTTTATTCAACCTTGACGAATATGGCGTATCAGAGGGACCTTGCCCTTATGATCGCAAAGAGTTTGGGTTGGGAAAGAGCAGTAGCAGAGTTGGGTGGACCTGGGGGCTTGCAGAGACAAGTGGCCGACGTGGTTGCTCTTCGACGCGAAGCGGAGGCTAGTGGCTGCCTCATTTTGACCTTTCCTGTGAATCCGTATACGAGATGGGCTGGTGCGGCTGGGTGGTTAGCACGAGTTTGGGAGGCATCGGGGCGTCTCATTGTACCCCCAAATGACTGGACATTGGCCGTTGAGCAGGCTTTACTCTCTCTCAGAAAATGTTGTTAGAACGGATTCATTGTATGTTACATAGGAACATGGGCGATTTTGAACCCGTGTAATAGTTCACATGAATGTAATTACACGGCTCATAACCATTGTATTTGCATAAGTGACAGCAGTTACACAAATACAAGCCAGAACCTAGGTCCAATCTGAACCGAAGTACGAAAAACATTCTGCAATAATAATAAAACTTGGTGTATCATCGCACAGAGATCCAATCATATAACTCCCACTTGAAAACTCGAACATGAGAATACGAGCAGGATATGGATAAAGGCAATAATACCAGGAGTGGGAGCGGGACTGGGAAAATCGCACTCGCGTTGTGCGAGTTCAGGGGATTTCGTCATGACATCCATGATGAATTGGCAGGTTTCGAAAAGTCGTCGTGCGACGGTGCGCTTGTTGGACGTGGTGAGGTAGCCCTTGGCTTTGAGGATGGGAAGGATCTTTTTCGAAGAGAAGCCTCCTGCGAGACTGAAGTGGCCAAGATGAAACACTTGCGACTTAATGCATACATTTTGGGATTTGAGGGTAGTGGCAGAGCAGGACGAAAGGATTGGTAATGAACTTTTCGAAAAAAGACCAGATGGGGTCGTCTTGAGACGATGGTCGGAATGATGCTTGGTTCTTGGTTAGACTTGGTGGAGGGAAAGGAGAACAATGGCGTCTGGCGTCTGCGTGATCGTCACCGTCTTGGGCAGGCTCGACGGGGTATGCAGAGGATGAGCAATCCTCTAGGATGATTCATATGTTTTAGGACCCATAATTGGGGCCACCTTTACATCACCTTAGCATTGTGCAGCTGAGGTCCCTTTTGAAAATCGAGTCCCAATCAGCTCTCGACATTTCATGGCATTGATCAGCATGAACACGGCGGCGGGGTTGCCAATCGACTGGTCGCAGGTACAAATGAACCCGATTCTCCGACAATATATGTAAACAAATTATTTTATGTACTAGGTTAGTACCACTAATTCCCATACCGTTGGTGGGCCTCCGCTTAATACTCGATGGCGAATCAAACTAGCTTCTGAGGTGAATTTGTATCGCCAGCGAGAAGAATGCGTTTTTAACATGAAAAGAAAACATGATCAGATGAAGAAACCGGACATCTGAACGGATGGGAATATCGCTCTAGAAAACAACTCCCAGTGTGGCGGTAAGACATTGAAAATGGTCTTCAAGGTCGCTGGTGGGTACCAGCAGTCCTACACTTGAACATTTTCTAGTATCTCAAAGCCTTTCAGATATCTCTCTCGCTGCCTTCGGCCGCAAGGAAATCGAGATTGCCGAGGTAAACTTGGTTGACTGTCAGGCGCGCGCTCGAAAATTCTAATCTGGTGCTACAGAATGAAATGCCTGGTCTCATGTACTTTAGACAGAAGGTAGGGATTCCGGCCAATCGTCAATTCACTCGATATATTATGCAAAATTGCTGCTACAGTACGGGCCCGCTCAGCCCTTGAAAGGTGCCCGGATAGCAGGCTGCCTTCATATGTGAGCCTTGTGTTATTCCTTGTCACGAATAATGTCTAACAATGAAGTCAGGACTATCCAAACTGCTGTCTTGATTGAAACCCTCCTTATTCTTGGTGCTGAAGTGACCTGGTCATCCTCCGTCCGTGGCGTTTCTTCCATCACCTCTGTTCAAACTAATGACAATACTGTATACAGAATGTCCATTCTACTCAAGATCATGCCGCTGCTGCGTACGTCATTTACCCTTGTTCTTGAGAGCCAACTAAGTAGGGTGTTAAATTCAGTATCGCTGCTACTGGCGTCCGTGTCTTTGCTTGGAAAGGCGAAACTTCGGAGGAATTCTATTGGTGTATTGAACAAACTCTGGCTGCATTCAAAGATGGCAAGCACTTGAACATGATCCTTGATGATGGTGGCGAACTCTCTGCCGTCGTTCATAAAAAATATCCTCAATATCTGCAAGGTAGCCAATCTGTAGACTTCTTCTCTACGTTACCCATACTTCTGCTCTTCCCCCGACAGATATCAAAGGCATCTCCGAACAAACCACCAGTGGTGTGATCGCACTCAACAAGGCTTTCCGTGAGGGTTGGCTCACGATCCCGGTCATCAGCGTTAACGATTCTGTTACCAAGACCAAATTTGACAACTACTATGGCTGCCGCGAGTCCCTTGTAGACGGCATTAAGCGTGCCACCGATGTCATGCTTGCTGGAAAGGTTGCTGTCGTTGCTGGCTTCGGCGATGTTGGCAAAGGAGTACGTTTTCCTCATCTCGATTCTCGACATACAATTACTGATCATACTGGCTCTTCCAAATAACCCAGACCGCTGAAACTCTGAGGTCCTACGGTGCCCGTGTCATTATCACTGAGATCGACCCTATTAATGCCCTCCAGGCCGCAATGGCTGGTTACGAAGTCACCACTATGGATGAGGCTGCACCTCGTGGCAATATCTTTGTTACCACGACTAGTAACAGAGATGTCATCACGGGTGCTGATTTTGAAACCATGCCCGAGGATGCCATTGTATGCAAGTTCGTGGACTTCTCAAAATGTTTGAACTGTTGGCGTGACTTTCCCACTTCTCTAGCATTGGAAACTTTGGAAACGAGATCGATGTAGAATGGCTCAAGGCTAATGCTGTCTCCGTCGTCTGCGTCAAACCTCAAGTCGACCGCTTTACGATGCCCAATGGGCGTCATATAATTCTCCTTGCCGACGGTCATCTGGTCAACTTGGGGTAAGTTGTCCTCCCATGTCAGGATTATTGGCAGATTAAACGATGGATTCCAGCTGTGCTAATGGTCATCCTTCCTTTGTGATGTCCTGCTCTTTTTCGAACCAAGTTCTTGCTCAGATTGCTCTTTGGACGACACCTGAAAAGTTCTCTTTGGGTGTCCACCAACTCCCCAAAGAACTTGACGAGGAAGTCGCACGTGCACACCTCGCTCAGCTCAACGTTAAGCTGACCACTCTCACCAAAGCTCAGTCTGAATACTTGGATATCCCCATCCAAGGACCTTACAAACCTGTCAGTGTTCCTGTATCCGAATGATTTTGAGTCTCAATTTTGATTTGTTTAGGGACACTACCGCTACTAAACGCCAACGCCGTATCAGATCCAGTCCTGATATTTTTGGTCGAGTATAAGTGGACCCTCTATACCTGGTGTACTGTGTACATTTATATGGAACTCTCTCGTACCCAATTCCTCAGTTTGTTTCTTGTGACCCACAGAATTTTCTTCTGTAACGATAACAACAAGTCAACTATTCACGGGTATTCATATCATGATCCATATCCTATATATCCTTGTGGGCGTCCTGGATCAGTTCCTGCAGATCCTCCATCACAAGTGGTGGCCGCTTCTCCTTCGTAACTGAAGTCGGCAAGCTTATATGTGGCTTGTGTTCCAGTAAAACAACCTTATACACAATCCTACAGGCTTCCTGCAGGTCATCCGACAGCTTCAGCAATGGTAGGATGTCGTCGACAATGTCAAAGACATCTTTTACTTCTTTCTTCAATTGGCCAATGTTGCAATTGCTGTGTAGAACACTGTCCGGTTTGAGTTGTTCCTGATGCCTTTTTAGATTCCTGATAGCTTTGCTGAGAAACAAAATTGATAAGTTAACGGACCTCAACAATGAAAACTTAATAAATATAATTGTTGCTTACTTTATACGCGTGAGGGTCGTGTCGACTTCGTCCAGATCCTGATGATTGATGTTGACAAGTTTCTTCTTGAAGAATTCCTTCGCTCTGTGCAACGCGGGCTGAATGGAGTCCAGAGCTGCTTGCAGGTTCGGTAGGGGTCCAAGGAAATAAACACAGTATCGAGGACTTGTTCGGAGTCGCATGCCTGACAGGAGGGCTTTCCTGTACACCACAAACCACCGACGTGCGCTGGACTCATGTCCTGCTTTCATCATATCTCGTTTTCTTTCCAAATATTTGCTCCAGACACGTTGGATTATGTTCGCAGCACGTCTATCCTGCTCAGAGTGTCCACTGTACAAGCCCTCTGGAATCTCGGTGTCTGGAAAGAAGTTGTGGCTATCTGATGCCGTTTCGTCCATCTCCTCAACACCATCGTCTTCGTCGACTTCCTCTGTGAGTGGAAAACCATCGGGATCAATGCGAGACGCAGATACCCCGTTCGGGTCTGGGGGAGTGGGATGCTCCAATGCATCAAGCAGAGAAAGAAGTTCCTCATGGGTCAATGCATCAAGCAGAGAAAGAAGTTCCTCATGGGTCGAATAAACAATGTCCTGTAGACCAAAGACTTGGTGTCTGGGGCGCATGGCAAGCCGTTCCGGGCACAAGAGGCGGACCATCCCATCGAATACTGCGTTTTGCATGGATCGACGAGTGGCTACATGAATATCCCAGAACGTTTCAGCGTTGAAGTAACTACAATGAAAACACATCGCATCCACAGAACTTGAAGCAGGAAAGGATACTTACCCTGTATAAAAACCGGAAAACCTTGGATCGAGTTCGTGATGAGAGGCTTCTTGACGGAGGGAAGTAAAGACATTCAAGATCTTGTTTTGAAATTGGTCGACTGAGATATTCGATCCCACTGCAGAAGTAGTCCATTGAAATTCATGCGTTTTCAAAGGCGCAGGTGTTTACTTACAAAGTCCAAGCACACGGCATCTGCGGAAAGAATCAGAACCCTTTGATTGAGTCGATGGGAATTTGTTTTACATTCTCGCAATGAAAAGACCGCGGAAAATATGCCCTCGCGTTTCCAGAGTATGGAACTCCGGCCCAAGTTTGAATTGGAATCGTCCTGGAATTGTCACATCAATACCGAGATCATATCAAGAACTTAGAACCCACTGACCAGGAGCTGGCGGGAAATACAGAATATGAATGAGTTTTTCTAATGGTTGGAGTAGAATCCAGAAGCAGCGAGTATTTTGGCATTTTGCGTCTTCCACATCGACGGCGTCAAGGCTTGCCTTCAGCCAAGTGCGTGGCAGAATGGTACCATGAAGATTGCCCTTCCCTCTTAAATGGTTGCATACAATCAACGTACTGCAGAGGCGCTCAATGAAACTACAGAAGACGTGAATATTAACGGGAATGTGTCTTTCTAAGACATGGCTAGGAAGTGTATAAGCGTTTATTTTTTGGTGCGAGGTAGCAACGTACCTGATAAACTGAGATCCATTCAATAAATGCGACGAGTTCTTGGGGTTCCAGCTCATCAACATCTCATGAAGGGAGTTGACGTCATGATTCCTATAAAATTTTGAAGGGCCCGAGGAGGTGACAAATTTACAACGACACATATATTTTTCGGCCTCTTCTCTGTCGTAAGAAAAGCCAAAATCTGCCGTTTGCAACGCAAGTGTCAAGAATTGGTACTCGGGCTGGAACTCCAGCTCAAACGACACAGATCGAACCCACCCCCTGAGAACATTCGCAGCCCTTGGTAGTGCGACGACATCAATGTTCATCAAAGTAGGGCCAAAATCGTGATGGGCTGGATTAAGGGCCTCATAAAGCTTGATGAGCCAGAATCTAAGAAAATAGGCTTGCATCAGCAGATGACCAACTATTCCCCCAGAACTAACTAAACCAACCGTTGTTGGGACCGAAATTCTCGAGAATATTGTATCCCAGATATACTGTTGTAAATATCAATTTGCAATAGATGAGCCTTGACCCAATGTTGGAACCACACAGAGTCAGGCGAGATGTGTGAAAAGTCGCAAGGAGACGAATTGCACGTCTTAAAGATAACATGATATACACAGGGAGTCTTGTGAAGAACCTGCAGTTTACGGCAGGTGTCATTCTCCCGTGTGACACGATCCAGCAGGCGAGTTCTAAGGCAAAGTTGAAGTGCTGTCAAGAATTGCCCCTGAGACAGCATGAGATTGCCTTTCGAGTCTATAGAGCTCTTTTCAGGAAGGTAAGAAGAAGAAGAAGAAAGGTACAGGATGTTCGGCTTCAACAACACTATCGTGCCCTTTTCTTCGCCATCCCGAATTCCGAAAAGTTTACATGTCCGGGGGTTGTGAGCTGGTTCGTTGAGGAATACAAAATCGCGTAACATATGAACATAATCAGAGAACTGGCGAAGATAAAAGGCGATCTTCTCGATATCTTCTCCGAGTAGTGTAGGAAGGTTTTCGAAATAATGATCGTAGCAGTGTAAGGCTGCATGTTGATTACCTCGTTTCAAGAAAGAGTCGGCAAGCTCGGGAAGCCTTGTTCGTGGGCCATCGAGAATCGCATGAAACATCGCGATCTGCAAGTGTGTAAGACTTCTAACGTCTGAGGTCTAAACTAGGCGCAGCAGAATCTCACCTCCTCCTTTTCGTCGTCATCCATCACGCCTGCCAGGATAACGTCCTTCGCATGTTCTAATAGATCTCTCATCCTGCCATGTTCAATTGGTGTGATGCCGAATGGCGACAGCTGCCACAAGTTCTTTAGAATTATTTGCTTCACCTTGGACAGAGAGCCGTGTACGTCTGAGTTGTCTTGAAGGTATAAATCCAGTGCCTCCTGTGTTCGGCCCTCTGAGAGATATAGATCTGCGGCTTCGCGTTTTTGACCATGAACTACGAAGAGGTTCACCTGGGCGTCGTACAAACTACGCTCCTCCAAGTAACCCAGTTCCTCTTCAACAGATTTGAAGAGTCTATGCGCTTTCCTGGGAATAGTGAGCCTTAACGTCCTGAAAGCACAACGGGTCTTACTTATAGTCATTCTTCGAGACGAAGTGCAAACGAGTCACATCATGAATAGACTCGGGAATCGTGGCCACCAGACTTGCTTCTGACTGGGTGATAATGTCGAATATTTTATTGAACATCCCCAACTCGCGATAAAGTCTTGACGCGTCAGATACCCAATTCCCCTGTTGATAAACCTCTGCAGCACGTTCAAGTTGACTATTTTCGCCTTCCTCCTCCAAGCAACCAGCGTAGAGCCTCAGATACTTGTTTTTAGCCAAAACATCGTTCGCATTTTGTGCGCATGATCCGAAGGCTTTTGCTGCATCCAAGAAAGCCACCTTGCGGACTTTGCCTTTTCCTTCGCTTGGAATGCGTCTTGCCCTTTCTCGTTGAAGATACGCATCGGCGACACTTGCCGCCTGTTTCTTGCCAGCCCTTTCGTAGCAGTTTTTTGCATGCTCCCATTGGCCGTTGTCAAAAAAAAGCTTTGCCCGGTTGGCCCATTGTTCTTCATTTGAAGCCCTTGCGAAGTCAGTGGACTCCTGTCCAGGCCTACAACTCAGGATCTGGCCGCGACTTTCCCAAAATGCCTGAAAGCAGAGAATATCAGACACAGTAAGGATGCTTGAAGGAGATGAACCGACTCTCATAGGTTCCCCGATGGATGACTCATCCGCAATCCTCAAATTGTTTCTTGCCCTCGTGACAGCCACGTACAGGCATTTGAGCTTGAAAACGCTAAGATACTGTTTCAAGATGTTTCGGATGAAATTTACCTCTGAGCAGAGGGTCCCATGTCGTGTTTTGTCGAACTGGGGAGCTGCTGCTGCAATTCGAGATTGACCAATCCCATCATGAGACACGTCATTCAATATCAATCTCCACGCGTTATCAACAAGAGAGTCGTGGAAAAAGTTGTACAAGAAGACCTGTATTAATAATTAGATGCCGAAATTTGGGATGTCACTCTCGGCACCTACATCGTCGAATTCTTGTCCTTTGCTGTCGTATAAGGTACTAAAGACAGGTCAGAACAACAGCGACCTTCAGAATTAGTGCACCCACATGACAATTCCAAGCTTCTTAAACATGTCGAAGCCTACTTCCCTTCTGAGTTTGTCCCTAGCATGCTCGTCTCTTACAAGTATACCTACAGACGTTAATCAGCAGACAACGGGTCGGAAAGTGCGGTAGTACATTGATCTGCTCCAAGCCCGATTTTTCCATGCCTAAAGAAATATAAAGCAGATGTAAATTTGAAGGTGATGGCCAAATCAGTCGACTAACAGGATACGATCACGAGAGAGGAAGTGGCCCTTGATCACGTCGTTCAGATTAGTTGGTTACTTAAATAATGAAAGCACACACTTTTTGAACAAATTCCGGGTATGTATCTGTATAAAAGATGGGCATTGCCCCATGAGCATTGCCCCTTTCACGTGGCAGTGAATCAATGGAGTTTTTCCAATATTTGTTGATAAGTTCAACGATTGAGTGCGCAGAGTTGACGATCCCAGCATGAGAACGGTAGTTGACTGCAAGAAAAAACATCCTGGGTTCCCTCAACCTCATTGGTGTTAACGTCTCTTGATCGACTCTCGTTTTCTAGGTTAAGAAATCAGCCTTCACACCGAAAAGTGTGATATTTCATTCTGACCTGCAAGCGATAAAGGAAGGCCTTCAGGTCATTGAAACGGAATGAACTTCCAGCTGATATCGTCTGGGCCGTGTCCCCCGCCCAAAATAGACCATCCGAATTTCCACACAGCAAACGTAGAACTTCACGCAGTGGTTTAGCCTACTCCCAGTCAAGGGGAAAGACTCACGGAAGATATCGATCAAAAGATTGTCCTGAGTTTCATCAATATATCTACGCATTGATCAGCATGTGCCAACGCCAAGCCAATGTGACTTACAAATGGGAAACCTTCTCCAGAGCAAAAGACTTCTTCACTATAGAACGGATGACGGCGTGAGTCCTGACAACCACCTAAGTCAGAGGGCCAAAGAGATGGTAATAGGTATACCTGTCTGCAAAGTCGTAATCGTCCAACTCTCTTTTTCGCTTGAGATATGACATGAACATGCCGTAAGTCGTTTCACGGTGCCCGGCAAACACGGGGTACATTCGAGGTGAAAGGTTGATGTACGCTTCGCGGTCCAGGAAGCCATTGGGGGAAAGGAGTGACCCTTCCGAACCAGCAATTACACCTGATGAGGTCGTTTAGATCATGGATATCTGAGGAAGACAAGTTTGCAAACCCAAAATCTCGTTGAAGATCAATAAAGGATCTGAGATGTATGAGTAAAATCATCTAGTTATTACTAAATCCAACGCACGGAAACGACTTTGTTCGAATCTTGGACAGTACTCTGCCACAAACCGATCGTATGTGACCAGTTGTCCTTTCCTTGCCGAACGAGCAGTTCCAAACAATTCAATGGTAGGGCTGTTAGGATCAACAGATTCAGCAGAGGGTGTAGCATTAATATCAGCTTCAATCATGGCACAAAGCTGAGGTTTTTGATTGTCAGAGGAAGTGAAGAAACGAAGAAGAAACCTTACGCCGTCGAATGCGATAAAGAGTGGGAAATGCCTGTCCTCAAGCTCACTGAACTTGTCGGGAAGGTCATTCCTCCATTCCGTATCATCCTCCGCATTGAAAATATCGTCCCGATTTGATGTATTCACGTTCCCTCTTGCAACAGGTTCATCCAAATGCGAGGCGAACGCAAGCGAAGAGAGATATGTCATAAAGAGTTCTTCAACTTTGGCGACAAGCGCACGAGACTGGGTTACGAACATCTGTCTCGGTCGTTGTCGAAGTTTTTCGGACAGTTGATAATCTCGTTCGATGAGAAGAATCTTGAATAACATAGTAGTCGTTTTCCTGAATCGACATTATTCACTTAAATTTGAGGATATAAACAAGTAGCTCACCCAGTACCACTACGGCCGAGAACATAGCATGAATGGGGATGCTCGATAATTACTCGCTCCTTTTTCCTTTGGAACATCAGGGATATAGATATTGCTAATTTCGGTGTACCTACGAGACTTCGAAAGGGAAATTCGCATCTTTATTGCTTTCGATGCTCTCGAGCAAACCCTGCATTCATTTCGGCAGGTTGAGCACGGCACGGCTGCGAGAATTCGAACTTATCACCTTTGATAACATCACATATTTTTCCAATCTGAAATTCAATCGCGGTCAGTGTACAACCGAGTAGTTTCAACTGTTACTTGCGAGATGACATGGTGTAGCTGCGGAGTCAAGAAGTATTGAGGCGGGCGAAGGCTGAATGTGTCAAGAAAAAGGTACCTGATTCGCATCATCGGCAGGGAGACGCGGATTAAACTCGACTGGCTCATCCGGCTGGCTTGATTCAGGAAATGACTTGGGGATATAAATGTTCCCCCCATCAGGGTGCTGATGGCGTGCTAGACACCTGTCAGATATCTAATTAGTCGTCTCTATTGGATGAGTGCACACTGGTGCACACCTTTCCCGATACTCTTTACTATGACTACTGAGATAACGGGACACACATTCCCAGAGACGATTGTCCATCTGGCTGTGAGTGAAAATACCATAGACACGGAGCGCTTGAATTTCGGACTGTGGCAGACGTTATTAGAAGGTAAGCCTACTGTTGGAGGGCATTGGGACACACATGATTGTCGTAGTCGCTTATGCAGTCAACAGAGTACTGGAGAAGATGTTTTGTTTTAAGTCACATCACAGAGAAGGAATTCGTGCATACTACTAAACGAAGATCACGGGTCATCTTCGCCTCGAACACTGGCACGTCTGTGTTCGGTCCGCAAAGACGCTTTTGGTTGTCATTTGAAAAGAAGCCGCAAGATAGCTCTCTAGATTACGGATTATAGAGGGTATATGGGAGAGGAAATCTGGA
>Ga0307517_10011805_pt1 | contig 12075 bp, 12 predicted proteins | sample 23_EM_MG_FD_194515 | JGI IMG/M metagenome (GOLD analysis project Ga0307517, IMG submission 194515) | Populus trichocarpa ectomycorrhiza microbial communities from riparian zone in the Pacific Northwest, United States - 23_EM | ecosystem: Host-associated > Plants > Roots > Unclassified | place... | reverse complement strand
AGAGTTATGCTATGTTACTATAGTTTTGACTTGACCAGACAGGTCGATTAATTTTGATAGAGTCAATTATAAGTCTAGATTTTTATGATTTTATACTCAATTAAAATCTTGAATTGCCCAGATTTTCGAGCAACTCATCAAAGCCGAACTGGTTTCATAACTACTATTTCCTTAACCCAATTCATATAGGATCGAATTAAATTCGAGTGTGGATGTTCCTGGCAGTTTAAAATGCTACGTTTGACATTCCAAATGCTACGATACAAAATACAGGTACATTCATCCCACCCCTTAAAAAACACAACTCTAGAGATGTCTATATATATATATATATATATATATAGAGAGAGAGAGAGAGAGAGAGAGAGAGAGAGAGAGAGAGAGAGTGCAGGAAGGAAGGTTCACTATTCAATGGCCCAGTGCAATTGGAGCTTCATGCTTTTGAAGCAAAAGTGCAGAAAGGATCCAGCTCTGGTTTTTTTTTAATGGAAAAGAGAGAAATTTTTTCACGAGATAATCATGATGCATTTTATCGAAATTTTAACTGAGTTACTGTATTTTAATTTTTTATTTAAATTCTTGTACTCTGAAAATTAATTAGCTAATATACTTATCCCGAAAATGCCCTTCTTAAGAATCTAAACCATGGCCTCATAAAAAATGTCTCTGGAATAAATCAATCGAATGACACAAACAAAAGAAGATGCCGAGTCTGTGATTTTCTCACCTTTCGATTCTTGCCAATGCAAGTGTCACCGTGTTGACACGCACGTGCACGGAGGTCATTGCACGTGTTGTGAGCCGAATGCAAGTGCAAATGGTACCGCCTGACCCGTTCATAGACCAAGCAGGAACCTTCTTTTCTTTCCCAAATCCTATAGCCCTTGAAATCCTTGAAAACAATCTAGTTCCATCCCATTACAAATTATCCAACCGTATTTTTATTTTTAAATTTTTTTAATTTTTTTATAATTATTTTGATACGATAATATTAATAAAAAAAATTAAAATAAAAAAAATATTATTTTAATATATTTCTAATTTTTACTCATCTCCTAAACAATAACTTTACCAAAATTAATGACAGTATTTTAAAGAAAAGTTTAATTTGAAAATATTTTTTTAATTTTTATTATTTTAAATATTAACATATCAAAATAACTATAGAACACTGTATAAAATATTTTTTTATTTAAAATATAGTTAAATACAGTTCAAAACAAAAAACAAATGGCTCATTCTTCTCTATTTAATTCAAAAATTTTGATTTTTTTTGATTTTTTTTATATTTTCAGATTGTTTTTATCATCTAATATTAAAAATAATTTTTTAAAAATTAAAAAAAATTATTTTAATATATTTTAAAAAAAATACTTTAAATCAATGTCGCTATAATAATTCCAAACAGCACCTGGACTTTCTGGGGATAGATTTGTGTACAACAGACAACAAGAGTTTTGACTTCTGTGGTCTCTAAATCCACACTTATTAAGAATCATCACTAACAAATTAGTACTAATGTTTTTGTTCAAGGAGCGCAATTATAAACCCATTATTAGGAGTCCACATGGTAGTTAAAAAAAAAAAAAGTTACGAAAACAAAAAGGAGTAAATTACAACTTGGTCACTATAGTTTTTTATAACTAAAAAGTCAGTCCCTCTAGTTTCCACAAGCATGAGTTAATTGACCAAATTACTAATTGGTTCTTTTTTTTTTTAATTAATACCTAGAAAATGATAGCTCAGCACCTCATAAACAAATAAGTGACTAGAAATTATAAAAGAATTAAGCTATAAATGGATATGAAAAACAAAGATTAAACACGTGGTATTTTCTTTTTTGAGAAAGAGGGACTATCAGATTACTTTATCAAGAATACAGGGAGTAAGTCATGATTTACTCAAAGAACAACAAGAACACCACCAGAAACAAGACAAATCCATCTCTCTCTCTCTGTCTATCTGGCCTCAGTAGTCACAATCCTTTTAACAGTAAATTACTGTCCATTTGACTCACCTGTCTGTCCCAAGCCCCCAGGTGTGTGTCCTGGTCCTTCCCTCTAAAAATCTCTGCTAAATTTACTAGCAGAACTTTCATTAATTGTTTTAAAGAGTGAGGTTTTGTTTTTGCCGTTGATGCAGGCCAACTCATTTGAGTGCAAATTACCAAACACAAGGACACCGCCATCTCCTCTCTCTCTTTCTCGAGCCCCTACCTTCTTTAGCCACTGCCATATACCCTGCAGCCTGTATCAACTAGACTAGTTTGTTCCTCCCTCTCCATTTTCTTTCTTTCTTTCTTTCTTTCTTTCTCAAGCCAGTGGTAGGCTGGTAGCTTGTTAAGAGTTCAAAAATCACCTCTAAAACCAGTTTAGCAGAAACCAAGAAGGGCTTTCTCCCTTTCCTATTCATTTCTTTTTGAATAGCTTCTTAGCTCAACCAGAAGAACATCTCTCTCTCTCTCTCTCTCCACATTCTCTGCTATAATGTTAAGCCATTTTTAGTTTGATACAATAAATAGATAGATTCGGTACCACAACATCCACTTTTTTCTTCTTCTTTTGTGTTATCTTTTAAACAAAAACTAATCTTTCTGCCAATTCATTTTTAAGCAAGTTTCTTGCAGAAAATCACCATTCTTTTGCAAAAGAAGATGAACTGGGACACCCCAAAACATCTCCAAAAGCAACATTTTCTGCTCTACATGTATATAACCGCTGTTAAAAACTACATAAAATCCATTTTGGCCCAGCCCCACTTCCTTTTTTATCCTTAAAGCATACACAGATTCTCTCAAAAAACAACCTTTCTCTCTTTACGTTCTTCCATTTCTCTAAAAGTTGCATCCACGCCTATATAGAAGCCAAAGCATACACACACCCGCACACACCGAGAAGAAACTTTCAGCTTTAATAAAGTGAAACAATGGGATGTGTTGCTTCCAAGCTAGAAGAAGAAGAGGTTGTATCTATCTGTCGAGAGAGGAAGCGCCAGTTGAACCTTGCTGTAGAGAGAAGACATGCACTAGCAGAGGCGCATTGTAGATATTATCAATCTCTCTATGCAGTAGCAGCAGGTATAAAGCTTTTTGTAGCTAGACATTCTTCCCCAGCTTCACCATTTCTCATTTCTTTCCCTCCTCCTTGCCCATCTCCACCACCAAGTGAAGAAAAAAATGCGATAAGAAACCCAATGTTTCTTCAACAAGGACCATCCGAGTCAACAACACATGAAGAAGCCATTGCTTGTGAGTCTTGTGGTTCTTCAACAATATCTTCTTCAGACTGTAGTGATCACGAGGAAGAGGGTAATAAAGAAGACGTCATGAAGAGAGAGGAACATGCACCACAAAGTTATGGGTACTATTATATGCAAATGCCACCACCACCACAGTCACCTCAGAGGGATTTTGGGTGGGATTTCTTTAACCCTTTTAATACTAGCACGAGGCCAGAGATTATAAGTGGTTACAGGAGAAGTTCTGATGATGATTTGAGGGCTGTGAGGGAAGAGGAAGGGATTCCTGACCTAGAAGGAGATAGAGAAGAGGAAGAGAAAAATGTGATAGTTGTTGAAGAGAAAGGGAAAGGAGATCTTGGGGACAGTGGAGGTAATGTGGTCAAGGTAGTTGATGGAGGTGGTGATGGGAGCCAAGGTGAGCAGAAGGGACTTACAGTCATTGATACACCAGAGAGAGGGAGGGAGTTATTGGATGCTTTGAAGGATATTGAGGACCATTTCATTAGGGCTTATGATTCTGGCAAAGATGTGTCAAGGATGCTTGAGGCTAATAAAGTTTTCTTGCAGTCTGGCTTGGAGGAAATTAAAGGTGGGGTATCTATTTTGTTATGTTTTCATGGTTATGTAAGTGATTTCTAACTAATTACCATGTGAATCTTCTTCCTCTTCCTTAGAATAATGATTTTCATTACTGTATCTAAATCATGCAGATTAAGCTACCAGATGCCTTTGCTTACTTTCTTGAACTAATCTATCCTGGCATGCTATGATTTCTTTCTTTCTTTTTGCTTGAATTCTTTTCTATCTTTATTCTTCTATTGCTTTTGGTAATCTTTTATTTATCCCACTCGACTTTTTTATTTCAATATTGAAAAGATCTACAGTGATCCTCATTTTGTCTGATACTTAAAAAGGGCAAGTTCTTCTATTGAAAAGACTCCCTCCCTTTGTTAGTTAGCATGTAATGTAATGTAATGTAACGAATAGAATCATAATTTGAGAATATGTATAAGCAAACTTCATACAACAATTGCTAGTAATGATAGGAGGTCTAAAGTATATCCTGCGAAGGAAAATTCCAAAAACAGGCATGAAAATTTTTGGGAATCCTCATCCCTAGCTTTTTTTGCGAGTGGGTCTGAGATTCGCTTGTTCCACTAATTTATCAAACTGGGACAATGCTATATCTGTCCCCCGTTTTATTTCTATCTTATGTGATACATTAACAGATGAACATTCCTCCTAATTACTCGATATTTATGTGGCTGATATCAACCTCACAAAACTAATCACCATGTCATATGAACGCAGAGAACTCAACAAAACTAATCCAAGCTATTACATGGCATCGGTCCACTTCATCAAAGCCATCATCATGTAAGAGCCTTGTAGCATCCAGTTCGAAAGGCTCTTCTACTTGGACAGAATATAAAAATGATCTCTTTGATGATTATGGAGGAATGGATTCAGGAAGCCATTCACTAACACTTGGAAGGTTGTATGCTTGGGAAAAGAAGCTCTATGAAGAGGTCAAGGTAAGTCACTACCACCTAACTGTTTTCTTGGTCTTCATAGTTTGTTCATTAAGATTGCATCACGGCTTCTTTGTATCCATGAAAATTGCTATAAATCAAGATCAATTTGAACATCAAAGGGTTACATTTCTTGTATAAACCAAATTTAGAGAACCAAATTTTGTTATCTCTTATATAAACCTGAGTTTGTTTTTATTGTTCCTCAGGCAGGAGACAGCACAAGAAAAATATATGAAAAGAAGTGTTCACGACTGAGAAACCAGGATGTCAGGGGAGATGATGAACTTACCATGGACAAGACCAGAGCTGCAGTAAAAGATTTATATGCTAGGATCTTGGTTGCAATTCGAAGTGCTGAATCAATTTCTAAGAGAATCGAGAAATTAAGAGATGAAGAACTGCAGCCTCAAATTGTAGAACTGTTAAAAGGGTAAGGAAGTTGCTTATAGAAACTAAAGCAATTCTGTTCAAGTTTTCATTCCGTGTCTTCCTGTTTTTTTCACTTATCTTCCTCTATGTGCAGCCTAACACACACCTGGAAGATTATGTTGGAATCCCATGAAACCCAGAACAAGATTCTTTTCGAAGTAAAATCTTTTGCCAGCCCCACACATGAAAAATTCTGCAATGACTTGCACCGGCTGGCGACACTTCAGCTCAAGGCTGAGCTTCTGAATTGGCGTGCATGCTTTATAGAGTATGTTGCAGCACAAAAGGCATATGTTGGAGCTCTTCATGGTTGGTTAAGCATGTTCATAATACCTGAAAATGAGGTCTGCTCCAGGGTCAGGAGTTCAGCAGCGCCTTATCGAGCAGTTGGTCCCCCGTTACTTGGGACTTGCCATGATTGGTTGTCTTCTATGGATAAGTTACCAGACAAGGCAGTATCCTTTGCAATTAAAAGCTTCTTGAAGGATATGAAGGCTTTGTGGGCTCAGCAAGGGGAGGAACAGCTACAGAAGAGGAAAGTTGACAGTCTAGCAAGAGAACTCGACAGAAGAACCACGTCATTCCAGAAGGTAGAGACCAGGTTTCTTGAATCTGAACTTATAGAATATAAACCTGAGCCAGATGCAGAAAACCGGCGCGAACACTTGACAGAGAAGAAAGATCAGTTGGACATGTTTAGGAAGAAGCTGGATGTAGAGAAGGAAAAACACCACAACTACGTGAAAGAAACACAAAGGATCACACTAAGTGGGTTTCAGATAGGATTTTCGAGAGTTTTTGAGTCCTTGACTGAATTCTCTAAGGCTTCTATGAAGATGTACAATGATCTTGCAAATCATAGCGAGAACACTGCTGGTAAAGTGGAGAAACAATCTTTCCTAGAAGGCTCCCCTGTCGAAGAAAATGGCAGCGGGTGACTGAGAAGGCCTGAAATGAGCCTTGATTATCTCCCGTTTCATGGATGGTTTGTATATTATACTGTCGAAGCAGCTCGCTGAGACAGTTTAAAGTTCTATTTTACTAGGCATTTGTAGCAATTAATCCTTGATTTTTTTATTGTCGATTGGTATTGTATTGCCCACGTTTTTGTAGAAAGACCTGTAAAAATTTTCTACTCTATTGCATCTTTCTTGACATGAGCAAGAAGTGCAGAGAGGGAAAATTCTAAGTGGGAGGTCATTGTAAGTAGTTAAAGTTCGGTGTGGACCAGATAAATTTTAGATTTTTGGTGATAGATTGCTCTCTCGCTAGGCTCTGTTTAATTGTCCGGTTTTTAAGCTTTTAGCCCCGGGGATGATGCACATAGATCAGCGTTTGCAAATGAAATGACTGAAGCATGAGAAATTTTTATCCAAATTATTAGTAACATCTTGCGACAGGCAACACCACTGACAGATGCATCAGTTCGAGCAGGAAAAAAAAAAAGAGGTAAAAAAGCCGCCATTTAGCCTTCTTTGGGGACATGAGCATCATTTACACTGCTGAAGCACAGCAGCCAAGGGAAGGCAGGTCCAGTGCTTTTCAGGACCTGTTCTGTATTCTTTGCTTTTTGGTTAGCCATAGGCAACCATGATATACTCATCTCTCAATCTTTCGAAGCCAGAGAGCCAATTTAGCAATACCCATCTTCTAGGGCCTACCATCTATCACATTGACCATGAGTGAAGGGTTATTTCCATAGCTGAGTCCATGGATGATGTTGATGCCGATTCAGATTCACTCAAAACTCAGAATGCTGCTGAATATATAATGGATGCACTGAAGGATCCAGCAGCTTTAATATCAGGGCTCTTGTCCAGGTGTGGTTAGCCATAGGCAACCATGATACTCATCTCTCAATCTTTCAAAGCCAAAGAGAGCCAATTTAGCAATACCCATATTCTAGGGTCTACCATTCATCACATTGATCATGAGTGAAGGGTTATTTCCATAGCAGAGTCCAACTTGAGTCCATGGATGATGTTGATGTTGATGTCGATTCAGATTCACTCAAAACTCAGAATGCTGCTTAATAGATGCACTGAAATATCCAGCAGCTTTAATATCAGGGCTCTTGTCCAGATGTTGGGAACGTGAGTCCAGCTGAGGCATTCGCTCCAGGAATAGCAAAGTTGCGTTTGGGACTCCAGCCAACCGCGTGGATAGCCGCAGTCCCAAACGAAGGAGGAAGCATGAGATTTTATCAAATACCCTGGAACTGGAAGTACGTATAAATTATAAACCGCATGGGGCAAGAGCAAACTTTATGTTCTTTTTTGGGCTTTAAGGTGCAGTTTTCTTGGACCAACCCTATCACTTTAGATATTTCCTGAAGGGGTGCTGGCCCTGTTGGGATCTAGCACTCAAACCGTTGCTGCAGGTTAAAGATGAAACTAAAATGAAAAGGAATGCAATTGCTACTATCAAATTCTAACTAGAACGAAGATACACTAACTGTCGAATGCGACCTGGCCTCGGCATCCATTTATAAGGTCAAGAACATCAGTGTGGAATCACCAGAGATAATGTCAACCCATCAACATCAGGCCAAACATGATAGAGTGAACATGATTTGTGCTCAAGTTGGATATAGGCAAATCATATTGGACATCAAGTTTCAGCTTTTCCAGCAAGAATTAACAAAGGGCAACAATCCCTCAAGGATTGTAATTGTTAATATTAAATAGCCGTGTAGATCATTGTAATTGTCAAGCAAATTCCAAGTCAACTGAAGTGTCGCTACATTCTATTTGCTAGTTTTGTACAACAATCAACAAAAAAGCTCGGTATGCTCGTGCAATTAAATAATTACAAGTTTTACAAATTGATTGCAATTTCAATCACCTCTTAACCCTACCTAAGGTACAAGGAGACCAAGAATTGCGAGAAAAGTATGAATTCGCTAACTACAGCTGCTGGGGAGTGTAAGCCAAGAAGTGGGACCACGTCCACCTGCAACAAATTCTCAACTGCTGAACCCACCACTGCACCAGCCGCAAGCCCCCCTATGGTTATTACAGTGGCTTTCCCTGCAAAGATGACCAGCAACAGTCTTAGATGCTCTTTTTGCTCCTCTCAGACAGTTGAAATTCTCCTAATGTATAAATAACGTGTGGTCTTTATTTACGACAAGTCATTGATTCACATAAACTCTAAACAAAAAATTCAATTTCCCTCGAGACTAGGTTTCCTTTCTCACATGGTATGCCCTGGTAACCCATATTGGTAACATCCTAGAATGTTACACCCGCATTTTTCCAGAGCAACCCCCACCCCACCCCCAGAGGCACGCCAAAACACACACACACACACACACACTTTGTTCTTATCTCCAACCATTATTATGAAGTTGCAATGAACAATCAGCATAGTTAAGCGATTGGGAGCTTTTCATCATCCACAAAACCAAATGTAAAATTTTATTATACCCTGAATAAAATGATCCGATTCAAGTAAATAGAACTTTAAGCCAAATTCCTTGAAATTTGATGAAACATAAAAAGGAAAGATCCTTACCTAATTTCACATTCTTTTTGGTCATGAAGTATAAGGAAGCACCAAAACTTGTAGCTAATAACAGCCCAGGAACATCAGCCCCAGCATAAGGTGCCACAGAAGGTGTGGAAGTGCCATTAACATAAGTTAAAACCATCAAAGCTCCATATACTCCTGCTTGTAAGCTTAACTCTCCAGTTGATGGCGTTTCCACGGAAACAGGGGTCTTCTTGATTGTAGTCTGCAGCCATTGTGGCATTGATCCCATCCCAGGGCCATTTACAGGTTTAACATCAGCATAACGGATGTTACTACTTGCAACTTTTCCTGCTCGGCGCTGAGTCAAGCTCCGCATAAGCAGCATATCATACGCAGTTTCAACCTAAAAATCACAATTTAACTACATTCATGACAAAATAAAAATTATCTAAAACACAATGATACAAAATCTTATTCCAGCTCAATAAATGCTTGTGACAGAAAATAAATGTCAAAAAATTAGACCATATCTGTGTCAATTTAGTGACCACTACATAGGTACCTGCGTCACGCTGCAAGCTGCACAAAAAAGTTTTTGAACTAAAAAAATGGTTCACCCGAATTTCATGGCCTAACCCGTAAAAAGAATTTTGAAAGAAAAAAACGAATGTGTACCACAACAAAAAAAAATCTAAGATGACAATTTTATTTTTAAAATACTGAGATGGCTACATGTTGGATCAATTCGGGTTTCGCAGCTTAACCCTTTAAACCCATGACTTGGATCATGAACTCCAATGTGTTTAATTTTTTTTAGATTAACTCTTATTTAATTAATAATTCGTGAGCTGGGTGATGAACTTAACTTGTTTTAATAACATTGTTCTTTTTAAAACTATTTTTTGTTTAACTAAATGAAAAAATAAATAAATAGAAGTTTGCAAATCTAAGCACCAACTAAATACCAAGGCGTTTATTTTAAACCATGATAAACCCACAAATATCAAATAAAAGCAAATTACATAGCAAAATTCAAAACAAATAAAATGTTTAAGGATGAAACTAGAAAAAAAAATCAGCAAGAAAAATTAATACAAATGAACAAAAACAAATTAAAAATAAAAAGCCCATGGGCGTAGGTCTGGGCCAGCCCACACACCTGGGCCTGTTTATAATTTTTTTTTCTATTTTTGGGGGTGGTTTTTCTAAAAACAATTGCAGGCATTGCCTGCTATAAGAGTGAGGTGGCTAGAAAATTGACAGCAGCCTCCTAAGGGTAAAAAACCCATTTTCACCGATTTTTTCAACCAAAAACATGTAAGAAACATCATAGGGACTTCCAAAAACCCACTCTTGGTATTAAATCACCACTTAATCGGTTAAAAAAACAAAAAAATCAACCCAATTCAAATAAAATCCCAAAGCCCAATCTAATTTTTTGGGAAAGATAAATGAAAAGGAAGACCTAAATGGTACTCTCGTCAAATGAAACTCATTGACATCAAGAACAATGTATTTCACCACCCAAAAGCGTCTGTTTTTAAACTTATTCTCTTCTTCACCGTAATCTGGCCACTCTCCTCTCCCTCTTCTCTCTTAGCTCAAGGAACAAAATGAGAAGAAAAGGAAGTTTTGGACCAAGATGTAAAAAAACTCATAAAAGAGGGATTAGAATCGAAACAAAATTGAAAAAAAAAACTTCAAGGATGAAAATTGCAAAAAAAACACATCTCGGCTACAGTAACAAAAAAAAAGAGCAAAATCCTGAACGTTTTATTTTTCTTTGTAATTCTAATTCTAATGTAATCATTTCATAACGACACCACAAACTTATAGCACAATGAAGAACTGTAGCAAGACAGGTCAGTATAAATGCAGAAACTTAAATTGAAAAGGGTAGAAAACAGGGAAACTCAACTAAGCTTCAAGCAGAAGTTCATAAATAACACAAGTGAAATAAACCTTAAACCAGTCAAGGATCTTGAAATAATCGCTAGAAAATGGCAAAAAAGGCCCCAAAACACCACAACTGAAAATTACATGCCATAAATTCTACCAAGATCATTATCTCAAGATCATTATCTCAAGATTCAAGAACCTCTCAAAAATAACTAAGCAACAGCAATTAAAAATCAATGCAGGACAGCAACTTGATGACCGAGATTTGTACACCCCATTTATCATGTACCTCCACTAAACTCACTAATCACTCTATACACTGAACTTAGAGCTATGGTACCTTTCACAATTCGAAGTTCCAACCATACACTGGCTGTGCATCTAATGGCATACTGGCTTCCAGTTACTTTTAAAACTAAAAAAAAAAAAAATTGAAATTCTAATGGGCATGATGATACGAAATCCAATCCATTATAAGCTAAATTTAACACCAGCGCAATAATTAATCCAGCTCTGACACCAAACCCAGAAACAAATTTTCAACCCTTATAAGCTAAACCTCACATTTCACAAAAACCCATCATTAATAACCACCCAAAACACAATAAATACACTTCAAAACAAAACCCATTAATAAAATTAAAATCTTTAACTAAACACTTCTTTCTACACGAAATTCGAAAATTCACAGTTAGCTAAAAAGACACAAATTTTATTGAAAAAGAAAAGGAAAGATAGAATAACCCAGTGTGCGTGAGGACATGTTTATCACCTGCGCAATAGCTTCCTGGTCATCTTTACAAGTAGCAACAATTAATTTTTTGGCGCGAAGTATTTCATCGAACGACGCGCCGTCTGGGACACCGAGAAGCTTGAGTGCGCTCTCCACTGACATCTCAAACGGCGCCGAAGAATCATCGGCTCTTGAGCCTGCTCTCACTAAATTACGCCTGTGTTGCACAATTACTCCCCTCCAAAAATACGGATCCTTTTTTAATGATGATTTTATTTGATTTAAGTTTGAGGGATTGTGAACCGGTGGTCGTGAGAAAGGTGAACCGGATGGAGAGAGACGGTTGGACCGGACCGAGAGAGTTGCAGCCATTTGTTCTTTTTGTGGACAAAATGGAAGACTGGTTTGGTTTCTTTCTGTGTTTAAAGAGAGAGAAGAGAAGAAGAGTGAGGAAGCAAGCAACTGTTAATGAGTGAGAGAATGTTTGCAAGACTACAAATTAGTCATCCAAATATCTAATTGATTTCAATTGGGTCTCTAAATCTTAAGAGTACAATCGCAACTATTCTTAACATTTCTCTAAATCTTAGAGTTTGTTTTGATATAATTTTTAGATTATAAATTTTGATTTGATTCAAAATTCAAAAATTATTTTTCATAAATAACTCATTAAAAAATAAGTTAAAATAACTATAAATTAAAAATATATTTGGTAAAATTACTATATATATATGTATGCATGTATATTCCAAGCTAGTATTGAAA
>Ga0307517_10011804_pt1 | contig 12076 bp, 9 predicted proteins | sample 23_EM_MG_FD_194515 | JGI IMG/M metagenome (GOLD analysis project Ga0307517, IMG submission 194515) | Populus trichocarpa ectomycorrhiza microbial communities from riparian zone in the Pacific Northwest, United States - 23_EM | ecosystem: Host-associated > Plants > Roots > Unclassified | place... | reverse complement strand
GCGGCAGCTCTACCAGTCCCGGGATCAGCGGACATTATCTGGTGGTCAAGAACTTTGGTCTAACAGGCTACCACACTACTAGTTCCTTTTCTAGAAAAAATCATTTGATTGTTCCTTCAATTAATATTGAATTAATTAATAAAACATTATTTTAGGTGGGGTCGGGTCACGGATTATTACAGAATTTGAAGACATGACACAATAATTTTTTGTTGCGGTTGCTATAGTTGTTTTATAAACATGACATCAAATATGAATAGTAAAGAAGATGGCATTTTTTTCAAAAAATAATTATTTTAATTTTCCTTATCTTGATTAGTTACTTTTTTTTTTTTCCTTTCATTTTCATCTTTATATTTTATTAATTTTTAATTAGTTGTTATAACTTGTTTTGGTTTGCTTTTTAATATGTTATCAAAATACCAACTAAACATATTAACATTTAATTGGTACTTAATTTTACAAACATTTACTAATGTTATCATATTATTAAATAATTATTTTTTTAAAAAAAAACAAAGTTTAACTCAACGGAGTTCATGATCTAGGGTGCGAGTTTGACGAGTTAAGTCATGAAACCGAAGTCGATCAAATATGTCATCGTCTTAATATTAAAAAAATATCATGTTAATTTTTTTTAAAGTCAAACCACGCTTCTACCATCTAGATTACCTTTGGACTCACTGTTAGTTTAATATACTCCGTAGTCAATTGATTGGTTATGTGTGACAATTATTATATTAATGTAAATACATATTTATAATTAATAAAGACTTAATTTATCTTTAATATTCATATAATATTTGATTAATGAATCTAGAATAAAGATAAAGTCTATTGGATAAAAATACTTTGCACGGAAAATTATAAAATTGTTATAATTATGAAATTCATATTGCATCAAAACATCATTTCTAAAATGTTCTTGATCGATGCTCTCTTAAATACTAAACATTCATTAGTGTCGTAGAGACTGCTACATATTATGTTTTTTATTTTTATGAAAGGAAGCATATGTTCTTATAAGCTGAGGTATAAGAGATACTTATAACTAATATGTAGGTGCTTGTCATAAGACATGTACATTGAATTAACCCGTATGAGAATTTTATATAAAGAGATCACTTTTGTCTATGGAAAGACTCATGTGACAGTTGTGTAAGTGATTTTTAGACTTGAAATCATTAAGTTATCTTATATAGAGAATGTTATGCTTTCATCATGTTACATGTTATCTTAATTGATGTAATGAAAGGGCACGCATTGAGTATAATATACGAAATAAAATTTTATGTTATCCATATTAGGAATTAATTCTAGTGTGAAATAATTTTTTTTCCCATAAAACAATTTTGCTCTCACAATTTTTTAAATCAAACAAAAAAAAATTGTTTCAAGCCTTGATTATTGTTCCGGCCATGATTGGCTGGAGCTTGGAAGATCCGACCAAAATCTGGAATTCCAGCTGGATTTCGGTCAATGTATAAAAAAATATGGTTGCGCCTCCATCAGAGGTAGCACTTGCACCTCTAGCGTGACTAGCCTGTGTTGCGTGTATAGGCCAAATCGCTTGAGGTTGGAGAGGCAGCAGCCAAGAGCTGCTTCCACTTGCAATGCAACATCAGTTTGACTAGCGCTGCTCGAGATGTAGCACGAGGCAGTAGCCTCGCGCTGCTACGTGCAACGATAACCTTTGTTGTCGTTGCTCATAGCTGTTGTCGACTTGGGCAGCCCATGCCGATAGCAACAATTGCAAGAAGAAGAAGAGGAGGCAAAATTTACGATTCTATCCTTGCAATTTTTCTAGGGATAGAATTACAATTCTACCCCTGAAACTTATATCTAATCACTTTTAGTATATTTGGGGTTGAAATTATGGTTTTAGCCCTTCAAATATAAAATAATGATTTTATATTAAAATTAAAATCCTAAATTAAATTAATTATAGAATTAATTATTCTAATTAGATTAGGATTTAATTAAAATGTGCAATTAAATATTGCTTAGAAAAATGGTTTTTCTAAAGTAAAGAGAGTTTTTAAATCAAAATTTTATTTAATTAATCCTAAAATAGTTTAGGATATTAATAAGAATTTTAATTTGATGAATTTTCTTATTAAATTTTGAAAAATGTTTTTCATGGAATTTTTGTTAAATAAAATTTGTTTTGTTTGGGAAATTATCAAATTAGGTTTGATTGAATATTTATAAGTGTTAGAAATAGTATTTTATAGTACCACATAAAGATAATAATTAGAATTGAAGCATACAATGTAATTTATCATGATATTAAAATATTTTTATGCATGATGGATGATTATGAACATTAAAGACCAATGTGATTGTGTTTTTATTTGATGGTTGAATTGTTGTAATTTTTATTAAATATGGCAACGTGTCTTGTCTTATTTCTATTTTTCTTATAGGTTGTAATTTCTTTTCTCATATAATTCTCATAGAATATAACTCGAGATTTCTTAATTAATTATGTAAATGTTATGTAATTTAGAAATGCAGGAATTTAGATCGGAAATTATTTTGTAATCCAAGACGAAGAAAGAAATGGCGATGAAGGCTATTACCAAGGTGCTTGCAAAGGACTTATAGAGATTTACAATAGCTACCTAGAAGTTGACCATCTAATTCCCTTCAATGGCTCAAGGAGATTAACTTAGATATATATCCTAGCATTGTTGATCCAGTTATCCTGTACTATGATAACAATGGAATACTTAAAAAAATTCCATTTGATTTGATAATCAATGAAATAAAGTTGTAAAGATAGAGCAAGTACCTACCTAAGAGCATCTAGAAGATCCTCTTACTAAGTCATCATCCATGCAGAAATATTAATGCTACATGGAGCAATATAGTATTAGATACATGAGCGATTGATTTTAGTGCAAGTAGGAGATTGCTAGTTTAATATGCTTTGTACCCAATCAGTTGGTTACACATGGTATTATTATATTCATACAAATATATATTATAATTAATAAATGTTTAATTTATCTTTAATATTCATATAATATTATATTAATAAATCTAACATTTGATTAATGAATCTAGAGTAAAAATAAAGTTTATGGAACAAAAATATATGCAAAGAAAATTATAAAATTATTATAATTATAGAATTTTTATTGCATTAAAGCATTGTTCCTGTTACTTGTGATCGATCTTGTTTTGAATCCTTTTTTTGTCTATGCAAATAGTAGAAATCTGTTAGGGTTTCTTAACCATCATGTATGTGCTTGCGTGCATGCACTTTTGTATAGTTAAAATAAACCCAGCTCATAATTCATGTTTACAGTGAGTTTAGTAATACTCTAATGGATTGAGATATGACATAACCTCTTAATTATGATAAATATTATTTTGAATTGGAGGGAAGTAATGTTATGATATTGTACTACTACAAATATAAAAATTATAGTTTTAGTTTTTTTATAAAAAATAGTTATAGTTTTAATATATAGTAAGAAGATATTTTTATTTTTAACAAATAAATAAATACTTAATCTCAATTGAAAAAGAAAACAAATAGAAATGAAGATTGAAAATGATGTTTTAGTATTTCTCATTTATTTCGTTATTTATTCCTTAAAAATCATCAGTTCGAGTCCCACAAATTTCAGTGTCACTAAAAACTTATATGATCGATAGCTTCAGGATCCGTGAAACTAATTGAGGTATACGCAAATCCATGTTCATAATAATAATAATAATAATAAAAATTGTGCCTATAGCACAAGGCACGTATGTCACGGAATAACTGCACTGTTCATGCACATGTAGAAGTAACTTTGCTAGTTGGAATGTTGCTGTTGTCAATGTCATATGAGGCCCCAGTCATCATATTTGCATACGTGCGATACCATATTATTAAAATCAAGCTATATATTATACTTTACAAACTAAAAAACTTGTCGTAATACAAACCTACGGCCAAGTCAGCCGGATAGTTGGCGTAAATCTCGTAAACTTGTACTAGGCTGGGACAAAAATATTCTCTTTAAATTTTGTCTTTAAATTTTTATTTTATTAATTATTTGGGTTATTTTTACATAGATAAGTCGACCAGATAATATTAAAGATAAATTTCACATATTTAATTTTAATTTTAAATTATACAAGGAGTCAAGTCAAGAGATATTATTTATTTTTTTATTCAATTTCATCTCCAGATTTTTTTTAATGATCATCCATATTATTTTTTAATTAACCAAGTTGATCTGATTATGTCGGAACAACTCACTCACGATTTGATTTTAAATTTAAAATGGATCTGCTAGGGTGGATTAAATGATAATGTTAAATAATTCTTTATGGTCTGAGCATTTTTTTTCTATATGTAATTTTTTTTTACCTAATTTACAGCATGGTATGAGCTTCTAAACTAGTATTTCAACTAAATTGATGATGAAAGTAAATATAAGACAGAATACTTGACTAAAAATTTGAGTGCATATTTCTTTCTTATTGTTTCTTAACAAAATGAAATAAAAGTTGATGTTGTAAACTTTTTTTTAATTTAAGATATGTATTGAAATTTAAATTATTATTTCAAATGAAAACTTGGCTGATTTGTTTAAGCTTTAAAATTTAAATTATTATTTTGAATGAGACTGAATCATTGAACATTAAAAACAAAGCTTCAGATGGTAAAAAAAACCTTTTTATTTATAAACAATAAAATAACTCAAAGAGGAATATCTCGCAATGTAAGTACACACTAATTCCCTCCTCATGCCAAGCAGCTAGGGACAGGGCATAACCACAAGAAGTTGCAAATGAGAGTCTACAGAACCTCTTGCCTGCATGCCCTGCTTGGAGTTTTCATTGATCTCTCTCTCAGTCCTTCCAATTATTAATATAATCAGAATTATATTCCAATTAATTACATTGGATCGATTCAGACAGGATCTAGATGACTAGATCCTTGCGATCAGAATAATTTATGAAGCACTCTGTCGTCTTTGACATACCCTATACATGTCTATGATTCCACTTCAAGGGACTCCATTTTTCATATAAATATAGAAATTAAAATTTCAAAAGGCAAGCATGGGGATTCTAGGCATAGTTCGTACCTGTTTCTTTTGCCTATTCTAAGGTAGGTTTAGGAGGAAAAAAAGAGAGGTACAAACGCTTTTTGACATAATATCAAACAAAATGAATCTTGTTTGATCCTCATGTGCAATTGTCCCTTCACAGGGCCAAGCTGAATAAACCCTATAATATTATAAGCAATAAGTTAGAGCTAGCTAGGAGAATAAGTTCCGATTCAAACAATTTTACTTTGATTTTGGTTCTCAATAAAGTAATGGACGAGTACAAGTAAACGCTAGCGTATTTGATCTGCTTACGGTTGGATTTATTCAGTACTTGAATAATTTGTTAGAGATGAGTCTAAAAAACAAACAACATAGAGTTGATATGATTGACTTGTCATTGATTTTATTTAAAAAAATAAATAAAACAACTTGTCTAATATGGGATCCGAGTAGATTTTAATAACTATATTTTTATTTTTATTTTTATTAATAATTTATTGATTATTACGTAACACCAAGTTATAGATCATGTTCCTTTATAATTAAAGCAAAGGAGATTTATTTGGGAATCCTCAATATTATGTAAGCATACAAGTATGAAGAAAAGAAGAAGTGCTTGAGAAATACTGAAATATTAGGTGGGAAGTGGAGGTGGGCTTGAGATTTCACACGACACCAGCTGAACCACTGGATCAACTTCTGCTTATAAGACCTTCACTCACTGGTTCAATGATGATAATACATGCTGATTTATGGGTCAACTATTCAATTGTGTGGAAGGCAGCATAAGTTCGGTCAGTTTAAAAGGCCCATTTAGATATTGCAAGCACAGTTAAGTTCGATGTAATGGAGTAAATATATATAATCTTAAATTAATTGTTATTAAGTGAAAATTAACCTTGTATAACTTAGTTGATTTAAGAAATCAATTTATAATTTAATTAATCTGGTCAAAATCTGATTTGATTTTAAAAAAAAACAATATCATTTTTTAAAAAGAAATCTTGAAATATCGCTTCGGATTATTTAAAATTAACTCGCTTGAGCTTTGTGCCAAGTCAGATCCGAGTTCAAAAACTTTTCTTCAAATAACTGGAAATAAATATATGCAATCGTTTGTTTATTATTGAAAGTTTGATTAATTGGATCCCTCTATGTTAGAAATTCATTTAAAAAAAGATTTCACCTTAATGGTCATACAAATTAATTGATGATTTGGAACAACAAGAGAGTGAAAATAAGAGAACTCGATAGAGGATTAGAGGAATATGGCTTTGATATGTTATTCATAACAATAAAACTCTCATCCAGATATAACAAAGGGCTTCATGCAAATACAAAGACGCAAAATAGCTATTTTGAAACTGTTTCTAGCAAATTTACATTCTCCCTTTTTTTTGGAAAAAAAAATAGACAAATTTTATTTATTTTCTTTTAATACTTCTGAGCTGATGAAAATAATGTTTATAAATTGGATGTTTCATATATATTTTTTTTTTAAATAGAAAACCCCATATTCCCTCTCTCATGTATTTTAGATCTTTCCTTTACCAGACAAAATTTTCCATGCAAAATTTTCGACTTTCCTCCTAACCTCGAAAACTCTCTTTTTTACTTTTCCTCCCTCTCTCATCGTTAAAAACCCATTGGTAGTGAGAACTCATATAAAGAACCCATTGTGAGTGAAGATTCATTAAGAAACGAGAAGAAAATCTCTATTGGGGTTTTGTCTACAATGCCTCGAAGAAAAATTATCATATTATAGCCCTTCAACACAGACGTGGCAAATTGGTATATTGAATGCCTCCAGAATGGCACCTAATTCAAGAATAACTCTTAGTAACAGTAAAGTATACATCTTTCAAGCAAGTTTGCATTCAATTAACGGGTGGACTAGTGAGAGAGTCCAAAAAATTATATGTTCAAGAAACAAGAGTCAAATATGCTATAAAGTGGAATCAATGTTAAAAATTAAACTTGATTTCTGGTTTTTCTTAAGAGTAGAGGAACCGGTCCACCAACTGGATTAAATGAATTGGTTGTCTGGTTTAGAAATTATCGACCAGTTCAGTCGGCAAAATACAATTCCTGTTCAGATTAGGATTTCCTTGTATTAGCGTAATTCCTTAATTTTCTAGGATTTTAGGCCTATAAAAGGCTTGTAATTCATCATTATTAAGAAACACATAAAGAGAGAGAATAGTTAAGAGAGCTTATAGATAAACACTTAATAAAAATATATCTTCCTCTCAATCTTCTTTTCGTTCTTGAGTTTTGACTTTGCATTGTTGTTTCTAATCTTATACCACGCTTATTTTCTTTCAATATATGGTATCAGAGCTTGTTTTGATTGTTTATAATGGTCAATCTAAACTTCCCACTTTAATGTTCTCGTTTGACAAAGGACAACTGCAAAACTTGGTGTATTATAGTAAAAGCCTAGCTAGGTTTCCAAGATGTGTGGGAAACAATTAAGAAAGGCTTTGAGGAGCCCATAGAAGAAGCAACGTTGACTTCAGACCAAAGGAAGGCTATGCAAAAGGCACAAAGAAAGGATCAACAAGAATTCACAATCATCCACCAATGTTTGGATGATGTCACTTTTAAGATAATGGCAAACGCAATCACCGTCAAGCAATCATAGAAAGTTTTACAACAATCAAACCAAGGAGTTGATAATGTAAGAAAAGTACGTCTACAAAAGCTACGTGGTGACTTTAAAAAGTTACATATACTTGAATTGAGGAATATTTCAGAATACTTTGTAAGAGTATTGGTCATGTATAATATAATAAAGAGATATGGAGAGAATATAGAAGAGACATGTGGTAGAAAATATCCTACACTCATTGTAAAAGAAGTTACATTATATGGTGGTCATGATGGAGGAGTCACAAAATATGGATGTTCTTTCAATACAAGGTCTCATAGAAAAATCACAAGCCTATTAGGAAAGAGTCAATGAAATTCAAGAAAATATGAATGCACAAACACTTTTTTTAAAGTGAGATGATTCTAGATATTCCTGAGAAGGTAAAGGATATGGACAAAGTAGAGGAAGAGGAGGAAGAGGCAGATTTGAAAGAAGAGGTTATGCTAGTCTCAACAGGTCAACCAATTGACCGTATGAAGCAAATCGATCGACCGGTTACACTAATAGTGGCAATCTAAAATCCAGGTTTGACCAAAAAATGTTAAATGTTACAATTGTTACAAAGGTAGGCCATTATGCTAGGGATTGCTGGAATCCAACCAAAAGGGTTAAGGAGAATGTCAATCTTATTGTAGAAGATGAGAAAGATGTCACTTTAATTATTACTAGTTCATGATGAACAAAGACAAGCCAAAAAGAATATATGGTATCTAGAAAATAGTGTCAGCAATTATATGTGTGAAAATAGAGACAAGCTTATGGAGCTAAATGAATCAATTAAAAGTAATGTCACCTTTGTAAATCATTCAAAGGTTTCCATCAAAGAAAAAGATACGATTCTCATAAAATTAAAAAATAAAAGTCATCAATTTATTGGTGATGTCTATTATATCCTTATTGTAAAAAATAATATATTAAGTGTGGGATAATTGTTGGATAAGAGTTATGAGATTAAGATGAAATATCATACCTTGCCATTACTTGATACTCATGGAGTTATGATTGCAAAGGTAACCATGACAAAGAACAAGATGTTTTTGCTAAACATAGAGATGAATGTGCCTAAATGCTTAAAAGCACATGTGAAAGATGAGACTTGGCTTTGACATATGAGACTCGGGCATGAAAACTTTGATAGCTTAAAGATAATGGCACAAAATGAGATATTGAAGGGTCTACCATCCATTATACATCAAAATCATTTGTGTGAAGGATATTTAGTGGACAATCAATTTTTGCAAGAGCTTTTCAAAGGATTCTACATCTAGAGTAAGTCAATCTCTACAAGAGATATATGTAGATGTTTGTGGTCCTATCAAACCATGTTCGTTTGGTAAAAATATGTGTTTTCCATTTTTATTAATGATTATAGTATAAAAACATGGATATACTTATTAAAAGAAAAGTATAACGTGTTTACTTATTTTAAGAAGTTTAAGGTATTAGTTGAAAAAAAAGTTATTATTTTATAAAATCATTTAGAATGAATAGGGGGTGAATTCTGTTCCAATAATTTTAATGAGTTTTGTGAAGATAATGGTATAAAAAGACTCCTAATGGTGCCTAGATCCCCACAATAAAATGATGTGGTGGAAAGAAATAATAGAAGCATCGTCAACAAGGCAAAAGGCATGCTCAAAAGCAATAAGATGCCTAAAGAGTTTTGGGCTGAAATTGTAGAGTGTAATATCTATTTGTCAAATAGGTGTCCTATTAAAGGCTTAAATATCATAAGTCCACAAAAGGCATAGAATAGAAGAAAGCCAAGTATTGTTACTTACTTAAAAGTATTTGGAAGCATTGACTATGTGCATGTAGATGACCAAGTAAGGACCAAGCTAGATGATAAAAGAAAAGGAATAATCTTTGTGGGCTATGATCAAAAGTCCAAAAATATTAGCTCTACAACCTCAATGAAGGGAATATGGTGATTAATAGAGATGTTGAGTTCGATGAAGAAGGAGCATGTTGAAAGGTAGATGATGGCGAGAAATATAATTTTTTACCGATTCTTAATGAAAAAAAAAAGAGCTATGAAAATCATCAAGAACAAGCTACAGCTCCACAATCACTAATGGTGTCATCTTTGTTTTTATCTTCTTTTTCTAGTGGAAGTTCAAGTAGTGGTAGCCAATCAAATCAACCAAGAAGGATGAGAATTGCCTTGATGACTTACATGAGATAACTACTCTTATTGATGATGATATAACATTATATTGTCACCTTACTAAATATGATCATATAGTGTTTGAAAAAACAATACAAGATGCAAAATAAAGAATTGTTATGGATGAAGAGATTACATCAATTCAGAACAATGACACATGGAAATTGGTTCCTAGACCAAGTGGAAAAAAGCCAATAGGCTTCAAGTGGATCTACAAAGAAAGGAATAATACCAAAAAAGAAGTTGAGAGATACAATGTAAAGTTAGTGATAAAAGGCTATAGTCAAAAGCATGAGATTGACTATGATGAGGTTTTTGCTCTCGTTGTTACGTTGTTAGATTGAAGACCGTTCAATTAAGCATTGTCACAATTACTCAATATAGATAGAGAATCTATCAAATGGATGTCAAATTAGTCTTTCTTATTGATTTTCTTGGGGAAAAGGTCTATATTAAACAACCTATAGATTATAAAGTGAAGGGATAAAAAGACAAGGTATTAAAATTGAACAAAGTCTTGTATAGATTGAACCAAGCCCTAAAAGCTTGGTATAGTCGCATTGGTGGCTACTTCTTAAAAAATAAATTTGTAAAATGCCTCCGTGAATATACTCTCTATATAAAGATAAAAGAGAGTGGTGATACTCTTATTGTATATTTTTATATGAATGACTTGATCTTTATAAGAAATAATTCAAAAATGATTAGAGACTTCAAGCAAACAATGATCAAGAAATTTGAGATGACGGGCATTAGTCTTATAATATACTACTTAGGGATTGAGATCAAATAAGAAAAGGATGGAATCTTTGTAAGCCAAAAGAATTTTACAAAGGAGATTCACAAGAAGTTCAAAATGAAGAATTGTGCAAAAGTGAATACTTTAGTTAAGTGTGGAGTGAAGATGTCAAAGAACGATAAATGGGAAAAAGCTAAACTCTTCAACATTCAAAAGCCTAGTTGGGAGTTTAAGATATTTGACATGCACTCGTTCGGATATTCTTTTTGGAGTGGGGCTTGTGAGCAAGTTTATGGAGACGCCAACTATGATACATTTTAAAGCCTTGAAGTGAATTTTTCAATATATCAAAAGTATTGTTGATTTTGGCTTGTTCTATGAATATTTTAATATCTTTGACCTTATGAGTTATAATGATAGTGATTGGGCTGGAGATATGGATGATAGAAATAGCACTACTGGTTTTGTTTTCTTCATAGAAGACATAATATTCACATGTAGTTCAAAAAAGCAATCTATGGTCATTTTATCAACATGTGAAACTGAATATGTAGCTATTAAGGCATGTATTTGTCATTCCATATGGCTAATAAGATTATTGAAAAAATTATGAATGCCACAAGAGAAGTCTACGAAGATTTATGTGGATAACTCATCAGTCAATGCTTTAACTAAAAATCCAGTTTTTCATGACAGAAGTAAGCACTTTGACACAAGATTTCATTACCTAAGAGATTTCATTACAAACAAAGAAGTTGAAGTCAAGTATGTAAAGACACAATATCAAGTTGCGAATATTTTCACGAAGCCACTCAAATATGATGTTTTTACCAAGATTAGAGATTTGTTGGGAGTTATGAAGAAATCAAATTTAAGAGGGGGTATTGAAAATTAAACTTGATTTCTGATTTTTTTGAAGAATAGAGGAATCAGTCCACCGGTTGATCGATTAAATTAAATGAATAGGTCAACCGGTTTAGAAACGGTCATTCGATTCAGTCGGTAGGATACAATTCCTATTTAGATTAGAATTTCCTTTATTGTCTAGGACTTTATATATATATATATATAAAGCTTATAATTCAGCATCATTAAGAAGGACAAAAAAAAAATTATGTAAGAGAGCTTAGAGAGAAACACTTAATAAAAGTATATAGTTCTCTCAATCTTCTTCTTGTTCTTGAGTTTTGACTTTACATTATTATTTTTAATTTTATATCACACCTTTTTTTTTCTTCAAACAATCAATGTTTTAGTAATGTATTATATGAATTATATATAACATTTTTTAAAACTCTAAAAATATTACAATTTTCTGTCATAACTTCAACATAAGCCATCAACAAACTTTTCACCTAAATCCAAACATGGTGATGGAATGACAAAATGGGTGGACTGGTGTGGCCTTGGATCGGTGAAGGTAGTGGTAGCTCTGTGGTGGGTGGGTGGGTTTGTTTACT
>Ga0307517_10011803_pt1 | contig 12077 bp, 5 predicted proteins | sample 23_EM_MG_FD_194515 | JGI IMG/M metagenome (GOLD analysis project Ga0307517, IMG submission 194515) | Populus trichocarpa ectomycorrhiza microbial communities from riparian zone in the Pacific Northwest, United States - 23_EM | ecosystem: Host-associated > Plants > Roots > Unclassified | place... | reverse complement strand
GCCTATTTTCGTGGCGTCGATGGCCGCAGTGGAGAATTGGGCTTCATGCACGCACCCGGAAGCGGCGCGCGCGATCAGATCCAGGACCTTGTGTCGCTGTCGGGCCTGGCCGGGCAGCTCGAGCGCAACGGTCTTGGGTTGACCGACGTGATGGGAGTGGCTGACCTGTCGGCGGCGGCCGAGACATGCGTCGATCGATGGATCGCCCAGGCGGCCGAGCAGCTCTACGCCCCGCTCGAAGCGGTGAACTGCCTGATCAATCCCAGCGTCGTGCTGGTCGGAGGGCGCTTGCCGAGCGCGATCGTCGAGCGGCTGGCTGCACGGTCGCACGATTTGTTGCGCGACAAGGCGACCAACGTGCCGGTGATTGCCCCGGTGGCGCGCGCCGCGCTGTCTGATGATGCGCCGGCGGTCGGAGCGGCGATCCTGCCGTTCAGCCATTTCCTGCTGCCCAAGCCTGGCGCGCTGTGGAAGTCGCCGGCGACCAGCGACACGAACGGCCGGGCAATCCAGCCCGCTCGCTAGGCCCCGGCGTCGCACGAGGCGGCGTGGATTTATCCATACTTTACCGGCTTATAATGTTCTTCCCAGGCGGTGAATATGGCCTGCCAATTCAATTGACAAAATAATTAATTTAATGGACGTTGCCGTCCAACGCCCTTTGCGATGGTCTGCGGGACCGGCGAGGGCATTCGCCGGGGCATTGACAGCTCAGAAAAAAAACAGGGGAGATTCGATGGGCAGGCGCCAAACGTATCGACGGCTGGGCTGGCTGGGCCGCATGGGCTTCCTGTCGTTTTTGCCACCGGGATTGGCGGCCGTTCTTTTGCCGGCAGTGATCGTCGATGCGCAGACAGCTTCCGCCGGAGCCCCGGTCGATGAGGCCAACCCCCTGGTTGGCACCGCACCGCTGGATCGATCGGAACTGATCGGCAACGCGCCGCCGCCGGGCGAGCCCGTCTATTCGGGCCAGACCTCGCCGGGCGCTCGCCTGCCGCACAGCTCGGTAGCGGCCGCGCCGATCAACAACAATATCGCGCTCACCTATCCGAACGGCGTCGAGGTGCCCTATTATTACACCAATCCGACGATGATCGGATTTTCCGGCGGCGGGGGATCGTCGTACGGCGGTCGCGCGGAGCCGATCATCATGCCGGTGGTCGGCGATTGGTCGATGCCCCCAGCCTATTCGCAATCTTATTACGACAAGTCGCGCGAGATCGCCTCGCCCGGCTATTATTCGGTCTATCTCGACAGTTTCCGGACGACGGTCGAACTGACCGCCACGCAATGGGCGAGCCTGATGCGATTCACCTTCCCCGACAGCGACCGGGCGAACGTGTTGATCAATTTCCCCGAGCATGGCGGCGACATCGAAGTCGTTGGCAATCAAACGGTGCGCGGGGTCTCGAAGGATAATGGGGGCGCGGACGGCGCCTATTTCGTTGCCGAATTCTCGAAGCCGTTCGCGACCTTCGGCACGTTCAGCAAGGCGCCGGGCGATGACAAGGGCTGGGGCATCGGCGACAAAAGGGTCGAGTCCGATCAGCGCGCGATCTCGGGAAATTTTGCCGGCAGCTACGTCACCTTCCGCACCAAAGTAGGTGAGAAGGTGCTGATGAAGATCGCGCACGGCACCAGTTACGCCCAGGCCGAGCAGCGTCTGCGCGACGAATTGCCCGGCTGGAATTTCGATCGGGTGCGCAACGCGGCGCGGGATGCCTGGTCGGCGCTGCTCGATCGAGTCCAGGTGACCGGCGGTACCGCCAAACAGCGGATGCTGTTCTATTCGACATTGTTCCAGTCGTTCGCCAGCCCACGGCTGATTGCCGCCAAGGGAGAGAAATTCACCGACACGAACGGCAAGGTGCAGATCGCGACGCACGACCGCTACGGTCCGGTGCCGTTCTGGGATACCGGCCGCAACCAGATCGTCCTGCTCGAATTGATGGAGCCGCAGACGATGCGCGACATCATGCAGTCCGAACTCGATATGGCGCGCGAAAAGGGCTTCATGAACACGTCGTTCCACGGCGACAATGCGGTGCTCATGTATTTGGGCGCGTGGGAACGCGGCATCCCGTTCGACTATCGGGCGGTGTACGAATATCTCCGCAAGAACGCGACCGATCCCGCCGGCCCGCGCCACTTTCTCGCCGAATATGACAAGAACGGCTGGATCGCGGACGTCGTCCCCGACCACAACCCCAGCCCTCCTTATGCCGGCGGCAAGGCGGGTGCGGCGACGACGCTCGAATATGCCTGGGACGATTTCGCGATGGCGCAATATGCCAGGCGGCTGGGGAAGATGGACGATAATGCCATGTTCCTGAAGCGGGCTCGCAACTATGCGAACGTGTTCGACAAGTCGGTCGGCTTCGTCCGCGGGCGGACCGCCGACGGGAAGTGGATTTCGCCGTTCGATCCCGGTGAGCCTTATTATAACTTCATGATGAAGGAAGCGTCGGGCTGGTCGACCTTGTGGCTGGTGCCGCATGACGTCCAGGGGCTGGCCAGGTTGCTCGGCGGGCGTCAGGCGTTCACGGCCAAGCTCGATCGGTTCTTTTCGACACCCTACAAGCCCAAGGGGATTTGCCGCGATTGTACCGGCCTCATCGGCCAATATGTCCAGGGCAATCAGCCCGACCAGCAGGCCGCTTATTATTACGACTGGGGCGGCCAGCCGTGGAAGACGCAGGCGCTGGCCCGCCGGATTCTCGCCGAAATGTATGGCAGCGACGCCTCGGGCTATGGCTATCCGGGGATGGACGACCAGGGTGCGACATCGTCCTGGTACGTACTGAGCGCGATGGGATTCTATCCGGTCGATCCGTCGAGCCAGAATTACATCATCGGCAGCCCGATCTTCGACGACGTCAAGCTGCAGATGGGCAATGGCAAGACGTTGGAGATCGAGGCGAAGAACAATTCCGCCACGAACATGTACATCCAGTCAGCAACGCTCAATGGCCGGCCCTGGACCAGGCCCTGGTTCAGTCATGACGATATCAAGAATGGCGCCAGGCTGGTGCTGACCATGGGGCCGGTACCCAACAAGAGCTGGGGTGCCGCGCCGGCCAACGCGCCGCCATCGATGTCGGCGATTCCCTGACCCATATGCCGTTTGCCTCCCTCCCCCTCCCCCCTTGACGGAAGCAAGAGCCCGGAGCCGCGGCATGCTGCGCCCTGGGCTCGCTTTCATCCAGCGCGAATGACGTCCAACCTTGAGGAAAAAGGCAATGCGCACGCTGATCGCAACCGCCGCGGCGATCATCATGGCGATGAGCGCGACCGACGCCGCGGCACAAGCCGCACCGGCGACTGACCGCGTTTACACCAGCGATCTGATGACTCGTTGGGGCAAGGAGGTCACACCCGACAACGCCTGGCGCAGCTATCCCCGGCCGCAGCTGAAGCGCGACCGCTGGGTGAACCTCAACGGCCTGTGGGACTATGCGATCACCCGGGATTCGGCGCCGCAGCCGGCGCGGATGGATGGCAAGATCCTGGTGCCGTATCCGGTCGAGTCCAAGCTGTCGCGCGTCGCCCGCAAGGTCGGGCCCGACGACTGCATCTGGTATCGCCGCAGCTTCACGGTGCCGCAGGATTGGGCCGGCGACAACGTCATGCTCAATTTCGGCGCGGTCGATTTCTCTGCGACGATCTGGGTCAACGGCGTGGTCGTCGGCTGGCACAAGGGCGGCTTCGACACTTTCGGTCTGGACATCTCCAATTATCTGAAGCCCGGGCAGAACGAGCTGGTGGTGCAGGTCACCGATCCGACCAGCGCGGGCACGCAACCGCGCGGTAAGCAGATCCTCGATCCCTCGGGCATCTGGTACACCGCGGTCAGCGGGATCTGGCAGACGGTGTGGCTCGAGCCGGTGGCCAAACTCCATATCGAGGACGTTCGCGCGACGCCCGACATCGACCGGGGAGTCGTCGATATCGCCGTTGCCCTGAGCGGCTGGGCGAACGACACCGATGCGGTAAGGCTCACCGCGAGCGCGGGCGGCAAGGTGACCGCGTCGACGATTATCCGTGCCAATCGCCGCGCGACGCTTGCCATCCCGGGCGCCCATTTGTGGTCGCCTGACGATCCCTATCTCTATGATCTCAAGGCCGAACTCGTGACGGTCGCCGATCCTTATGCCGGGCAGGAAGAGCGCGACCGCAGAGCCTATGACGCGCGCTTCACCGAGGGTGAGGATCGAACCTACGCCGCCGCGCGCATCACCGGCACGCCCCGTGATACGGTCGATACCTATTTTGCAATGCGTAAGATCTCGATCGGTCCGGGCCGTGTCGCGGGACAGGCGGCGATCCTGCTCAACAACAAACCGCTCTTTCAGAACGGCACGCTCGACCAGGGCTGGTGGCCGGACGGCCTCTACACCCCGCCTTCCGAAGAGGCGATGAAGAGTGACCTCATCTTCCTCAAAAGGGCCGGTTTCAACATGCTTCGCAAGCACATCAAGGTCGAACCGGCGCGCTATTATTACGACGCCGATCACCTCGGCATCCTGATCTGGCAGGATATGCCGTCGGGCGGCGGCGAGGATCAGTTCGTCACCGGCACCAGCAAAAGCCAAGCGGTGCTTTCGTCGGACGCCATGGCCGAGAACCAGAACGAGCTCGCCGAAATAATCGGCGACCTGCGCGCCTTCCCCTCGATCGTGATGTGGGTGGTCAATAACGAGGGCTGGGGGCAGTACGATTCCGCCACGCTGGCCCTATATGTCAAGGGCATGGATCCCGGCCGGCTGGTCGATGCCGATAGTGGTTGGCTCGACGTCGCGCCCGGCGTCTCCGACGTGTTCGACATCCACACTTATGAAGACGTGCCCAACACGCCGATGCGCCAATCCACGCGCGCGATCGTAATCGGCGAATATGGCGGCATCGGCATGCCGATCGCGGGCCATATCTGGCGGCCGGGCAAGAAGAACTGGGGCTATCAGGTCGCGACCGGCGAGGAGGACTATCTCGCCCGATTCCGCCGCAAGATGACCGGCATCATTCGCGCCGCGCGCGAGGATGGGCTGAGCGCCTCCATCTACACACAGACCACCGATGTCGAGGACGAGATCAATGGGCTGCTGACCTATGATCGCGCGCGCGCCAAGGCGTCGCCGGAAGCATTGTCGATGATCGCCGCGCCGCTGCGGAAAGCCTTGGGCGCACAGTAAGGATCGGTTTTGTTTATATAAATTTATATTGCTGCGCTGGTTTTGCCGCGCAGCAAAAAATTGGCATCGATCGCTCAAATCGCTGCGGTGCGCGAGCGCCGACCGGTCGGCCCACGATCGGCCGGACAATTTAATTGACAAATTGTTTTTTATATTCTGAATTGCGGCACGACGGTTCCGCGAATGGGCGTTCAGCCCGGTCGTGATGCCGAACAAAAAGAAAAACGAAGGGCAGCAGCGCCTTCGCACAAGGAGAGGGAAGATCCATATGAGCATTCGTGACATCGATCTTGGCGAAGGGGCGAAGGGCGCCCGGTCGCGGGCAAAGCTGATTCGGGACCTGATGCTGACGGCAGGTGCGGTGGTCGGGTTCGCCGGCGTCGCGCAGGCCCAGACCGCGCCTTCACCCGCTACGCCTGACGCCACGGCGCAGCCCGCGGATCCACAGGCCGCCGCTCCCCAGACCGGCCAGCCCAGCAGCGACATCGTCGTCACCGGGTATCGCCAGTCGATTGAGGCCAGCCTGCGGACGAAGCGCGAGGCCAACGCCTTTGTCGACGTCATCACCGCCGAGGACGTCGGCAAGTTTCCCGACAAGAACGTCGCCGACGCGCTGCAGCGCGTGCCGGGTGTCATCATTTCCCGCGACGGCGGCGAGGGCTCGCGGGTCAGTATTCGCGGCCTGAACTCCGATCTGACGCTGACCGAACTTAACGGCAATTTCATCGCCGGGACCGACAGCGGCGATCCGTCGCGGTCGTTCAACTATTTGCTGCTGCCGTCGAGCATGATCGGCAGCGTCGAGGTGTTCAAGTCGCCCGAAGCGCGGCTCGACGAAGGCGGGGTCGGCGGCACCGTCATTCTTCGCACGCGGCGACCGCTCGATCTCAAGCCCTGGTCGGGCTTCGTCTCGGCCGAGGGCACCGACTCGGACGTCACCGACAAGATCGAACCGCAACTCACCGGTCAGCTCTCGTGGCGCAACGAAGCCGGCACGATCGGCCTGTTGGTCGGCGGCAGCTGGCAGAAGCGCACCAACCGCGAGATGGATGGATCGACCGAGAGCTGGCAATGGTGGGTCGATGGTGGCCGCAACGGCAAGCCGGCGACCGACGTCAACGGCAACGTGCTCCCCAATCAGGACGCGATCACCTACTGGTCGCAGAACAGGGGTGCGACCACTCAGTCGGGTCAGCACTACAACGGCTATTGGGCGCCACAGTCGGTCAACGAGCAGATCACCACCGACAAGCGCGAGCGCATCGGCATCCAGGCGACGATCGACATCAAGCCGTTCGACAATTTGCGCCTCACCGCCAATTATTTCCGCTTCCAGCTCAATCGCACGCGCGAGGACAATGTGCTGAAGATCCCCGAATGGGGCTATGACAACTTCTTCACCAGCGCGAAATTCGACAAGAGCGGCACGATCCTGGAGGCGGCGACCTTCGAGGTTCCGCCGGCGGGCCAGCGCTGCCTCTCCAACAACCCGATCTGTACTATGGAAACACCGCAGCTGTCGGGCATCTATCAACGCGAGAAGCAGATTTCGAACACCTATGACCTGCGTGGCGACTGGAACCTCGGCCGCCTCGCCGTGTCGTTCACGGTGGGCACGACGAAGTCGACCGGCGGCCCTTCGCAGCAAATGAAAGTCGCGGTGAAGCCTCGCCTGACCGGCACCATCACCCAGAACGGCAACTTGCTGAGCGCCTGGGACTTCAGCAACGGTGGCCTGGGCATGACCTTCTCACCGGATGTGCAGAAGAACGTTCTGGCCGGCATCGCCCAGGTCGATACCGGGTCGACCGGGTCGGGCTACACCAACAGCAGCATCCAGCAGCGCTACGCACAGATCGACGTGACGCGCAGCTTCGATAATTTCTTCATCAGCTCGATCCAGGTCGGCGGCAAGTGGCGCGACGGCCGCGTCCGGCGCTCGACCGGCGAGCAGGACTGGTATGCCAATCCGGCCACGCTGCTGCGCTTCCAGGACACGCCGCAGGGCGCGGTGGCACTGCCGTCGTTCTTCTATAACAGCCCGATCACCAACATCCCCGGCGGGTTCACGGCGTCGTCCTACCCGGCGATCAACATGGCCAGCTACCTGAACTATTTGAACACGACCTATGGTTCGGCCGTGAAGGTCCCGCAGCCGCAGAACCTCTACAACATCGAGGAGAAGATCTGGGCCGGCTATGCCCAGCTAAACTTCAAGTCGGGACCGATACGCGGCAACATCGGCCTGCGTGTGGCGAGCACGAAGCAGTCGGGCACGTCGACCGATACGCTGTATTTCGAGAACGACTATTGTGTCGATGGTCCCGGCGGCCCATTCGATCCCAACCGGCCGATTGGCCCGGACGGCAATTGCCAGGTCATCCCGCAGAGCCAGCGCGAAGTCCGCGTCTTCAGCCCGAACAGCGAGTCCAAGACCTACACGGACGTGCTGCCGAGCTTCAACATCTCATGGGACGTGACGCCGAACTTGCTGGTCCGCGCCGCGGTTTCGAAGGTGGTCGCCCGTCCCGCCTACAACGACCTTGCCTCGGCGCGCTCGCTGACGTTCCGCTCGGACGCCTACACGTTCGACCGCGCGCAGTTCGGCGAGCGGGCCGGCTGGTCGGGCAACGGCGGCAACTTCAACCTCTCGCCGTTCTCGGCCTGGGCGTACGACATCGGTGCGGAATGGTATTTTCACCCAGGCTCGGTGCTGGGCGTCGCGGCGTTCCGCAAGAACGTGAAGAACTTCGTGGTACCGTTGGTGCTCGACCTGAACCAGCAGGTGCAGGGGCAGACCGTGCTGGTCCAGTCGTATTCGACCCAGGCGAACGGCTCGAGCGCGGTGTCGGAGGGCGTCGAACTCTACGCGCAGCACACCTTGTCGTTCGGCCTCGGCGCACAGGTGAACTTCACCTACAACCGCACCTCCGTCGCCGACGTATCGCTCAACGGCACTAAGATCGGCACCTCGCCGCTGGTCGGCAGCGCCAAGACGCAGTGGAATGCCTCGGTGTTCTACGAAAAGGGCCCAGTGCTGCTGCGGGCGTCGTACAACCGGCGCGGCGAACGCGTGCAGGGGCTGGTATCGGGCCTCAACGTCTATGACGATCCGTATCAGCAGGTCGACCTCAACGCCTCGTTCGAGGTGTTCCAAAATTTCACGATCACCGGCTCGGTGATTAACCTCACCAAGGAGACGGCGAGGTCGCACCTGGGTAACGACACCAACGCCCGGTACTATTCGTCGCAATACACCGGTCGCCGCTTCTATCTCGGCGCCGCGTACAAGTTCTGACAGGCCACTTAGCCTCCCCAAGGCGGCCTGAATCTTGGGGGGCGGCATCCAACCCGATGCCGCCCCCAATTTTCGACAAAGACTGTGTCACTATCGTCACGCCGGCCGAAACGGACGGCCGACAAAATTGAATGAAGGGTCATGCGCAAGCTCGCCATCGCCATCGCCATCGGCTCGTCGCCGGTGCTGCTGTCGCCAGGGATGGCGATGGCTGCCAATCCGATCGTGCCGGCCTGGTATGCCGATCCCGAAACCCGCGTGTTCGCGGGGCATTATTGGGTCTACCCGACCTATTCGGACGACAGCGGCAAGCCCGGTCCGGTGCCACCGTTCACCGCGTCGCAGGCTGCGAAACGCGCCAAGCCCAAGATACGTCCTGAATATCTCAAGCAAACGTTTTTCGATGCTTTCTCGTCGCGCGATCTCGTCCACTGGACCCGGCACTCGCATGTGCTGGACATCGCCGGCATCAAGTGGGCCGCCTATGCGGTCTGGGCGCCATCGGCGATCGAGCGCGGCGGCAAATATTACCTCTTCTTCGGTGCCAACGACATCCAGAGCGACAAGGAAACGGGTGGCATCGACCTAGCCGTGTCGGACAGCCCCGGCGGACTCTTCCGCGACGCGATCGGCCATCCGCTGATCTCCGCCTTCCACAACGGCGCGCAGCCGATCGATCCGTTCGTCTATCGCGACGACGATGGCCGAACCTATCTCTATTATGGCGGCTGGGGTCATTGTAACGTCGTCCGGCTGGCCCCCGATCTGAAGTCGGTGGAATCCTATCCGGACGGCACGACGTGGAAGGAAATCACCCCTCCCGGAAATGTCGAGGGATCCTTCCTGATCAAGCGCAGGGGCGTTTATTATCTTATGTGGTCGGAGGGCGGCTGGACCAGCCCCGATTATCGCGTCGCCTATGCGATGGGTAAAAGTCCGATCGGCCCGTTCAAGCCGATGGGCACGATCCTCGCACAGGATTTCCATATCGCCCGCGGGGCGGGGCACCATTCGGTGGTCAACGTGCCGGGCACCGACGACTGGTATATCGTCTATCACCGCCGGCCGCTCGACGACGATAATGGCGATCACCGGCAGCTGGCGATCGACCGCATTAGGTTCAACGCGGACGGGACCATCGCGCCGGTCGTCATGACCAATGAAGGCATTGCGCCGCAGCTGCTGCCGGCCGCCATGGAGAGGAGACGCCGATCATGATCAGAACCGTCATCACACTGTTGAGTGCCGGCGGGCTGATGTCGTCGGCGATCATCGGCGCCGCGGCGCCGGCGTTTGCGCAGCCAGTCGCGACGCCGCAGCCGGCCTTGGTCGATCTGATCAATCCGCTGATGGGCACCGACAGCGATCACGCGCTGTCTTACGGCAACACCTATCCGGCCATCGCGGTGCCGTGGGGGATGAACTTTTGGACCCCCGTCACCGGCAAGATGGGCAGCGGCTGGAGCTATACCTACGACGCGCAGAAGATCAACGGTATCAAGCAGACGCATCAGCCCAGCCCTTGGATGAACGACTACGCCGCGTTCGCGCTGTTTGCCGAGACCGGTCCGCTGAAGATCAATCAGGACGACCGTGCCAGTTGGTTCAGCCACAAGGCCGAGGAGGCACGCCCGTACGGCTACAAGGTCTATCTGGCCGATTACGACGTCACCGCCGAAGTCACGCCGACCGCGCGTTCGGCGCAGTTCCGCTTCACCTTTCCCAAGAGTGACGACGCACATATCCTGATCGACGGGCAGGACGGCGGATCGATGATGACGATCGATCCGACCAACCGGCGGATCACCGGCTATGTCCGCAACAATAGCGGTGGCGTGCCTGACAATTTTCGCAATTATTTCGTCGCCGAATTCGACCACGACTTCACGGTCTCCCGCACTTGGGACGACAATTACCAACTCTCCGCCGACAAGACGCGCGAGGGTGGTCATGTCGGCGCGGTGGTCAGCTTCAAGACCGCGGCCGGCGAACAGATAGGCGTAAAGGTCGCCTCATCGTTCATCAGTCCGGGACAGGCCGCGCGCAACCTCGATGCAGAGGTCGGCAAGGACAGTTTCGAGCAGACCCAGGCCAAGGCCAAGCAAGCGTGGGAAACCCAGCTGGCCCGCGTGAAGGTCGAGGATCCGAACCTCGACAACCGCCGCACTTTCTATTCGGCGCTATACCGCATGCTGCAATTCCCGCGGATGTTCTACGAGATCGACGCCAAGGGGAAGCCGGTCCACTACAGTCCGTATGACGGCAAGGTCCATGCCGGCTTCATGTACACCGATAATGGCTTCTGGGACACGTGGCGCGCGGTCTTCCCCTTCTTCGCGATGATGTACCCCGAGCGCGATAGCGAGATGATGCAGGGCCTGGTCAACACGGTGAACGAGGGCGGTTGGCTGCCCGAATGGGCGAGCCCCGGTTATCGCGACGTGATGATCGGATCGAACTCGGCGAACATCATCGCCGATGCCTATGCCAACGGCGTCCGGGGCTTCGACGCGGAGACGCTATACAAGGCGATGGTCAAGAACGCGACGTCCAGCGCCGGCCGACCCACCGACAAGAAGGGCGACGTCGTAAGCGCGGTTGGCCGCGAGGGTGTCGAATATTACAACCAGCTCGGTTATGTGCCGTACGATGTCGGCATCAACGAAAATGCCGCAAGAACGCTGGAATATGCGACCGCCGACTTCTCGCTGTCGAGGCTCGCGGCTGCGCTCGGCAAGACCGACGATGCGAAGCTCTACGCCGACCGTGCGCAGAATTACCGCAAGCTCTTCGATCCGCAGACCGGGTGGATGCGGGGGCGCAACAAGGACGGCTCGTGGGAGGCGCCGTTCAACCCGTACAAATGGGGCGATGCCTTCACCGAAGGGAATGCGCTGCACTACACTTGGGCGGTGATGCAGGACACGCAGGGCCTGATCGACCTAATGGGCGGCGACCGCAAGTTCGTCGATCGGCTCGACGGGATATTCACTGCGCCACCGATTTTCGACGACAGCTATTACGGCGCGGTGATCCACGAAACGCGCGAGATGCAGATCGTCAACATGGGTCAATATGCTCATGGCAATCAGCCGATCCAGCACATGATCTATCTCTACGATTGGGCGGGCGTGCCGTGGAAGGCGCAATATCGCGTCCGCGACGTCATGAAGCGGCTCTATTCGGCGACTCCCGATGGCTATCCGGGCGACGAGGACAACGGTCAGACCTCTGCCTGGTACGTCTGGTCCGCGCTCGGTTTCTATCCGGTGACGCCGACGGTCGGCGAGTATGCGATCGGCAGCCCGCTGTTCCAGAAGGTCACCTTGACCCTGCCGAACCGCAAGATTCTGACGATCGAGGCCGCAAACAACAGCCCCGATAATGCCTACATCCAGTCGGTGACGCTCAACGGCACGCCGCACGACAAAGCATATGTCACGCGGGCCGCGCTGGCGCAGGGTGGAACGCTGCGGTTCGTGATGGGGCCGACGCCGAACAAGCAATGGGCGAGCACCAAAGCGGCGGCTCCATTCTCGATGAGTGCCCCCGCCAAGTGACTTGGAGAGAGAAGGTGACCCCCAATCGAC
>Ga0307517_10011802_pt1 | contig 12077 bp, 6 predicted proteins | sample 23_EM_MG_FD_194515 | JGI IMG/M metagenome (GOLD analysis project Ga0307517, IMG submission 194515) | Populus trichocarpa ectomycorrhiza microbial communities from riparian zone in the Pacific Northwest, United States - 23_EM | ecosystem: Host-associated > Plants > Roots > Unclassified | place... | reverse complement strand
AACTTTCTTGACCCTTTTTTTTTCAAGATATTCAATTTGTTTATTGTTTATCAAGTTTAGTTGGTTCATAGATAGGAGAAAAGGCTGTCATGATCTCCTTAATTTTGCCACCTGTTTTATTCATGTCAGCTTAAAAATAATAGGGTGCTGGATTATTTTATACATAAACTCTGAGAATAAAGTATTACAAGTTGTCCTATTGATTATGTGCTTTGAATTTATCTATAGATTCCTTGAAACTAATGCTCAAACTTCTAAAATTGGATAATAGTTTTTTTCTCAATAACCTTTTAATATTTTCTCATTTAAAATCATTAAATCGTTTTTTTAATAAAATATGAGTGCAAATAAATTAACCACATAATCTACAGCATTTGTTAAAAAAATTATATATATATATATATATAAAAAACTCCATATATTTATATCCCAATTGAAACTTAAAACATTTAAATAGGGGGAATTAAAGAAACATCTTTTATGATAAATAAATTAGTGATGAGATTAGTTGAACTTAAAATAAAATAATTTTGTCACAATGAGTAATGTTAAAATATAAAAAAATAGAATTTGGACCCAAATCACTTGTTACTATGTAAACAATAATCTTGAATTTTTCTTTTTAAAGGTTACAAGTTCGAGTCTTACAAACTTTAGAGCTACTGGAGGTTTACATGATCGTTAACTTCAAGGCTCGTGGGGTTAGTCGAGGTGCATGCAAGCTGGCTCAAATACCCACGGTAATAAAATAAAATCTTGAATTTTCTCAAGTTTGAAATATTATAATTGTAATCTTGTTTTCAAACTCAAATTAAAATGTTTTTGGAATTCAATCTGAAAAAAAGGACTCCTATTAAAATTATTTATATAATACTAAGAAAAAAATGAAAAGACAAACTAAAAGTGAATTACTCAGAAAAAGTGTAGGAAATAGGATTCGGTGGCAGTTGGCATCCAAGTCAGCAAAGGGGGTGACCTATTGACCAAGCGATGTAGTGGCTAAGGATGTAGCTTACGCAGGAAAGAAAGACAAAAGCAAAAAGCAAAAAGGACTTTTCTTGGGCCCACGTCAGAAAAAAGCAGAAAGTTACAAAAGACTCCTCTCCTAAGGCTCTCGCCTTTTACGCCGCCTTCAATGCCTTTGCCGGATTGGATTTTTATTTTTAACTTTCACAGTTTTGAGAAAGTTATCAGAAGCTACACGGTTTTGAAAAGTTTTAGAAAAATAGAATAGTTTGTAAAACATTATTGTTGGACATCATGGTTGTTAAAGAAATGTTGTTGCTTATCATATTGTTGAAGAACTAATATTCATAAAAATTAATCGCGATTTTAATGTAACTTCACGATTTAAATGTAACTATTATTCTCAATAGTGGTTCTTTAATAAATGTGATTCTGAATAGAGGTTTTATAATAAAACTATATTTTTAAACTCCATTTTTTTTCTTTATAGTCGCCGCTCTTAAGAGGAAAAAAAAACCTAGAAATCAAAAAAACTCAACAGAAAACAGCCTTTAATCGCCCAAAACGCTATCCAATCCACCATCAAAACAATAAAATCATCTTCTCATTGTCTCCACGAGTATTCCTACTATTTTTTTATTGCAAACCGCTAGCCCAAGCTTCTGTGTCCAGCCTCTCCGCTGCCACAACTGATGGAACTACCACCTACACGTCACAAAAATGAAGGAAAGACATTAGCATTGTTTGTTAGTTTGATGGGTTTAATTGTTGAATTGATCATAAATTTTTTGTTTTGATTATTAGGTATTTGTGTAGTGTTTGATAATTAGATAATTTTAGATTTTGAATGTTGCAATTATATGTTTTTAATATAATTGATGGGATTTATGGAATCAATTATGCTTGAATTAGAGAAATTAGAGTTTAAATTGATTATTGGGTTAGTTGTTGTATTTAATTATATTATTTGAATTGATATAAATTTGATTTTAATTGATGCAATTAGACTAAAGTTTGCATTGAATTTTTGTAAAAAGTATGATAATTGTAGATTTTGTTCAATTGAGATCATTTTTTTTTAATATTCAATTGTCGTATATTATTTTTTAATTGTTAAAATTGTTCAATTGATTAGTTGTAAAAATTATCATAATTGAACTTTTGAATTTAATTATTGTTTTATTGCTATTATTATGGTCTACGTGATGGTACTAGTGGCGTGTCATTTGAAGATACCAATTGAATAATAGTATCACTAATATTAGCGGAAGTAATGTGTTCTTGAATGGTACTAGTGGCGTGTCATTTGAAGATACCAAAAAAGTTATATGTGGAAGAGTTGAGTTGAATTATAATGATGTTGAAATAAATATCACTTGGAGGTGTCTTGTTGGGGAACATCAGTATTATAATGATGTTTCCATAGGTTGTGTGGAACCCTTTTTCAGAAGATGATATAATTGTTCTTGTTATATGCACATCGACCATGGATTTATGGACATCAGTTGTCCCCTTCATATTTTTTTAAGCTTATTGAGATGCACTGCCCGAACCGTGTAATGCAAAAATTTAGCTTTAAGCAACACATTTCATCTGACATAGATATGAGCGATCAATTGTATTTCATTAGTCGTTCGGGTAGGCAAGCTGATTATAATTAGATGATCCACCATCTCCAACATGTATTGACGTGGGATGTATAAAGAAATTTTATTTTTAGAGAGGTGCATCCTATAATTTTTAAGGAGGAATATACATGGATTGGTACTTGAGTATAACACGTCAAATCATTACACCTAACCCAACACAAGTTCTTCCACGTGAGGAGATGGAGTATGAGCCACTTGGACGTTGGATTCAGAATGTTGTAAGTATTTGTTACTTTTATAGTCTTTAACAAAAAAAAAAAAACATTGTATTTTATTTATGGATTAATAATTTGTATTTTCTTCATATTAGGTTGAACAATTGTTACATGATGGTCGACATGTTGCGACTGATCTTCATGATCTCGACGATGATGATGAACTTGCTCGTTATTATGAATCTTCTTGGTTTGAGACATGTTGTTTTTACACTTGATCTGTTAGGAGAGACATTAAGCCTAAATGATGTTATCTTAGATGATGAGATCACACAGACAGGTGGAAGTTGTGTCATTGATGAAGTTGATCCATCCGCTCATTGTCCTAGAAGATATAAATATAGTCAGATGTATTATTATATTGTGTTATTTTTCTAGTTAAGAGTTATTTTTATTATTACTACTTTTGTAATATTGTTTTTGCTAATTATCATGTTGATTTTAAAGTTGTTTTACATATTATGCATTTTCATACTTAGTTTATATAAGCATGATTTAATATTGTTAATTAATAAATGAACATATAAACATGTTGTTTAAAATTTCAAATCATCCATTAACAACTTAAAAAAAATACACATAAATAAAAACAATGTTTAAAAAACACACGCATTAATTTGGGATTATAATTAACAAATAAAAATGATGTTAAAATAGCTTTTGTTTCAATTATGGGTTTGAGGTTTGGTAATTTATAGTTTTGTTTGGCCTTTGGTTGTGGTGGTTTAGACTTTGTGGTTTTGTTTGGCCTTTAGTGGTGGTGGTTTAGACTTTGTTTTATATAAAATTTTGGAGTTGACTGTGCTGCTTGACACAACCAGGTTGGTTAGCGTTTGTAAACACCCACTATTGTTATTAGTGGTTATTTAAAACGACCGCTAAGACATTAGCGATGATTAATAAAACCGCGTTTTCCAATAACGATTGAGTCAAAAGTATACTATTTACCAAAAACTTTTCTCTCTTGTGGTATTTCTTAATTTGTTTTTTGTCAAATTGTGTTAATTTGATAAAAGACCCGCCAGATTGTTCATCTTAGAAACAAGAAAAGTAAGAGATTAGAAACAAAAATAAAGGTATTTACTCTTGCTAGGTAGGTTATTTTCTAATAAGCTTGCGGTTTGATAATACACGTTTTACAAAAATTTAAATGCCTTTATATTCTTAGACTGTTTTAATAAGTTGATATCAAAAATAATTTTTAAAAAATAAAAAAACATTATTTAAAGGCATTTTCAAGTGAAAAACACTTTGAAAAGCAACCGCTACCACGCTACCAAACACACCCTTAATCAAAATAAGTCCATCATTATTAAATGAATTTAAAAACACATTTTTACATTGATTGAATATATTTATTAAATTTTAATTTTTTTAGGTATCAATTCTCTGATTTAAACTCGGAATATGAAGAATAAAGTAATTTATTTTAGTCAACCACTTAATAATTTCATTATAATAATAATTTAAAAAAATCACAGGAATGTGCTATGGATGTTCTCATGTATGGAGCAAGGGAATTGCAGGCAAATGGGCCCAATTCCTTGCAATTCGCATGCAGATTAATGTTCAATTAGGTAAATAACATTATCCTAAGAAATGATCATTTTCTATGTTTGGATACTGTAATTGTCCTTCTTCCCTTTTCCATATTTAGTTGCCATTTAAGTAAAGTGAGACCTTCCCAAAAATGTCAACATCAAAAAGTGATCATTTCTTTGTCGTCAGATTACATATTAATCCTCTAGAGAAGTGTAGAAACTATTATAAATCGGGACTTATAAGAAAATCAAATTAAATTTGGTGGAGAACTAATTTTTCCTGAATTATAAGAATATAGGGATTTGATAGCACAAATTATTATAAAAAATTAAACAAAAGGTTTTTTTTACTACTTTTTTTTTTACTATGAAGGTAGACAAACACAATTATACGATGAATTGCTATAGTATGTTTGAGTTAGTCTTTTTTTTTTTTTGAAAAAATATTCGATTATAGTCATTAAACTTTTATTTATTTTTATAATTTTACTCTTCCACATTATGTTAACATGGTTTCAAGCCCCATTATTTGTTTTAGTTTGCATGTCATAGTGTGTTCTCAAAGTAAAAAAAAAAAATCAACATTCAATTGATTCTGATGTCGCAAGATAGAATTTAATTTTGTCAATTAAAAATTAAAACAATAAGGAGCATATGTAATACTAAAAAAAAACCCTTCTTTCTATTTTATAGTTCATTGGGCGAAAAAAAAACTATAGTTTGGCCCCTAAAGTTTTACTTTTTTTTTATTTTGGTCCCCGTGTTTTGAAGATTTTACGTTTCAAACCTAAATCTATTTATTATGCGTTTCGGTTACTGGAATTTAGGAGGATAGAGAAAGTCCTTAGAAATATAAGAGGAAAGAAAAAGTGTTTGTTCTACCACATTTTGGCTACGAAAAAAACTGATTTTGGTGTCATTGAGTTCTTCTTGGAGAGGAGCTCAATGGAGAAGGTGTTCTTCTTTGAACACGTCACAAAACATAGTCCAAGATCTCTAAAGTTTTTTTTTTTAATTCAGTTGGATTTTGATTTTTTTAGAGTTATTAAAAGCATTTTTTTTCGAGTTTGAAATGAATTTATTGAGATTCTTAAAATATATTTTTTTTGTGTTTTCAGGCAAAAACACAAGTAGAAAATTGGGTTTTTGAAAGTCAATGAAACGACGCATTGTGTGCTATACATACAAAAAATTAAGGAGCGAACAACGTGTCATTCACACTTTGAAAAGAAAACCAGGTGTGTGGGTATAAGGTTCTAGGGCAATACGTTCCCAAGCATTATTTATGCGGTCATTGGCCTTTTTCTTAGATATCTTTTTTTTTTATAAAAAAAAAGCGGTCATTGGCCTTTTTCTTAGATATCTTTTTTTTTATATAAAAAAAATCTTCTTTAAATTAATTTTTTTAAATGATATTTACGTGATCATCTAATTATGTCATTTTTAAAGAAAATTAGGTCTTTTATAATATTATTATTGATTATGTTTTGGAGAATTATGTGTTAGTCTATTATACGGAATTCTTAAAACATAAGTAAAATTTGATCCTAAAACTTTATTTTACTCACGTTTCAATCCTTAAGTGGAGATATAAAATTTTTAGAAATGGAGAGGAGAGAGAATCATTTGGTTGGCCACATTCTAGCCACACACACTAAACAAAAACTAATATTAGAGTCAATGTGTTCATCTTGAAGAAGGGAGTTTGATGAGGGTAGTTTAGACCTTTAATCATGCTAAAAAAATAGATCGAACCCGTAAGTTTTGTTCGGTTTGGTTGTTGAGTTTTGTGTTTTTAAGACTAATTATAGAGTGTTTTTTTATTTGAAAATAAGATCATTGAGGCTTTTATCGTGTATTTTTTTAGTGTTTTTAAATAAATAAAAATATATTGAAATTTGAATTTTAGGATCCAAATATTCTAGTTTTTGAACCATTAGAGATGACCAAAATTTATTATAGTGGATAACACATCCTCTATCCAGGAAAACAACATGTAATCCATTCATTTTTATAAGAAAAAAAAGGCATATCTGGACTTTTGTTTTTCCTTTTTAATGTCAAGAAGCCTAAACATTTAGGCTTAACTTTGCTAGCTTTTTTATTTTTAAATTTTTTTAATATTCTAAAATAAAACTATTTTCAAATAAAACTTTTATAATGATATTATAAAAACTATATGATGATAACTTACTTTATCAAATAAGATTAGAAGTTCTTAATGGTACCACTACAACATTTAACAGTTTTACTGGCGGAACTTTTCTGTCGGTGTAAGACATATATTCTGTCGGTAATTAATTTACCAATGAAATCACCAACAGAAATGTTCCATCGGTGAATCTTTCATCGGTAATTTTTGTCCGTCGGTAATTCCGTTGGTAAAAATAACACGTCATCATTTGTTTTTACTTTGTTTTAATTTTTTTCCCACTATATTTCCCTCGGTATATACCGAGGAAATATTTTCGTCGATAAAATCCCTCGAAAACTTACCAACGGAAATATTTTCTTGGTATTTCCGTTTGTATTTATCGATTTTCTGGTAGTGTACATTATAAATAATTATATATAAAACTAATATGTGTACTTTTTTTAAAATATTTCTCAAGAAACTTTAATGAGAATAAAATGTCTAGTATTTTTTTTATAGTGAAATTTTTATACAATTGTCTCAAACTAATTATTATTTACTTTTGTATACAGTAGCATAAAATTATCGAAGCATAGTTTTTTGTTTTTTTATTTGAACTTGCTTTCCAAATCAAATCATAATAATTCTTTATTAAGAAAATATTTAATAAATAAGAAATATTATATTTTTATATAAAAAATACATAAACAAAGAAGTATGTTTTAGCTAGAGAAAGTTTTGAAAACTATTCATAGAAAAACCTTTTTGGCCATCATAATTATGTCTTGACAATTTCTTGAAGAATTGTTTTTCATGTCAAAAACACGATGTTTCCTTCTTTGTTATGAAAATAATTTGGCTTTCATGTATTGTGATAATGTTTTTTATATAAATTAAATAATTTGGCTTTCATACGAACAATTATTTTTTTATTAAAAATCTTAAATTAAATAACACTATTCATTGACTGAAATAGAAACTCAGAGCGTAGAGAAGGTATTTAAGATATTATAATTTGTATTTTATAATTTATTTAAATATATGAAATCTAAATGAAAATTCCATTATCCGTTGAATTAAAAATATATGTGTTTTTTTATTTGTATATTACATTTAAAAATTGCATTAAGAGATAAATTAATAAAATATTTTTTATCAGAATCTTTAAATGAAGATTTCTCAATATATTTGTTAATCATTTTAGCTTAAATCAAATAAGAAATTATATTATAAGTTGTAGATTAAGATGTATGTATCAAATACTAAGGTCACTCCATCTCAAGATCTCTTAACTTGACGAAAACTTATTATAGTACATAAATTAGATTAGATTTTTATTTAGACCGTTATAGTCTTTCAATTAAATTTTTATTTAATAAAAATATTAAAAATAAATGTTTAATAATAAGGTGATGTTATTGATTGTGATGGAGTGTGATGATTCTATTGATATTTATAGTGGTAATAAGACGATGACAGTGATCAAATTAAAGGGGACACTAAAAAGATATTTGTTATAATTACTATAATGTTACTATAAAAAATTGGCAAAAAGCAATGGAAACAATGATGAAAAATATTCCATTGATACTTTTCGATATAATTAGCAACAAAACATTTTCATCAGTTATTGTCAACAAAAATTGAGATGAAATTTTTTCTGTCAATAATTTCTTATGGAAATTCCAATGAAATATAAAAAATAATAAAAATTTCATCTGTAATTTCATCGAAAATTTGATAAGTATTTTCTGATAGAATTACAGATGGACATCCTATCAAAAAATTAAATGAAATAAAACCCAACAACCTATTGTCTCACAAATCTATCCCCCTCAAGCTGCTGGAGTTTATCTAAATCTATCAATAATAAATTTATGATTTGTATGTCACAAATCTATCCCCCTCAAGCTGCTGGAGTTTATCTAAATCTATCAATAATAAATTTATGATTTGTATGTTAGTGTTTGTTTAGTATTTGGGGGAAATTGATTTTATTTTTCATTTGATGAAATTACGTTTAATTTTTGTAACTTCTGTGTGTTATAATTGAAGAAATGATAGGTTATTTAATAGGTACCAACATTTTATCAATTTAATTGTTAAGTTGAGAATTTGAGGAAATTGTTTTTTTTTGGAATTAATAGTAATTTAAGTTGAATAAGTTTTAACTAAACAAATGATGGATAATTAGTCCTATACCGATTATTTATTATTAATTTTATTTTTTAGTTCATATTTTGATGTAAAACTGAATTTATACATAAATGATAATTAGTTATTGGATAGTGAACTCATTTTGAATAAAAAATTGAATTTTAAATTGATAGTTACATCATTAATAAATTTTATCATCAATATTTTATATAGATTTCATAAGCAATAAATGATTTTTCTTGGATTTATCAAGATTCTTTTAAACAGTTGTATATGCAAGATTATTGTCATAATCTAATTTTGGGTTCCTCTAAATTTATATTTTTCTTTTATACAAAAATAAAAATATAGAAAGACAAACAACTTGGTTGGTAAGAACAGGTTGAAGAGGGATCTACGTACATAAATGAGAGATGAAACGATAAAAATATTGTAAAGTTAATTGGATCTTTTAAAGACCTAAATGTGAAAGACAGTGCACATTCAAGGTTAATATAAGTGAATATTGGATGAATTTGCATAAAAATTAATTATGAGAACTTCATTAGATTTTTAATAGGTTGATCCTCAACAATATTGTAAAGTTAATTGCACCTTTTAAGGACCTAAATGTGAAAGACAATGCAAATTCAAGGTTAACTTAAGTGAATATTGGATGAATTTGCATAAAAATTAATTATGAGGACTTCATTAGATTTTTAATAGGTTGATTTTATTTAATCATGAGCTTAATTAAAGGTTTAATTAAGTTTATAAATTAATTTAGGCCAAAATTAAGTGAATCAATTAAGTGCAATGACTTAATTAGACTTGTAATTGGTCAAATTAATTTTATTAAGGACTTAATTGGTGAAAAAATAAGTTTGAAAGCCTAATTTGGGCTTAATTGAGAAGATTAAAATTTTAGAGGATCAAATTTAATTTTTATAAGCTTTATTGAATGGAATCAAGGGTGAAATTGCAAGAAAATCAAAGTTTAAGAGTCAAATACAGACTAAATTGAATAAAGTCAGAATTAAAAAAAAGAAAAACATAAAATCAATAAAGCACTTAGAATAGTTAATTTCAACACAAAATATAATTCCACAAAAAACAAAGTAATTAGAAACAACACATTTCACACCAAGACCAATAATTACACCTTGGATAAACTTGTTACAACCTAACCCTTCCAACCTCATCGCAGGATATTAATATCAACTTTTTTCCACCTTAAAAATAAATTCCTCAGTAACATCATACCTCTAGGATTGCTACACATCAATATGGACCCCAACACTTTACATATTTCAAGTTAATAAACAATCAAATAAAATCATAAAAAATAACTAACATTTTATCATATTATTCAATAACATGCAAAGTATTTAAGAATTATTTGGGGTTTAAAATTGACCTTTCAAAGTGGTAAGAATTGACTGGTAGTTATTGAAAAAGCCGAGAAACTATTGAAATTAGGCTGAAACAATGGCCACATATGGTCCTACTTGTAACCATAGTTACTAGCACTTGGACTCACTCGATGCCTATATTGAGGCATGTTTATTGAAGATTAGTAGCTAGTCTTCATCTTATTTTCTTCTACATTGGTGGTGAGATCTATAAGATTGGGCTTCATAAAGTTTTGACTTCTCATCACTCTCTCCCTTTCTTTCTCTATTCGTTGGTTCATATGGGGTTGCTATTTGTTGGTGTTGTTATGATGTCGTAGAGGAGGTCATGGTGGTCGGTGGTGTTGGGTGTGGTTGCTTGCGATATGAGAAATATAAGAGAGAGGTAGTTGTTTTTTGCTGGAAAAAAGAGTGGAAAGTTGTTGTAGATGTTTAGTGTTCTATTGGTGAAGGACAAGATGGTAAGGGTTATGTTGTTATGGTGGTTTAGTGGTGGTGTTCTATATGGCTGTCATGGATGGGAAGACTAATTTTTGGTTGTTTAATAAAGAGTTTATAAGGTTGTGCTACTGTGTTTTTTTTAGAAGAAGAAGGCGATGGTAACATTGATCATCAATGATTGTGGTTGGCGGCATGAAGATTATGAGATGTCGTGAGTGGTGGTTAATTTCAGAGTATTATCAAGTTATGGTTGTAGGTGTTTTATGATGGTTTGATTATGAGAGGATGGCTAGTTAGTGGTGGATGGTTGTAGGAGATGGTGGCAGGAAAGGGGGTGATGATGGTGTTGATGTCTAAGGTTTTCAAAATATAGAAGATAATGTTTTTGCTATTTTTATTTTTCTATTTGATCTTTCTTTTCTCTTTTACTCTCTTCACACTTTCTCCTTTTCTTTTTGATTTTCACTCTTACATGTTTTTCATCATTTTTCTCTATATTTTTCCACTAAAGTTTTTCTTCTTTTCACTACTTTTTATATCCCTAAAACTGCTACATATAATCCCTTTTTATTATTTATTCTCTCATATCTAATCATTTTAAGTTGTTTGGGGGAGGGGTTGGAAAAATTCATATTAGACACTCACCCTTTCCTTAATTATCACTATGCTCGTTAATTTTTTTCTATTGAATTTTTTTATGTTTTTTATTTTTATTTTTAGAAAATCTATAAATACTAAAATGATAAGCAAAAGGGTAAAGAATTATGAAATGGCTAGAAATTGGCCAGCGTCAAAAATGTATTTTCTTATAATATTATATATGTTTTTTAATTTTTTGAAATTATATTGAAGAAAAGGGGTAAAATGAGTGATGACAGTTGTGTTATAACATCAGTGTCGTTCTTTATTTTTTTTTTTAAAAAAATATCAAATTCTGTAATGAAAAGAAAAGGAAAAAAATTCGGTTGTGGTTTAAGTTTTCATAGAGTTTGCATATCAAGTCATAAAACTAAAGTGTATATTTTTCAAATTAAATTAAATTATCTTAGCATGTAAACCAATCGAAATAGAATTCAATATTAAGCAATCTGTTCATTTTCAATTTTTAAATTGTTTTTCTAAGAGATATATCATCATAAATAATCATAAACAAACTAAATCATTCATACTCATCTAATACAAAATTATATAAAAATAATGCCAACAACAATAAAACACATTCTTGTAGTTCTAAGATATCAAAGACAACAAACCCTGAGGGGTAGCTCAACTAGTCAGGTCTTGGATTTACTTTTCAATGGTCACGAGTTCGAGTCCCCTCAAGATTACTGGAGATTTACATGGTCGTTAATTTCAGGGTCCATGAAATTAGTCGAGGTGCGCGCAAGTTGACCCAGACACCCTCATTAATAATAAAAAAAAAAGATATCAAAAACAACAAATTAACAAGGAAGATTCAAACATTATCTGGTTGTTAATTTCAGGACCCATGAAATTAGTTAAGGTGCGCACAAGCCGCCCGGACACCCTCATTTATAATAATAAAAAAGATATCAAAAACAACAAATTAACAAGGAAGATTC
>Ga0307517_10011799_pt1 | contig 12079 bp, 8 predicted proteins | sample 23_EM_MG_FD_194515 | JGI IMG/M metagenome (GOLD analysis project Ga0307517, IMG submission 194515) | Populus trichocarpa ectomycorrhiza microbial communities from riparian zone in the Pacific Northwest, United States - 23_EM | ecosystem: Host-associated > Plants > Roots > Unclassified | place... | reverse complement strand
TTTATATGTTTTTATAGAAATAAAAGGTTGCCCCGCGACGGCGCGCAGGCATGCCACCTCATATTAACTATTGTTAGATCATAGATGAGAGATACTTTTTAGAATTCACTTTGGATAAAAAAAAAAAAACAGAAAAAAAATATAAAATTTATAATTCATAAAAAAAATAATTAAAATATTTTTATAAATTTCTCTCGGGTCAAAAAATTAACTAATAATATATGACTAATTACTAATTACTCTCTCCCCTAATCATAAATACATTTTGCAAACAAAACATTACACCGAAGAAATAGAAAATAAATATTCGTGCTCAAATATCAAAAGGGTATTCCAGCCCCAATTCACAACAAACAAACAAAACAAAAAACAGCCCGCCACACATGGGCGATTGTTTGGATCGATTCTGGAAGTGAACAACATTATCCCGAGCAGCAGTTCATTTCCTATCGAAAAGAGTCACAGCACAACGTTTCAATGGCACCACAAGTTCATGTCAAAAAGGTATAATGGTATTTCGAAATTGCCTCAGGGTAAAATTTCTGTAATACATCCATCTTGCCTCTATTTCCAAAATGAGTATTCAATACTAAATGTAATTGAGTAATGAGTAATCTACCGTATCAACTTGAGGAAACGAAGAAATAATGTTTTCATGCTATGTACAGAAAAAAAACATGAGGAGCATTGTACAGGTGCGAGGGCGTCGGCAAACCTATCTGAAAGAATTTGATATCTTCATGGCTGGGTGAAGAGCAGCGTTCTGTTTCTGTGGAGGGTAAAACCCATGGACAGACAGAGATGAGGTGATGTATTGCAGAGACTCCATTTGAATCCGCTGAGGTAATTCGTACCTAGCAGTCACTGTATTCTTAAGAATCATCAAGCATTGCATCATAATTATCAGCAAACTTCACTTTTCAACAAAATGCAGCTATCTTTCTGGAGGAAAGTACTTGCAATTTCTTGGCCAACAAGAGTTTGCTGCTCCCTGCAGTTGTCGAATCATTATTTTGTAAGCATGCATATCTTGTCTGACAAGCCTTGCATTGGACGAGATTATCGGCTGCTCATAATATGAGCAATAAAAATAAAGACTGGCAAAACAATTGTAAAACTTGTGTCTGTACAAAGTAGGAAACCTTTGACATGAAAGGGATATTCATCCATTCTGAGGATAGTGAAGACTTGGACAAGTGTGCTGATACAAGAACTATGTTCTCTCAGTTCTTTTATGTTGATTCATTTATTTTTATAAATGATATTTCCTTTTATCCCTTATGGCATTTCAACTCGCTATCAGTACAACTTCTTGAATACACAGGGCTCTGAAATAATTACCCTAAGAGAGACAGTCACAATGATAGTTAAAGCTGAGTGATAGAAACAGTGTTGAATCTTGTCTTGTGAATTTGAAAAACTTACAGCTAAGCTGTTTTCCTTTAGACTCTCCAGTGATTCTGCGAGCTCCACTTGTCTCGATGCAGTTGCGAGTAGTGCCTGCAAAATAAAAGCTAAAGATTTTTAGTCTACAAAGAACAATGAAGACAATTTCTGGAAGTGCTACAAAATTCAGAACTGAACCTATTTCCTTACACAAGGATAACTTACTTTCTTTGTCTTCTGTAGATCATGCTCTATACATTTAATGCGACTCAATGACTCAAGAAGCATGTCCTCTTTCTCAGGAGGAATTCTGGTTGGCTTGCTACCTAGCTCATTAACCATTGTTTCTAAATTTTGCAGTCTCTGCCAGCACGGATGAAGCGGTTCTTCTTTTATTTCCTGCGAAACACCTTGCACTTGAGAACTTGAATCTTCCAATAGTGAGTCACGCTGGTTTTGCAGTTGACTGTCTCTTTGTGATGAAAGAGCTCTCCCTGTCCCTGGGAGTTTAAGATACATCCATAGTAACAAGTTGAGCACAAACTGCACCAAAAGGCTTGCTGTTTGAGGAATAAATTTCTTCAGCAGCATTCTTGGAGTAACATCATTAGCTGAATCATCTGAAAGAAATTACCACATCATGAATTTATAGATGCAGAAGCTAAGTTTATAGTTATTACACTAAGCATCGTCGCTCATGAGCAGCTTTTCTGTTGAGAGAGGAAAAGACAACAACGAAACCCAATGTACAAAAAATTGGTAACTATGCAACAAAAGAAAACAATTTCAACAAATCAAAAGCAAAGAAACATGTCTCTTAGTCTCTTACAGGTCGATCTATTTCAAATTGAAAAAACAATTCAGACCTTTAAGTACTGAGAAATGTTGTCCGGCTAGTCTTTGAATGCACAAATAAACAATTAATGCAATGCTTGAAGCCTTCCTGCTTTTTGTCACATGAAATACAACAAAAAATTGACATCATCCTTGGTGCTGATTTTTTTATTTTTTACTGAAAAATGAGATATATTTTTATTAGAGTTTAAATGATAAAAGTGAGCCCGAGACGTCACCCTCTTGTGTAAGGGTACCACTGAATTACAAGCCCATCAGTGCTAATTTAATTAAGATACGGAGTCATTTAGCAAATGAGCAGAGATGTACAAGATCTGGGTCGGATGCCACTACTATAAAGCATTTGAAACCTATTATCTGATGAGCAGGCATCAGGTACCACTTGAAAAAAGAAGATCCAGATTGCAATTTCATCATGAACTAGATCATTTGATGTGAAACAGCCACCTTAATAATGATACAAAGTTGAACTAAAAGGAAAATTGTCAAGTCACCTACTCATTGAACTAGTATCTTTGACTCTGGTAGCATTGTTTTCAACCAAGCTGTGGACAGAAGCAGAATCACCCATCCTTCCCTAGCACAACATAGGAGCAAGTAGGAGTTATAATTACACGTCAATATAATTGCTCAGTGGGGTACTGAAATTCAGTGAGCCCAATAAATTCATTCATCCTAAAGGCATAGTATATCACAGTATTCTACTGTACTGATATATTATTCAATCAAACATTCAAACGGAACTGGAATAAATTATCATTCAAATCTAATGATCAAACCTGTCCCATATTCCAGTGCAGATAGCACATACTTAATTCCTCATTTTATAGAAAAATCTTGTGAAAACAACAGTGAGATCTTTGGTTTCTACCTTTAACATTCCACAACACTGGAAGGTATTTTACAAATTTGGCATTAAACAATACAAATCATTTTGACTGCCTCTGCTTAAAAACTTGTTTTGAATTCAAATTGTGCAAGCTCTGCATGTGAATTATTTGAAATTTGTAAAGAAATAATACAAAAATTTGCAATAAAAAAACTTATTATATGAGTGATTGTCCTAGCATTCAATTTTTGTATGCAATAGTTTTAAAGTGCAAAAAATGTTGTGATGCTTCTTTTAGCTGATGTAAAATCTTTATTTTTGCCTAAATATATGTGAAAACTTCAAACCATCTTTTAACAAAACCTATGATGACAAATACTCAAATTCACAACAAAACAATGACAATTCATATTGTAATCTAACGGCACCACAATGAAGATGCAGAGAAACATGTTCCAGTTTGTGTGCACAAGAGTGATGGTCAAAAAAATATTTGTCATATGAGAAAAAGATCTATTTAACATATAACAAAACACACATTTACATAGAAAACTAACAAGTTAATTTTTTTATTTAAAATATAAGTGAAATACATTCAGATCTCTATGAAAAAATAAATGAATTTGATTGTAACAAGAACTAATTCGATTGTAACAAGAACTAATTTTTATAAGAGATTATTGCATGGCAAGCAGAAAAGCAATTACTAAAAGGGTGCTTCTATTGCCTAATTATATTATGTTTTATGTCCGGAAGTATTAATAAATGGCATTATCCCATGTATACACATATTAGTAGTGGGGTTATTTAAGTATTAAAAAACGTTATCAAGGGCAGAACATAGTCATTCAAAAGTTTTTAAAATGATGGTGCCTTTATATATAGTTATGGATGATAGGTATTTTTGCAACTTGTCACACAACTTCCAAAATTTGTTGATTTTAACAAAGGAAAGAAATTTTAACTTCAGAAAAAGAAGAAATTTCAAAACCATGCATTAAAAGGGATAGTTATGTTAAACATGATCGCAGATCAGACAAATCTGTGGAAACCCATTTATGAAAGAGTCAAAATTTAGTTATCCTTTAGTATGCCCTATATTATTTTTCAGTTCCTTCAGCATTTCTTTATCCTTTTCCCTCTTTCGCTTGCAAACAATGTGAAATTAAAATAAGAGATGATCATTTACTAGAAAGTACATTTAAATTTATTAGTAAACTATAAAGCTTGGGGAATAACCAATAGATGACATCAACCAAAAAATTATATTAAGAATCAATCCAATATGGCTGGAGTTCAAAGAGAAACCAGAAGAAATCAGAAAAAAAGGAACTCCTGAAAACATACTTCATCTGAAAGTGGCAATGGTTGAATGAAGTCAGAGGCATTTGGCCTCGTGTCCGAGCATGAATCAGCAGAGCAGATTTCACTTCTTGAAACCTGCATAATGAATAGCATATTTAATACACAAGTAAAAGATAGCTAAAGAAAACTGAAAGTCATTTATTATCCTGAAACTGACCTTGGAAGCAAACAACTTGATTTCAAAATCGTCTTCATCAAAAGAACTATTCATTTTTCTCAAATATATTGCTTCTCCAGCATGTACCAACTGCAAGACAAAGATTCCAATCACACGAACATAAATAGATGGTATAACATCGCAACGGTTTTGAAGTTTATGATTCCCAAACATGAATAGTCACAAAAGATCCTTGCTATTTTATGCTTGATACTGAAAAGGATCATACTTTCATTATTTCTGGATCCTTCCACGGGCCATTGTCGGATCTTAGGCAACCACCTTCATTTGGGCATGAGCAGGTTCCACCAAGAAATTCAGGAAGTTGGCTGTTTTACAAGAAAATGCCAAAGTTCAGAGTTATAAAGCTTATAAATCATCTGTATTCTGACTGCAAAAGCAGGATGACATATACCAAACCTTGAGTCTATAACTTCCAACAACTTATTTTGGAACTTGTTGCCTAGAACCTGTGGACCAGATAAGGATGATTTTAATTAGTCTACACAGCTTGCTAGAGTAATAGAAAAAATATATATCAAAAGTCTTGTACATTTATCTTCGCAGTAGTCTTCGGGTCAAGAAAGCCTTTTGCTGTGTTCCATAGCAGTTTGAATCCACTACCAGCGTTAACAATGAACATCTGATGTAGTGTCTGTTGGAAATGAGTTAGCAAAAAAAAAAAAACATTCAGCAAATGACAGAACCATTAACTCAGATAATTTTTTTCACATTAGGTTTCAATTTAACAATATTAAATCACCTCAGGATAGTTGTCACCATCAATTTTTTGCATGTGCATAACTAGATCATGAGCAACCTTGCCGAAGCTCATCCAGTTCTGGATAAATCAAATAACAAATCAAGAAAGGACAGCATGCTATATAAAGTGTTTCTTAGGTAGTAGAAAAAAATTAAAATAGATACTTTAACAAGCTATGAATTTACCAGCCCATGGACGTCCAAAATTGTTATTGTAGAATCTATGTGCCTCTTAGCTGCTATAGAACATGCAGGGAATTTCTCAGTGAAAGCCTTCTCAAACCCCTGGACATGATATTTCAAAAATCTCTCCACTGTGGTAACTCTCATTAACTTGCTTGGTTCAATTTTGCCAGTTCTTTCAATATAAACAGGTCGACCCTCTTTGTCTACACCATGGTAACCATGAGGATAATAACTTTGAACCTCTTCATATTCATCGTATACAAAATCCTAAAAATCGCACAAACATGTTGTACATCTGTTAGAACCTTTAAGAAATAAAATTATAAATGGCAACAAATCAAAATCACGGCGGCTACCATAATTTTATAATCCAGTCAAGAAGGCAAGCCCCATTTTCTTAATCTCAGTCCTGATACCGTCTAAATGTCGAAGACTACCATGATTTTCTAATCCAATCAAGAAGGCAAGCCCCATTTTCTTAATCTCAGTCCTGATACAGTCTAAATGTCAAAGACCATTACCTCATCATCTCTAAAACATATCCTATTCGACAAAAGTAAGTGAATAACATCGCAACGAAACTTTACCTGTATTATCGAATCTACCCCGTACTCTCTTCTCCAGTTGAGCATTTCTGACCACATCAGCACCGTTTTATCAAGGTCAAATTTCCTTGCTTTCAAAAACCTGCAGATGCGCGCACATTTTGCCATGCCCAATTATTATAATAATCTAAGAATAGCACTAATCATATTACCAAAATTCATCCGAATTCTAATGCTATAAGATAAGTTAAGATTCATCTCACTAGCTTGGGTTTAAAAAATTATAATAAAAATTAAAATTAAAAGAAATTACCTCAATAAAGTGTGGTAATCATCATGTCGAGGGGGAAGAAGGTCTTTGGAGATCAACACGAGGCGAAATGCATTGACAGCCTCTTCCTCCTTTGCATCTCTAACATCATTGATAGTAATCGCAGCATACCTGCAATCAGCAACACGCTTCCCACGCTTCCTTAGCGTATGCGTGAGCTTAGTGGATGCACTCATTGCCTTTTTCCTCAAAGATCTAACCTTCTTCCTTCGCTGATGCTGCTGCTGCTTCTCGTCCTCTGACGTCTCCAGATCCATTCCTTTCCCCTTGTCACTTTCTTCACTCCTCAAAATCACCTCCCCTGAAATCACACCATATCACACTCGCATTGTCAAGATTAACCGAATCTCTCCTTTGCTTTCACCTCAATTTTCATAGCAGTAAAAAATATTCTCCATAAAGAAAACGCAACGCATGGATTTCTCACCTGTCATTTCCTTTACTATTCTGTTATCGGATCTGCTGGATCTGGAAGATTCCAAAATCGATAGAAATTAGGATAAACCGGAAACAGAAAAACAAAGAAAATCGGAATAAAATTAAAAAAAAATCGATCAAAAACAGAATAATTGAAGTGACATTGACGCTTGAGCTGATCGCTGATCAAAGATCGAAGAATAATCGAGGATACCTTCGATGAAACGTCATTAAGAAGATGATGAAACGGCGTTCAGAGATTGCGATTTACATATATGATGGTGTGCGAGGTGCTATGCTATATACAGACGCGCGTGTTGTATATGGAAGGGAGAGGTGTGGTGGCGCTTTGAGATTTCAGGAAATGTATTTTATTTTGCCTTCCTTTTTAGTTTGTTAGTTAACACCCAAGCAAGCTAGGAAGGCGGGCTTTTCTTTTCCCTTTTGTTTTTTTTTTTCTCTGTCAATTAATCAAGAATCAATGAAATTGCTTTTCCATTACGATCCCTTTCTCACACACACAAAATAACTCGTTTTTTAATTAAAAAAAATCAAAATAATATTATTTTAATGAGAAATTAAATTGACTTGTTAATCTACAGGTCCACCCAGCAAATTAAATTTCAGGCTGCATCAGATCTCCAATCAAATCTTTAACCATATGTATATAAGATAATAATATTTATGGTAGGGATTATTTTTAGATCAGTTTATGTATTTATCTAGATTAATTTATTTTTTAAATATTTAAAAAATGCAATTTCCAATTTCTATGATCAAAGATAAGAACTCAACGAGTTAAAAAAAAACAGCATACTTTATTTTCTTTCTTTCTCTCTGGAATATAATATTACGAAATAATTGTAGTGATAATTAGGAGGAGGAAGCAGCAAGCAGCGGTTGCTTTCGGCTGAATGAGAACTAGCAGGATTGTCTTTATCAATTTGAAGGGAAGTAGCAGAGAAACAGACCCACAAACGTACAGTTTGCCGTTTCCGTCAACTTAGGAACCCTGGCCTGGCGTTTGATTGTTTGTTTGTTTCTTCTCTTGGCGCTTCTGTTTAGTCGCCGCCTGTTAACGGAGGGCAGTCTAGTTTTCGGAAAGAGGTTGTTGGTATTTAACATTTACACATTCTTTTCGGTAGCGTTGGTTAGTGATTTGGGATATAAAAGAATTATACTCTAAATAGAAAAATATATTTAATTAAAGAGATAAAAATAAAAATATCAAAATAAATTTATTTCTAACATGATTTTAAAATGAGTTTATATATTTCTAAAATAAAAAGTATAGAGAAAACATATCTTTAAAATAATATTTATTATTAGTTTTTCTTAAAATATCTTTGTAAAAAACTCTGAACTCTAAAATTATCCAATGAAAACATGTAATAATAAAAATAATTATTATTATAGTTTTAAAACTCATATCGGGGATCAATTAGAGACAAAGCCCGGATCACGGGTCGGGTTGACCCAGATTAACACAAGAATAAAAGTGGTTATTATTGTATTTTTAAAACCTAATTTGAAAGTCGACTTAGAGCAAGGCCTGAGTCATGAGTGAGGTTGAAAAATAATTATTATTATAGTTTTAAAACCCGATTTGGAGATCGACCTGAGACAAGACCCGGGTCACATATCCGGAGGGTCAACCTAGTATTATCTCAAGTCAATATAAAAATAAAAGCGATTATTATCATAGTTTTAAAACCTAATTTGAGAGTCAACCTGAGGCAAGGTTCAGGTCACTGATCAAGAGGCTCAACCTGGTCAACCCAATTTTTTTAAAAAAACAATCAAGGCAATCTTGTTTTGACCACGAAAGAATTTCAAAAAAATCAACGGGTTTTTGACCTATGTTTTATATTGGGTCAACCTGGTTTTTGACCGGATCATGTCGAGTCAATCCTAGCTCTATTTTTAAAAAACTTGAGCAAGTTCAAACCCTGAGTCGGCCCGCCAAGTCAGTCCTGATTTTATTACTAAAATTATTATAATATTATTGCTTTCAACATTCAATATAAACTAGAGTAACAAAAAATAATATCTAATTATTTTTTAAAATATACAAATTTGATAATAATACATATTAAGGGTAGAATATATATTTTTATATTTTATTTTATCTTATCCACCATAACTAAATATGATTTATAGACAGTCACTTTGTCTTGTATACTATTACCAAATAAAATTCTGTCATTGTTTTCTTTTCTTTTCTTTTTGTCTTGTCTCCCCTATCTCTAATGTTTATATCTCTTATATCTCAAGATAGTAACTAAATGCTACCCTTATTTGTATGTTTGTTGGTATTTATTCTACGCAACACATAACATATGTCTATAGAGGAGCACAATTGAGAATGTAGTTATAAAACTAGACTTGTGACTCATGTTACGTTGTGGGCTTATCAATTTGTTTTTTTTTTTTTAATGTACAACATGGATATTTAGGCAACGATAGTATTTGTAAAGAAGCAAGAGAAACCTGATGCTCAAATTATTAACTTGGTTGGATCCAATAAGATCGAGTAATGTAATAGTCTAGTTTAAACCATAGACAATGATAGCATACAAAATGTATAAGAAATATTTGTTAACAATTAACTAAAACAAATAAGCCGCCAACATCATATTCAGAAGGAAAAGAAAAAAAAGATCGTTAGAGACTCGTCGTCATTCCACCATGGATAATCTCCACCACCAAAAAACCTTGATGAGATGGTCCAAACCCCATTGCAAAATAGTACATGACAACATTAAAAAAAACCACATAGGTCATTAGAGAAACGCCGCGAGGGAAAAAAACAAAAAAAATGAGTGATCATCCTTTTATATTTAACTAATCAATTATATTCAGCTTAATAATAAAACTTATTTATAGAAATAAACCTAAAAAAAAACAATAAATAATAAGACATAAGAGAACTCAATCAAAAAAAAAAAAACGAAGGACATGGAAAGTTAAAAAAAAATAGAGCCTAATCTTTAATTAAATAAATATCAAAGGATAAAACTGAAAAAAAAATATTAGATTTAAAAAATATCAAACAAAACAAATAAATCCTGAGTGACCCCCTAGACTGTATTTATTTTCAAAACCTGCAACTTGAGAAATTCTAGACATAGGTTTAACTAATAAGCTAAAATCCAAACAGATTAAAAGTTGAAAGTCAAAATCGAGTAAAAAAAACAATTTAAAAAACTTTGAAAAAAAAATAATTAAAAGAATGAGGATAAAATCTAATAAGAAATAAATCATGGAGGGTGAAATCGGAAAAAAAATTCAAATCAAAAAATTATCTAAGATTCTATAAATACTAATTAAAAAAAAATAAAGATAAAATCTGACAAAGCAATATGACTTTAATGAGGATGAAATTGAAATAAAATTTTAGCTTCATAAATTATTTAAAATAAAGCAAACAATAAAGAATATGAACTAAATAAAAAAGAAAGAAAAATTTAATGGCTGATTAGAAAAATTGCAGGGCAGGCACAAAGACCGGGGAAGATAGAGGAAAGAAATGAGAAGGAAAAAAGGAATGGACGCCGCCGACAAATCAACGAACTTATCAATGCATGCATCACTTTTCATGGAGAACACATCGAAAGCAACTCAAGAATAGCAATTTTGGCTGAACAAGTTGCATGAGTCGTCCTAAGATGACAGAGAGGCTAACAAGCTGATGCATGCGCAAAACGCCTCAACATATATTGTTTTTAAATAAAATACTCAAATGATCCCACCTCAACTTATTAATTATAAAAAAATAAAAAACAAAATGCCACATATGCCCTTTAACCCAATTGTTAAATTATTTAATATTAAGAACATCAAGGTTTTTTTTTACTGTGTAACAAAAAATAAAATTACAGAAAAACCGCCCATTGTCAGTTAATTTTTTTTTCCATTTCAAGGGTAAAGAGGTTGTTTTAATGTGCCTAAGTAACCCTCGGAAGTCGGAATAAGCTAAAAAAATTATTTATTTTAAAGGTAGTGATTAGGAGGAGCCTAATTATAATACATTGATATGTGATTGAGGATTTTTTTCATGGATAGTGTAATCCCGAGAGGAAGATTCAAATCCAAACTTTCCAACTATAGCTTTTATTTATTAATTATAGAAAGACTGCTTTTAAATTTTCCTTCCGCTTTTTATATATAAATATCCAATGACTTCATGATAGCTTATTCCTCGTAGTTTATTAAAATAAATAAATTACTCTATGCAGTATAAAACAATATATATATATCTATTGACCATGTTTAATTTAATAGTATTTTGCTTTAAAAAATATATTATTTTCTTAATTTTTTTCATCTTGTCTATTTCCTACAAAAAAATATTGAGAAAAAACAAGAAATAATTAAGTTATAAATGGACTAAAAATATACAAATTAAATATATAATTTTGAAAAAAAGATAATTAATTAATTAATTTTACTAAACTAAGTGTATATTTGTTAATGCGGTACAAAGTGTTTTTCAATTAAAAATATACTAAGATAATATTTTTTTCATGAAAAATATATCAATAATCAAAATTATCGTAAAGTATTGAAAAATAGTTTTAAAAAGCATGTTAAAGCACAAAAACAAATACTCTTGAATTGACATGCAATACCTAAGTTTTTTATTTTATTTTTTATTGGGCATACCATGAAATAATTAATTTTATTTTGTCTGTGTCCTTTTGTTTTCTTCTCTAAACTCCACTGGAGAGAAACGTCTGAAGAATTTTCAAACTCAAATCCAAGTGGAACACAAGAATTGAAAGTGATAACATAACAAATTAAAAGGATCCAGAAGTCCTTTTAATTACGGTGCTCCACCCGTGACCATTAGAAGTGGTCAAGTGGCCGCATGGAGATAAACGGATGAAAGATGACTCTGGGATAATGAAACGAATCGTTTTCCAAGCGCGGATAACGATAAATAATTGTGGTAATTAAGACTAATTATTATTCAAAACACTAATACACTAATTCTCTTAGGGTTTTATTGTGTCCATGACATATAATACTATTAATTACCGTAGTGTTATAACTTTTTTCTCCCCTAATTATTCTATTTTTTTTCTCTTGGTTGCGGGGGTAGGATTGTTTTTTCATCATAACATAAAAGTATTTAGAGGATTGCGCAAAATTATTTTAGTAATTTGATTTTTAATTGCATAGTAAAATTACTAATATAACTATTTAATAAAATAATTAAATGTCTTATGCACAATGATGTTTTT
>Ga0307517_10011798_pt1 | contig 12079 bp, 6 predicted proteins | sample 23_EM_MG_FD_194515 | JGI IMG/M metagenome (GOLD analysis project Ga0307517, IMG submission 194515) | Populus trichocarpa ectomycorrhiza microbial communities from riparian zone in the Pacific Northwest, United States - 23_EM | ecosystem: Host-associated > Plants > Roots > Unclassified | place... | reverse complement strand
TTTTTCTTCAAATTAATTTTTTTTATGATTTTATATCGTTTTGATATGCTGATGTCAAAGATAAATTTTAGAAATAAAAAAAATATTATTTTGTTGTATTTCCAAGCACAAAACACTTTAAAAAACTACCACCACCATAATCACAAACACTACCTAAGTCAAGGCTTGTGGAATACTTTATTGTTGTAGTTTGGGGCTCTATTAATACTCATGGACGGTTAGGATTCCTTGGGCGGCTATGTTTTCTTGGGCATTTTAGGGTCTGCTGTAAATATACACCATATAATTCTATTTTGACATAGTGAAACATAAAAGCTCCCTGCTCCTGTGGATATAGGCACATTGCCAAACCACGAAAAATCTTGAGCTCTTTCTAGTTTCTCTCCTATTCAATATTCATCAAAGACTTTTCACAACATTTATCTTTTCCCTCACGGGAGGGCGGATAGTGAGATGTCATTGTCTTCTATAATGTATGTAGTGTCAGATGGGATTTTCAATTGGGACTTTCTCTAAGGCTTCTGTCCTGTTTCCTTTTAAAATCTTAATTGGTGTGAGTCGTTCTGTTTAGCGCCATGATTTCAAGCTGTTCTGTCAAACTGATGATCCTATAGTGAATGTAACAGTGTGAAACTATGACCAGCTCGAGATGCCTTTTTTTTTTTATTATTATTATTACATGTAACAAATGCGTACTTAATTAAAGGATTGGACATTTCTGCTCGAGCATTAAATGCAATGCGATGATTGTTAGGCTTTGAAGTATTGGTGTGTGTTTGATAAAGCAGCTGAAGGTGATTTTTCCCTAAAAAAGCACGAATTTGAAGGGTTTTTTTAGGTGTTTTTGGATGATTTTTATATCCTTATATTAAAATCATTTAAAAATACTTAAAAAACATTAACTTCATGTTTTTTCATACAAGGAATGCTTTAAAAAAACCCAAACAGCAATGTTAAACTGGCTTAACTTGGTGACTTTTTACTGGATTAATCTAGGCAAGGAGAGCGTTAAGAGCATTAAAAGCGTTGGTGAGGCTTCAGGCACTGGTAAGAGGTCACCTTGAGAGGAAGCGAACAGCAGAGTGGCTTCATCGAATGCAAGCATTGCTGAGAGCGCAGGCTCAAGCACGTGCAGGACGTGCCCAAATTTCTGAATCCTCCCACTCAAGCAGCAAGTCTTCTCGCTATCACCTCCCTGTAAGCGGAACTCAATTTTCCCTCCCATATTTGAATTCCTTATGCTGGAATTTTTTGAGAAGTGAATTGCTTTGCTCATGGACTCAAGGCTACTTTTCTTTAGAGCTGCAGACTAGCTTTCTTTTTGGCTTTAGACACCTTTAATTAAGGTGCATATATTATTTATGGTTTTGAATGATGTAAGCTTGGTGGGTTTGGTGAGGGTGGTTATAAAAAATCAATGAGCCATATTATACAATAAAATCCAACCTTCAAAAATGGCTGTGGTGCTCATGAAATTGGCTTATCGAAATTTTTTTAGAAGCAGATAACTGTATGCTTAGACTGTATTTCTATGTGCTTGTACCAACTTTCCCTAGGTTATGTGTTGCTGATCATATTTAAACTACCTCCAGGGTCTGCCAACCCATGAAAAATCCGAGCATGCCATTCGTGCTACGAGTGGAAAATATGAACAATCATCAATGCTTAAGGTATATTTATCCTGTTCTCCTTGGATGATTATTCAACTGTTAAAATCCTGACCTTGCACTTGTGGACCTGTTTTCGACATTTACAGAGAACTGGGTCAAAAACTAAAGGCAGAGAAATTGCCGATCAAGATGTTGCACACTTATCCTTCAATTGGTCAGAACATGGAATGGATAGTAGAACATGGGATCATCAAGCCCCTTCGCCAGGAACTGGCCCCATTGATGATGACAAGATCCTTGAGATTGATTCTGGAAAACCACATATTACTCCTAAACGCAGAAATCTCTTTCACCCTTCTCACCTTTCCTTGTCTGCGGATCAGTATAGCCATAGTTTCACAACATCAAAAGGCTCCACAGTCCGTCAAGCAGTTCCAAGCCCCTCATCTGGCGAAGTTCAATCTTTCAGTCCATTGAAATTCTCTCATGAGGTTGAGGAAGCATTTTGCACCGCTGATAATAGCCCGCAATTCTGCTCTGCATCATCAAGGGGTGGCAGTGGTAAGAGAAGTCCCTTCACTCCCAGTAGGAGTGGTGGCTCTAGAAGCTTCATGAGTGGATACTCTGACTACCCAAATTATATGTGTAACACTGAATCTTCAAGGGCTAAGGTGAGATCTCTAAGCGCTCCAAAACAAAGACCCCAGTATGAGAGATCCAGCTCAACCAAGAGATACTCGGTTCTCGGCTTTGGTGAACAAAGATCGAGTAGTGCACAGAGTGCTTCTGCCTTGCGTGCAAGTTTTACAAGTAAAGCTTACCCTGGATCTGGTCGTTTGGACAGGCTGGGAATGCCTGTTGGGCAGAAATACTAAAACGAAGTTTCAATGGTTTTAGTGTCTGGAGTAGCTTCTAATCTGGGTAACAAATGAGCGTGACTTAGTTTATACTTGATTTGTCTTAGATTAATGTATGTTAACTGTCAAGTTGTTTATGTTGGTGGCTAATTAGTATGATCACTAGACGCTAAGAATCCAATGGAAATCATCCGTGTAGTGTTTTTGAACTCGTTTTCTGTATCAAGGGTAAAATCAAGCTTAACCAGAAGTGTCAATTCCTGAATCCAAATGTATCAGGCTTCTCTTCTAAATCTTTTCTGCCATTTGCCATCTTTTCTGTAAAGAAAGTAGTGATAGATTTGAACTGAAACCAGTTATTGTCCTAAAACCAATTCAGCAGAGCGATCTGGTGAATTAATCTGGTGAATTAAACAGTCAATACTGTCAAAGTTTTAAAGGTAGCTCATGCCCTACAAGGGATTTAGGAGATCGCGTTTGAAGAACATGTTTGAGGACATGGGAAAGATAATGTTGGTGGTTGTGATGGTCACAAGTCAGCTAGACATGGCTACGGTCCTATGACTCCGTGTGGTCAATTTATGCATCTTTATCAGTACATCTTACATTCAAATGGAAACATTGAATTGCCCCATGCCATGCCATGCCATGCAATGCATTAGGGCAGGTCCCCAATCTGATTAGTACATCTTATACCCAAGTAGAAATTTCGAGTAGCTCAATGCAATGTCCAGCTCTTCCCTTGTTCAACCGCAAGCTCTTGAGTGGCCCAACTATTTCCACAGCTCTGTTGACTGTTGTGTGGTGGTCATGAACTAGCTACTGTCAAAGAGAATCATTCAGCTCTGCTGCAATATATACAGTTGGAAACGCGGTGTAAATTGTATTCTTAAAAAATTTTAATTTGTTTTTTATTAAAATTTAATATAGTTTATATGTTTTTGATCGTTTTAATGTGCTGATGTCAAAAATAATTTTTTAAAAATAAAAAAACATCATTTGCATGCATTTCAACACAAAAAATTATTTAAAAAGCAATCGCTACTACACTGTTAAATATACTTTACTGGTTTCATTTCGGCTGAAATGGCTCTAATAGTTTAGGATCTCAAATTCTAGATTTTTCCGGTGATTTTGGCATCTCCATGGCTATTCATTAAAGAAAAAAAAAAGTTAATTTGAGTAAATCACTTTTATTGCTTGTATTTTTAAAAATATAAATATTGTTTTTTATTTATAATATTTAATTTATTGAACTTTTATTTTAATTAGTTATACGGTGGAAACAATTTGACAATGATACTCCAGGACTTTAAAAGTTTGCAATTCTAAGTTTTTAGCAGGTCTTATAGTATAACTGGATATGAGATAAATTAGAATATATTTGGATTCATCTACTCTAAAAAGAGAAATAAACTAAAGCACACGAGACTAAGTGATTTATGCTTCTTTTGTTTTGAAACCTTCCTACCTTACTATCCTCACATTTTATTTATATTGAATTATTTACTCTTAATAATTTAGAAATGTTTTAAATTTTAAAATTATATTTAGATACTTGACATTCTATTTATATTGTATAATTTGAAGTTAATTTAACTTTAAATTTGAATTAAAATAATATATATTGAATTAATATTTTAAATTACACACAATACAAAATCTTGGAATAAAACACTTAAATAGTCTAGAACTAAAATATATTGTTCCAATAAGAAAAACAAAATGTCAATTGTAACAGAATTTACAACTCAACTAAAGTAAAATAATATTTTCTTATATTTTTGTTTTGTTTCTTTTAATATTGAGAACATGTCTTGTTTATAAATTTATATTTTTCAAATATTAAAAGTAAATAAATGAGAGAGAGAATGAGATCTTTATGTATTATGTACTTAATTTATCTTTACTATTAAAAATATATATTATGTATAAGTTTGTAGGTCCTAAAATATTAAAAATAAACAAATTGGTTTTTTGATATTTTTAAAATTTAAACCAAGTCCTCATGGACTTAATAAACTTGTTATTAGGTCTATGATGCATGCAAAATATATTTTTTTTTTTATTTTCAAGAAATACTAAATCATGCAATGTATTTTTGGTTTTTTCTTTGTTTTTCTCTAATTTTTATATTTTTTGATTAAAAATAGGTAATGTTTTTTGGAAGGACTTGGTCATATTTAATTAAAAAATATATTTTTTGGAAAGTTAAATAAATTTATTTAATATTAGAATTACATCTTATGTATAAACATACAACCCTAAATATTAAATACAAAGGGTTAAATAAGCAAGCTCATAAAAAAATAGATTTTATAAAAAAAAAAAATAGCCACAAACCTTAGGGAAAACCTTGAGAAAATAGTACAATACTAAGAACCCGTTTAGTATTGTAGTAGAGATTGTTATTGAAATAATAATTTTTTATTTTTTATTTTATAAATTTATTTTTAATATCAACACATCAAAATAATTTGAAAATATTAAAAAAATTAATTGAAAATAAAAAAAAAATTAAATTTTTTTCGGAAAATTTTTAAAATATATAAACAAACATGTTTTTGGGTAATTCAAAGGTGAGAAGCCGAAAACTCATGATTTATTATGTCGGCAGCCCAAACTGAGGGCCTGCAACTTGCAAAGGTGTAGACTAATGATTGAAGAAGAATGACCCAAAATCGTCATTTTAAACTCATGCAAAAACCCTTCAGCCCATCTTCCCAAAATGAAGACCGAAGAAAGCATGCAAGCTTAGTCTACCCTTAAATCAACTGGCCCAAGCCAAGACAAACCAAATTTACATTGAAGCATGCAAAGCAAAGATCTCATAGAACAGCATAGTATTTATTACCATGCAAAACAAGCATGTAGAGAGGCCTCGATTCTTTGCCATTTTAAGCCTGACACAAAAGCAAACGCCCTGCTCTTCCTTCCACTCCTTCAGATTTTAAGATCAGCAGGACCAAACTTTATGAAAATGGAAAGAAAGCATTAACAGGAAGGAGAACTTTACTGCATGATTTTGTTTTCTTAAAAGGAAAATTTCCTGTTTTACTTTACTGTTTCAACACATGCCATTTTCATCAGCACAATACGATTCATTAAAGCGGAAGTCCTTCTCTGTGATCGCAACACAGCACGACAACACCTCATAAACTCAGTTCTCCTAACCAGGCTGCCATACATGCTGTCATGTGAATGCAGTACGACCAAGATACCAATGGGTTTCCTCCTATAGCTCACATCCTTATCCTCAAACAAAACAGGGAAACACGTACGACGGTACGAGAATATGTAAGAGATTGGAATGTAAAGAAAGGAGGAAACTTTATACTTGCCGCGATGGAAGAAACCTGGTGCTAAGAAATCAAGTGTTGGTGGAAATGGAACGTAATCATTTTTTTTTTGTTTTAATTTTTTTTTCCGACTAATTCTTTCAGTAAATAGCAAGGGAATATTTCCATCGGTTTTACCAATGAAAATATTTTCTCAACATTTTCATTTGTATTGATTAATTTTCTGTCAATGATTCACATGATAGCTTTGCACCTTAATTGAATATGACACACAACTCTGTTCCAAACCTCTTATCGCCAACAAATCATTTCCTTTTCTTCTCAAACTAGACAGGAGCAAGCTTTTAGCTTTAGGATAGAGCCAATGTATGTTTAGACGTCCCTTTTTAATTTCTGTGTGCCTCACCTCTTGAAAATAAGACTTTTTTGCGAGGGATGAAAGATGATATATGCTTAGGATGGTTGTTGTTGTTCAGTGTTGTTTGAAATATGGTATGGACTGTGGGTTGAGTAGGGATGGCGTTTGTGGTTTCAGAACTTAAAAAAACTAAGGTTTATGAGCGTGGGTTTTTCTAGTCCCCCCTCTACAACGCGAGTTTTCTAGTCCCTTCTATGGGAAAAGAAACAGACTTAAAACGATCCTCAGCAATGTCGCGGCACTCTCCATCCTAATGTTTCAAGATTCACGGAGGTTTATCGCTGCCAACTAATTTTTTTCCCTCGCCTTTCTCTCTTTTTTCCTAGACTTTCATTCCAGCCCCTTGAAAATTATATAACAGCCTTTTAATTTGTTGATTATTCATGTTTGGTCAATTTTTTTTTATTATGATTTTTTTTATTTTAAATAATTTATAAAATTAATGTCTTTTCAATTAATCCCCTTTTATTTTTTTTCTCATCTTTTATTGCCATTTTTTTTGTTTGGAATAGTTTTTTAAATTAATTTTATTTTACAATTTCATTATTTTTTGGTTCAAATTTGATCATTATTCTTTTAATCATTAATTTTTTCTATTGCTTTTTTTTATTTTTTTACAGATTCACCCTTTTAAATTCGTTTTTTTATACTATAGATGGGTTTATGTAGAGTTTTTTGACTTTTTGATTATTATTTTTTGTCATTTTATTTATTGCTGTTATATTTTTTTATTTAAATTACCAACTGATATATCTAATGACTCACATCTTATATTTTTTTCCTTAGTATTTTTTTTATATTGAGAAAAAATTTGATCTAGAGAGCGGCCACTGCAACTAAAAACATATAAACAGCCTTCAAAGGCTTGATTTAGGCATTATAGGGTTAAATAAATCCCATAGAATACTAGTATTCCATTCGTTCCAACCTTGAATCATGACTTCTCCAATATTCCCCACACCAACTCGTTAGGCATTGGTCGGATGATTTCTTCTCTTTAGCTACTCGTTCTCTCTGGAAACTCTCATTATTGAACGAAATCTAACCCTCGAATTCAAAAGTTGTTAGATGTTTGGGCAAGCAAGCAAAAATGACTTGTCATCCTTCAACTAACATTGGTTGTTGGTGTTTTGGTGCAACTGGTACCGTGTCAACGTCACAGGCCAGAATGTCTCTGGTCTTTTTTTTAAACACTCCACGTATTTCTGATGGCCCATTCAACAACATTAATTCTAGGTTTCTTACATCAAGTCACTTTATGCTTGACAGCAATGCATTTGTGATGATGGGAAACCATTCTGCGGGTAAGTAGCATTATAATCCTCTTTGATGTCCAAAGTTAATCGCAGCGTGACTTCCATGTACATATGTGAAAGCGTTACAAACAAATGAAAAAATGAAAACCAAGGAAAATGGAAGGATGAAAAGAATAAGAAAATTATCAAACAGAAGATGAGATGGGAAAATCTTCATCAGCTCCGGCAGTTCCATTTTGAAGTAGGCACGCAGCTAAGGTAATGGCACCAGCTGCAGTGATCATTCCCGTTTTCTCCTTTAAATAGCATTACCAATGCCAAAGTAAATCTGCAATGTACATAATGGTATAAATATATTAGAAACAAGTTTTTGCACTAATAGAATTTGCGTTTAGAAAACACGCAGATTTGCAAATACTTGGTTTCATGAGGATAAGATGGAGTTTGGCGAGACCAAAGGAGCTTGAATTTGCTTGGCTTGATAACAAAAAAAATAGGGTTATGAACTTACCCAACAATAAGCAACACCGCAGCAGCTAGCATGAGTACATATTGGTAAGCCTTGTGCTTGGATTTTACACGAGCATCGGCAGGAGAATGTCGGTTTTCTGCCCACCCAAACTGAGGACGAAGTAGGAAAACAAAGCCGAGGAGAAAACCACTCATGAAACCTCCAATGTGGGCGAAGTTGTCAACATGTGGAAGAATTCCCACAGCTAAGTTAATGGCAATGATGACCACAAGTGTGAGTAGAGCAGCAATCTACAAGAAAGAGAGTAGTTTTGAGTTGCAAATTATTTGAATCCAGTTTTTTTAAATAAATAAAAAATTGAGGCAACCGCACCACAAGCTATCTCCACAAGCTATCTCTAAAGAATGTCTTGGTCTCATGGTCCTAGTTCCAGGAATAAGTAGCAGGAAAGCATCTATATCTGCTACAATTAACCATATGAAACAACCACAAAATCTAAGACCAAAACTAGCAATTCAAGACCACGTAGCTATGGAAAAGCTGAGTGTATGTGTAATTGTGTAAATATTTCCTAGGTCAAGCTATTGCTTCCATAAAACACAAGGCCTCATCAATCTTAAGATGATAAGAGAACACAAAACTTTCATATGTATGCAAAAGAAACCAACGGTTAACAGCATACCTTATTAGAATAGATTGTCCAGTTGGTAAGAAGCTCTGACAACATTGCTCCAAGAAGTCCAAACAAAGCACCAGATGCACCGACAGAAATGTTTTGCTGAATAAAAAGTGAAGACAAGATGCTCCCACCAAATCCTGATACTAGGTAGATAATCCCAACTCGCACTGCCAGATTATTTTGCAAAATATATATTAGGATGATCGGATTTTAAATAAAATGGTAAAAACACAAAGATGACTGGAATAAGAACTTGATGATGTGCTTAAAGTGCAACAATAATAATATCCGAGGCATGAGATATTTCCAGTCACTGATTTATAACATTTGCAAGCATGTTGATTTCAACTTAACATGTGAAGAAGGCACGTAATCAACAAGTGCTGATATAAATTGACAGGAGAAGAGAACATGACATACCAAACCCAAATTGCTGTTCAAGACGAATCCCAATAAAGATCAAGCTTAACATATTTGCAAGCACATGAACAACTCCGGCATGCAACCACATACAAGTGATGAGCCTCCACCCTTGATGTCCATGCACTACTTTGTTCCACTCCAGAGCTCCCATTTTTTCCAATCTGCACAATCATTGGCATGTAAAGATCAGCGAACAAAATTCTTCTGCCACATGAATTAGAAGGCTGCTTGCAGATACCATATTACTAGCAGTAAAGGCACATCGATTTGAACAAATTGCGACAAATAATTGGTCAGGTAAGAACTTAATGACATGCAACACTATTTATGTCATCACACCCCTAAATCAAACCCATGAAGACACGAATCTACAGCACTTAAGAGATCATATGCATAGTAAGTTTCATTGAATTACATTTTAAAATTTAATCCTGTAGCTTTTGATCTATAAACCATATTCAGGAAATAACCATATACAGTGAATTTATAAATAGTTTAATGTTCTTCCAGAGCCCTTTGGTGGATAAATTCAACTCCATAACAAAGTAATAAAACTTTTGTGGATCACCCTAAATTTCCACACTGCCTTAATACATAAACGCAAGAACAAATTTTCATGATAGATAAAGTGGAGAAGAAGATTCTCAATAATAGCAAGATAAAAAAACATAACTGCAAATCAAATACTTCTTATGAACACCTAGTACTATGTGTTGTCATAAAAGCAATTAAGCCCAGGTATTAAATAACAGTATTAAATAAAACTAGTGGCAAGCATAAAGAAAAAATACCAAAATCAGAACCAGTAACTAAGCAAAAGAAAAGATCACCTAAAATCAAATTATAAGAAACCAATACCCAGTATCTCAAAGTCTGAATCCAAAATTAACAAAACTTCACACCCAAATCAAACACAACACCCAGCCAAGAAACAAATCCAAATCCACATGAAAACGCGTATAAAAGCTCACAAATTTGGACAAAATTAAGCAAAGAAAGAACAAACTTACGTAGCAGCAGATGGGCCAAACAGGGGGTTTTCCTTCAACGGCTGAAAAGAGAACCTGCCAAGAAACTTAGCCACGCAACTACCTTCAATACCCAGAGATTTTTTAGGACAATCGTTGACATACATGACAACAATAAAAACAGCAATATTTGCAACAACAAACATGGGAATTATCCATGAAGTCCATTGCTTTTCTGCTGTTTCAACATAGTATGAAGGGAAATTTGCGTTATTTCCTCTGTTCTTTGTCCCCCTCTCTAGATCTCCACTTGCCATTGTCTCTCGCTCTTACGGATAGACAATATTTTTGTGAGTTTATATATGTGGGAAGTTAAATAGAGAAGTAGCTTACAAGGAAGTTGCTGGGATCAGAAATCGAGCAGGAAGTGGTTTCTGGAGGATTTTAACCGTTGTAATGAATAGAAAATTGTAATCTCTGCATCATATTATATAAGAGTCATGCCTGTGTTAATTACTTATAACGTGGTGACGTGGGTGACGTCTTTCTTTCACTTCGGTGTTACGTGGGCTTTGCCTGTTAGTGGTCGGTTTTGCGTGTGAGAGACAGACGGTGGGTTTTTGTTTTTTCCTTTCAAAGTTATCATTGACGTCATGGTGAAAGATTTTTTAATTTATTTAAGTGTTTTTTTTTAATGAAAAAGGAAAAAATCAAGAAGAATAGATTGTAGTGATTACGTTTCAAATCCGGTAATTTTTATGATTTTAGGGTTCTAGCTGATACAGTGGTGACGCAAGATTGGAAATACAATGTTTTGTTAAAAAACTAGGAGGCTGATAGCTTGCTGGACTTAATTTTGTTCTATAAAAAGTAATTAAAATATTCCCAATAATAATAATAATAATAATAGCAAAAGTTTTCCTTTATTGGGAAAAGACAACAAATACGCCTTGTTTCGTTAATTCACAGGCTGTGTGTTTTCTTGGGATTAAATATTTGAAACAACAATTACGCTACATTACTATTTTTTCTAATGTAAATAAATATGTAAGCGCAGAATTCCGTTCTAGTCATAGAAGTTCCTGAGTTAGAGAACTTCGGATAATTTCCTGGAAAAAGTGCAAAGACAGGCAACTCAAGTGCCACGCGTTTGGGTGAGTTATTGTGCTGTAGCTTCGGTGTCGGATTCGTGGGGGAGTGAAAGGATTTGCGAATCCTGACGCGATAACTATAAAAGGGAGGGTCTTTAGTACCGTGTTCCAGTTGTGTTAATTTTTTTTAAAAAATTAATTTTTGTTTTTGTTTTTTTAATTATTTTAATATCAAAAATAAATTTTTAAAAATAATAATAATAACTTAATTATTTTTTAATAAAAAACACTGTAAAAATCAACATTCATCACAAGTTCCAAAACTCTTCTCAGAAGGCGTGTGCAAAACGAGTTCAGAAACACGGGGGAGCTGGCAGTTTTGGGGCAGTTTTGGTTGTCGGGTCCGGCTGCGAACTGATGCTTAGAAGCTACTCACTTTGTACCTGCCATCTGGCAACGAGTCTCTTAAAAGTCATTTCAGACAGGGACATGGCTCCAAAACTTGAGAGCCTGGTCAATTTGATTTGTAATGAGTCAAATGGGGAATTTGTCTTGTGGTTAATTAGTCACGACAAAGAGAAAAACACAAATAGGAATGGTAAACAAGAAGGGATAATCTTCTAATCTCCTCTTTCTTTCTGTTTTTGATAAGGTTGTTAATTATATTCCGTTCTGTTTGGAATGATCGAAATATTTCATACCAATTCAAAAAACAGAACAAAACGGAATAAATTTCATCTCATTTTAAATCTCGGTCCGTTCCGGATTTTTCGGCAAAATTCCGCCCGGAATGTTCCGGTTCCTTTCCACATGTTTCGTTCCGCTCTTGAAAAGTCATTGAATCAAATTGAACCCTATTCAATTTAATTAATTAAACCATCCAATTATAAAAAAACTCTTTTTCATTACTATTTTCTATAACAATGATATTAATAATAATATTGAAAATTATTATTACTATTTTCATTAACAATGATATTAATTTTTTAAAATTAGATTTATCACT
>Ga0307517_10011796_pt1 | contig 12079 bp, 14 predicted proteins | sample 23_EM_MG_FD_194515 | JGI IMG/M metagenome (GOLD analysis project Ga0307517, IMG submission 194515) | Populus trichocarpa ectomycorrhiza microbial communities from riparian zone in the Pacific Northwest, United States - 23_EM | ecosystem: Host-associated > Plants > Roots > Unclassified | place... | reverse complement strand
GGTTAGATCAGTAGATACGGGGACCAAGGTGATGCGACGCACATCGACCTTCGTGGTAGCCACCAGCTCGGGGAATTCAATGCTTAACCTATCGATCAAAGTTAACTGGTTGGCACGAGATGAAACGTGCAGGGTCGATTGTATGCACCAGTTACGATCCCGGAAGAAGTTATTAGCGTTATTCTTGTAGAAATTATCCCTAAATTCCCAGACGTTCAGCGCGTGAGGTTCGCAGATGCACAGCCAAGAAAGATACCAATTCCTAGATGGCTTTGCATTGATCTTGACCTTCTCCCCCTCGGGAACTGGTAGGGATCGCTGTTTGGCCATTGCAGCTGCCACGATTTCATCTTGGTCATCCGGAGGAGGGACACGGTCCCAGGCATTATGGCTCCATACGTCTTGATCGTCCGTTAAAAATCTATCCTTGAACGAAATAAAGAAGATCAGCTGAAGAAAGCCTGCAGAGCAAGGTCGTCGGCCACTTACCTTGAACCAAACGGAGCTCTGGGCTTCGGTTCCGTTTCCTTTTCTTCGAGTGTCAAAGCGGACGTTGTGGCCACGAGGTCTTGGCCATCGGTCGTCGTTGACTCGTTCATGATTGCGGAGGGCGGGAATCAAAAATGATCGGAATGTGCATCTTCCGTCCTCCCGCCTCCTCCGCATCCAGTATGCATCGCAGTGAGTCTCTCGAGTACTGAAGTACGGGCTACTGAAACGTTCGCAAGCCTTGTTGAGGAGATACTTCGGCTTTTGAAGTCATAATGCCTGGCGGGACGCGGCCAGCCCCTTAACGTCCCAGCCCTTCCGCGATACCCGTCTTTCCCTCCGTTCCGTCTGGCCGTCCTCGGAGATTCCGTTCAGACTGACTCTAAACACGACCAAACCACTCCTATGAGTACTTAAGGCGGGCTCCTTGCCCTCCTCCTCTCTCTCCAAGGTTCTTCCTCTACTTCCACATTCTCTATAGGTCCTGGTGACCCTGCCTTCGCTTCTCCTTCCTGTCTTCATCTGCTTTACACAATCCTATCGCTTCATCTCTGCGACCGGTCGCACATCACTTTGCATCATTTCAAACTGCCCAACATGCTCCTCCTCACTCCTAAGTTTGTGTTCGTCGCCGTCGTGGCTTCTTTGACTGCTTTCTCTCTCGCCCCTACCGCCGATGCCGCTGCTATCGCCATGCGTCGTGATCATCAGCATCGCCCCTCCGACTCATCAGGGGCGTGGTCCGACTCTTCACAGGTTCACGTCAATCATCCGACGATACCTCTTCCGGCTCGTCTTGTGTCTGCTTCCGGTAAGCAGAAACAAGATAGGAGTGAGAAGCCCTCGAGAAGGAGTTTCAAGGTAACGTGTCCATCACTGATACTACTGGCGCCAGTGTGAACTGACAGTTTACCTCAGAGGCAGAGCCCGCGCGATTTTTTCGCCACGCAGCGCCGTTCCCTCACTCCCGAAGACCTACCTCCTCTTTTAACGCGGCGAGATTCACCGCATCACAAATCGCATCATTCACACGAGCATAACTCTCCGCCGGCAGCAGCACAGCAATTGTCACAGGAAGAACGTGGGGCAGGACCTTACGTCCACGTCAATGGGGCGAACAGCCATGCAGCTTCCGAACGTCGTGCCCCAGCCCCTATCCCGGATCCACGCCACAGCCACCACCACCATCACCACGGCAACCATCACGACGATCATCATCGTGGCTCGAAGCACTCCGACGACGACGTTGTGGTTATCGAAGGAGACAACGACAATATTCATATTGGTAGACGATCCCCGTTGCCCGACCCTCGTCATCGCCACCATCATCACCACCACCATGATCATCACCATAGGAGGCACCACGTAGAGAACGATATGGGTGCGGTGAAGAAGGATAACAATATTGGTCGTCGTTCGCCTGAACCAAGGCATGACGATCATCGACACCATGACCACCACAATCAGCACGGGCATGGGCATCACAAGGGACACGACGGTACAGATAAGGTGATCATCAAGGGCGACGACAATAACGTTAGCGTGCACTCTCGGTCTCGAATCGCCCGCCATCAACATCACGATCATTCTCCGGACCATGCTGAGATAGCCACCCACGAAGGACACCAGAACCACCTTCACGCTCGGAAGTACATCCCTCGCCATCAATCCTACCACGGCAGACCGTCAACCGACCACGTTGAACATAGCAAGTCGACTCAGCACAGCGACCAGGATCGGACCGAGAAGCATACTCGTTCGGTTATGATCAACAACGTCGAAGGCGAGGAGAAGTATCTCGTGCCGGATGACCATCGCAGTCAGAGGGTCCCTGCGATAGAGGGAGATGGCATCTCAAAGGTTCTTACCAAGGTCAAGCGAGGTGACCCCGAGATTGGGGGTGTTCCCGGATCGGTTGAAATCATGGTATGGTTCCAATCTCTGTCCTTCCCACGTCCTATTCAACGTCCCCTGCCTTACAGAGTCAGTCGACCAACTCTGAAGATGGTCAGCGGATTGCCTCGCTCGTGCTTGTTCCCTCGGACAGCACGATGGCCGAGTTTGGGAACAGCACGTTCATCCTCAATGCCTCGGAGAGCAACCATACTCAACTTTACCTGGTGGCCCTGAACACGACAGATCCTGGAGTCCAAGGGGAAGATATTCCGGTTGCTTTGAAAGTACCTGTGTTCAACCCGGACTCTGCTTCGATGGAAGGGTACTGTGCGACTTACAACCCTCAGCCTCCTGCTCCTGCCCCGCTTTCTGCTGAGCCATGTTTCTATGACGAGCCCACTGGACCACACAAGAGCCAGGTGTTTGCCTACACTCCCTCGACGAGCGTTATCAGACCCATGTGGTTCAGCGGCGAGAACGACGAGGAGAACACTCTTGGCGACCCTAGCTCAAACTCGACTGTGCAACCAGATGCGACTGTGGACCCCGAGACGCCTCTAAGCGGCAACGTGACGAGCATCACCAAGGTCGGGGACTTTGGGAACTCGACTGCACCTCCATCATCTATCGCTGCGTTGGACAACTCGACTGGGATCGAGGAAGGACTCAGTTCTGGAAACGATTCTATGATACCGAGCGCCGAGGACCTTGCTGCGAAGGCTCTGAACGTGACGTTGATCTTCACGCCTGCTACTCCGATAATTCCTTCGAGCTCGAGACCATCGGCTGAGGACCTTCCTGACTTGGATGAGATTCCGCTCGGCGACAGCAACAGCACCGATACTGGCACCTCGGCTAGTCCTTTGACTTCGGATACATCTGGTCAATTCAACGACACCGAAACCGGCTGGACTGGTTCCTTTGATGAGAGTGAAACGAACTCGAGTGGGCTCCCAACCGCTTCGGTACCTTTGCCTTACTCGGTGCCATCGGAGACCGTTTCGCCAGCTGCTGTCCCCAGCGAGTCGGCTACGTCGGAAGGGGACAAAGACCTGAACGTCGTCATGGTTGGTGTCGCTAGGGACGAGATTTCGGGAGGTGTTGGAGCCCCAGACTCGGGTATGAGAGCAGCCAGTACAGCCCCATACAGATGGAGGTTCGATCGTGAGCGTTCGTAGATGCGGGATCATTGTCTCTGTTGGACTCCATCATTCGTTGTTCACATTGTTTCGTTCTCTCCATTCTGTTCTGCGATGATGGACGTTTCGGTTGTATGTTCTATAGTGTGCCCCCACATTTTTTCGTGTTTGTAGAGTGTATGCTGGTTATACATTCGTTGGAAATGGAGAAGATTGTAAGAGAAATGGGAATAAACCCAATGGAGCGACCCTGGGTGGCGGTGTATTGCGGTAAGATAACTTGCCCAGATCCACTCCAAGCGCACGATAGAAGATCAGCTGTGCTTGGTCACTTCGGGTTGCGGGATTGTGGTACCCGAATGGCTGGCTGTATGAGCACCGCCGCAGTATCTGATCTTCGTCGTGATATAAATATGTTTCTGTTTCGTGTGGGGGGAAGGACAGAGTGTATTGGACACTTATGGATGTGTCATAGGGGACATGCTCAACTCCGGGACACTCGGGAATTGATGGTTATGGATCTACGCGCTGTATTGGGGACACTTTCCCACCGGGGTTGAACGTTGAGCCACGATGGGATGGCTGATGATGGACGTTCTGTTGACCAACGGACACGTAGTCCTGGCCACTGGCGCTTGGGGCGGCACCGGGGCGGTTCCCGTCGGCACTTGTTCACCTTGAAGGCCGCCGTCGAGCCAAATGATCGGATTGACTTTGCCAGGGCAGCTGACCTGTATCCAGGTGATGTGGCATCCGACCCTGCAGAGTGCAAAACCCTCAGAGGGGTCCGCAGCCGGTCTGGATCGCTGGTGCGTGGAGCGGGGACAACATATTGGGTGTCGCTGGTGGTTGTGAGAATGAAGAGGTTACAGATCTCGAAAGCGATGAAGCCTTTGAGACCGTTGGCTTATGAATTTCTGCCCAACTCGTATGTTTTTCCAGGAACGAGGCAGTCATCGCCACTTGGCCTTTGTCCAAAATGCTTCGAATGATGGTGATACGTGAAATTGATCGCGACTTGGCTCGGGCACGGGCATCCTCCGACACTTGCAAAACCCAGTTGCATCTCCGACATTTGCAAACCCTCTGCCAGCCTGGGGGGGTTGTTACCAGCGAATCGTGTCTCTTACTCTTTTCCCAAGCGACCGTCAACAGATGTCTAAGCTCCTGCCACCCTGACCGAGAACCGCCTGCCGCTCGTTCCGCCCATAGCGCTCTGCTGGCATTCCTGGGATTTTCGGTACTCTTGCAATGGATCCATTCTGCTTGCCGGAGTTTCAAAATCTCACTGCTTGCTTTGGGATCAAACTCCTGGCCTTTGGTATTTTCAAGTCGGCTCCCCTTCCCTCCTGGTGAGGCGCCAACGCTGTAATTAGCTGTGACATCCCAACGACACAACACACAACCGCGCCAGGGCTAATTCATTCCAGCCCTGGAACCCCATCACTATCCACCGCGATCATATCATCATATAAAGTCACCCAACACGGCGGCCCCAGCTCACTCCGACGATTCCCCCCCACCACCACCACCACCCCTCCCCCTCCGCCAAAACCGAAGCCATGCGATCTGGTTCAGACGCAAGAGGCTCCTCAGTCCTAAAATCAATGCCCGCCGAGGAGGTCCAAGTAAAGCGCTCACGAGGTGAACTTTCCTGTGCAGAGTGTAGAAGGTGCGTTCCCGTCTCCCCCTCCCTCCGGTCCTCCGTTTCATCGGGCGTCGTGATCGTTGACAGCAAATCCCCCGTAGGTGTAGGATCCGCTGCGACAGAAAGGTTCGTTCTACAGTGCCACTTGCCGGGGAACCAGCCTGATAATCCGCCCCTGTAGGTCCCATGCGGGTCTTGCGTACGAAGAGGTTGTGTTTCACTCTGTAAGTCCCGCAGCTCCCATTTCTGCTATATCCCAACCACTGACTGCTCCGCCACAGGTCCCAACGGTGAGTCTATCACAACAGGGGTGGCCAGGTTTGAGGTATGATCTGACGATCAAGATTTAGGTTCGTTGCGCGCTGGTCACGGCTCTAGGTGAGTGTTTATTCCCCTGCAACACATCCTGTTTGACCGAACAGCCCCAGATTCGTCCTCGCCGACACAGAAGAGCTTCACGGTCAGATCGCTCAGATGAGCCAACGGATACGACAACTAGAAGACGCATTATCCATCGCTTCCAACCCCGAACCCCACGGCGATCGACACCCCCTCTTGCGAGACGAATTGCTTGCCGTCAAGTTCGGCTCTGGTCCTCGAAGCGTTAGCGAGGACAACGACGACCAGTTCTCATTGTCCTTCGGAACCCTCGCCATCGCTGATTCAGGTGGCTCGAGCTACTTTGGAGTCTCTGCTGGTGCACTTGTGAGTCATGGCCACGCGTAGGGCCTAACCCCCCGGGCAGCGGAAATTAACTATCCTCTTCAAATAGGCCAAACCATTTGCTGAGCAGGCACTATCGAGCAGTTCAACGGGTCGGTCCACGTTGCCTCCACACGACCTATGGAATCACAATTCGCGAGGCCGGTCGGAATTACCCGATGATGTTGTAGCGACCCTTCGGCGCGCACTCCCTTCACATTCCCAAGCGGTCCATTTGTGCGAGCTGTACTCAAAGAAGTACAGGTTCCAGCCTATTCAAATCGGCGACCTCATGGACGAAATCCTGCCGTTCGTTTACGAGGGTGAATTGATGAGATCACCTCATAAAGCCGCCGTGTTGTACTTTGTGTTCGCAGCTGGGTCTCTCATGGATCTTAACCTCCCACCACGTAATCCCCAAGCACAAGCGTTCTGCGAGTTGGGGTTGAAAGCTTTGGACCTACGGAATATCTCCACTTCGCCCGAACTCGACACTGTGATCGCAATCTCGTTGCTCGCGTCGTACCATGGAAACCTTGGGACGGAAAACTGTTTAGAGACTGCTTGGAACGAGATGTCTCTGGCAATCAAGGTTGCACAAAAAGTGCGTGCTTTGTTTCTTCTCCTCATCCCCTTCTGATAAGTGTCGATCGTTGACCTTGAAACATCTTCCTGTTCAGATCGGCCTACGTAAGTTGTTCGATTTTAACATCACCGCGTATCCCCCTATCCCCCTCCCCCTCAATCATGATCATCGCAGCTCACGCTTTTCTTTTATGCGTGCTATTTAGATCGCGAAGCTTCCCGATGGAGCATTGACCCTCAACAGGTTCAGAAGAGGAGAAAGCTCTTTTGGGAGCTGATGTTCCAAGACGGTGTTCGCGTACGTGGTTGATTCCTGACAACGACCCCTTTGTTCCGCGAGAAACTGATCGTTTGTTTCCCATGCACTCAATAGTCGTTATCGCTTGGGCGGCCACCGACGATGTCTCTGAAATGGGTGGACTGCGATCTGCCGGCCCCAGAGGAACGGACCCCGGAACAAATACGTAAGAGCCCGTCCGCTTTTTTTTTCTCTCGAGTCTTCCTAACCGCTTATTCCGATTGGTCTCACCGCAGTCGCAACTTTCCAATATTCCATAACCAAGGAGGTCATATGGCCTCTGATGGAGTTGATGGAATCAACCTCACCCTCAAGTTACACCACGGTACTCGAGCTGGACAAGAAGATTCGCGACTTGAGCGCCGCGATAAATATCTATGAGGACGAGCAGTTTAATGCTACTGCGGCTACATTGGAATGGAACTGCATATTGGGCGCAAATTTGAGGCAGGCTGGTGAGTATCTCTCTTCCCATCACAGTTCGGTCTCTATTCTCGTTCGCCTGTGAAAATTTGGGCATTTCGGTCTCTGAGACAAACACATGTGTGCTGCGCAGCCATTGTTCCATTTGCAATGTCTTGGAGTGATTTACACTGACCGTGTTTGTTTCGTTCTGGACTTTGATCAGTTTTGCTATGGATGCACCGCCCATTCCTTGCCATGGCGCTCCTTCAATACCCAGAGAATCCGTTTGAATCGGCGTATTCCCCCTCCGTACTCGCTGCGCAAAACTCTGCCTCCTTCATCATCCGGACCGCCGCACGGTATCTGGACAAGGCGCCAGAGTCGGTCTCGAGATATTGGGACATGTGGATCGATCTCCCCGGTGCTGCTGTATGTATATCCTCCGATGCTTTTGCACTTGTTGGGTATAGGGTACTGACCGAACCGTTTTTTTTTTTTTGCTCCGGCTTCCGGTTGTTCTAGATCACAGCTGCTTCGATCGCGATACATGCACCAAATATGCCATCTAGTGCGATGAGCGACTTGGATCTTGCTATCAGGATCTTGGAAAGAGGCGCGGATTACTCGTGGTACGCAAGGGTAGCGCTCGTGAGTGGAAGAAAACCTTACAACGATCCGCGTCTGCCGTATCTGACAATCATGCTCATCTTTTCTTCATGCAGCCTTACGTACGGGAAATGAGCCAGAAGGCACATAACCCCATTCCTCCGGCTGAACTTTCAAACAGTCCCATGCTTAATGACCCGACAAGGACGGGGTCTGAGGAGCCCGGCTCCGGAGATGGGAACAAGAACAGGGACGATCTCTATCTCTTTACGAGAGGCCAAGTCTTCAGGAAATCCAGCCGGAGATCTGTTGCTCCCTTTAGGTCATCGAGCTACCCTGGGCAGAGTTCCGGTATCCAAAAACTTGCCGCACCATCCTTCGCGAGCTACTCCGACTCAGGGTACGACACCCCCGGTTTAACCCTCTTGAGCTTTCCTGGACAACAGGATGGGTTCCCCTCGTACTCTGGTCACGGAAATAACCATGGGTATCATTCTTCGTCGAGTACTCCTGGGATGCCGCCATCCTTGGTCCCTTCTCTGGATATGTATCCGTTGGACAACGCGGATCAGTTATCGATGTTTGCTTCTGCGACGAATGCTACGACGACGGTGGATGGGGTGGACCCCACCGGGTCCACGTCGTGGCTTCAGCAATTTGGGATACCAGATGGACCGCCGATCGGATTCGGACGGTAGCCGGTTTTGCTCCCCCGTTGTCGAGTGTTGTTTATTTATTCTCCCCTTGCATATATATCCCATATATTATCTTCATCCTCTTGACACGCCTTCGACTTCACTTGTCGTGTCGTTTGTTTTTATGCTGTCTCTCCCCCGTTTGACTCTAAGTATACCACAACGTCCCATATACGCTGTGTTCTTTGTAGCTGCAGTCCGTAACCGTAACCCTATATAGCATCACCATATCTCTCTCGTATTTCAACGTGTACAGTCAAGCAATTCACGCAACGACATATTTAATATACATACGTATTTAGATCTTGCAATAGATGTATGAGACCAAAGACGTGTCTCTGACGATCCCCGGTTTTGAGTGTGAATGTTTCCAAACCACGGTGGCGATCGGTTCATACTGTCACTCACTGTCTGTAAGGCTACAACGTGTACACACAAGTCTAGAGCCTTTTAAGGGAACTGTCAGGACCCTGTCCGTTGCGTCGGGCCGTGGATATTGTTCTCCAAACCGCACATCTGGGATTGCGGCGCTAAGACTGTTTCGCTCAAAACTCGGCCAACCTTCCGAATTACGGGGGTTAGGAAAGACTGGAATCCCACCCACTTCAAACCCACCATGTCCTGACGTCACCCTGACGCTTGACCGGTGACCGTTCGGTTTCATCGATGTACACGATGCGGAAGTCCTCAGATATTGAGGAATAAATCTCGGTCAGTGGCACCCTTCTGCGACGGATATGATATTATCTGGCGTTATGGATAGTCACCCACTCCTTTCGTTTGATGCACTTCTGTGCTTACCTTTTTCTGCGCGACACAAGAGTTCAGCATGGTAATGTTTTACCAAAGCTGTTCGCTAGCGCAAGCGGCGAAACAAGAAACTTCCACCTGAAGTGCACTAGAAGGGGTGTCCAGTGTGTCGGAGGGTGTGGTCCCTGAATCTCAATTCATTCGTCCCACCCCCCCCCCTCGCCCATCCCATCAGAACCCACAACTCGAAAGGCCCGAGCTTCGGAGACTCAATGAATCCTCGAGCGCTTGCAGTCAGGGTTAATGAAATTGGGAGGGGAGGGGGAGTATAAGCCGCAGTACAGCTGGTGAGACCATGTGAATCGACGTTGTTGCTAGATGCTACAACATGAGGGGAACTCCGAACGCCCGGGGGGGGGGGGAGGTGGTTTCTAGCTTCGATCTACTCAAAGTCCGGAATGAACGGTGCGTGGGGGGCGGATTGTGGAAGAAGGAAAAGCCGGAGGTTTTGTTCAGATCGAAGGACAAGTTTGGGAGTTTTTGGGTGGGACCTCAGGGGGTGGATATGGATGAACGGATCGTATCCACCGTATTACACGAGCCCCATCGTGTATTCTACATAAACGGATGCAGTCTTCCCAAGCCCAGTTGTCATTTCAATTACAAAGAACCTACGGCCCACTCCGGCCCCCCGTGATCCACTGTGTCTCCAACCTCAAGAAGAATATGGCGATTGAGCCCGCTGTGGTCCCAGGGTTAGTGGGCATCCCGCAATCCCTCTGGTTTCGGGGTGGGGGAGATACCCTCACCCAGTCTAGCGTGTAGTAGCACGACCCTGGGTTCGCGCGATAATTGTATACCCGTCAAGCTGTTAGTGCAGTTAGTCGCATTCTGTCCGATCGATCACTGTCATTTGTCGCCCATCAGCCTGCCATGGGGTCCCAAGCTTTCGGTTTATACGGGGCGGGAAGTTTGCAAGACGGAAACGTATTTCCCAGCCGTCCGTATCTCAAAATCCACTCACAAGCGAGGGCTAGTATGGCAGTTGTAGGCGTCCCAACGGGGGTCCGACACCTCAGTGGGAAGAATGGCTTGGAACTCGCAGAAACATTTGCTCTCTTCGGACTCTCCATCCCGCACAGGCTATTATATACACGCAAGGCTGGTGCGCTCGACTCGGAGGCCTCAACCTTACGGGCCTCGTCGGGAGCTACCTACGATGGCGGTCATCCAACTTCTCGCCATGGCTTCAACACGTGCATAAGCGTCCTTACCTCTGTCAGTAACATCTTGACCGCCGCCCAGGGTCCACGGGACCTTTCTTCGTGGGCGATCTCTCGCTTAATCTCTTCTCCGGCCGCGCGGGATAATTGGATCGCCCCGTAACCGTGATCCTTCTTTCGTAAATCTTGCCGCCAAGCCCCTGGGGGAACGGATAGCACCAGAAACGCTTTGAATCCAAATCGCCAGTTGGCCGCCCACCCACCAGCCAGGGGGAACCGAGCTAAGATCTCAGGTACGCTTCCCGCTTCTGGGGTATGCCGCCTACTGTGGTGATTGACTGCTCCCGCGTCCCTCTCCCACATTGCGTGGCTGCCACTGCAATATCATTCAGCCTCTGGACCCTGGGTGGGGTGCCTCTCTCTCTCTCTCTCTCTCTCTCTCAATCACACCCTCTCCGTTGCCTTCCGTAATCTACATCCCATGCAGCAATCGTGATACAACCAAGGCCGGGACCCTCGGAATCCGAGACGGAGATTTTGGTATTTCCAAACGAAACTCTTACACATTGGTTTGTTCACCCCCGCTGTCGTCGGTTGGTGGGCCCTCCTCTTCCATCATGGACTGCGCGACCACACTACATCCCAGGGCTATTAGGTTCTGAATCTGTTTAACTGGAACTACGAAGTCTTCCGCTGGCCCGGCCAGTTTGTCGGAGAGGATAATGGAAACTGAGGTGCTCAGACTGATCGCTGATTAAGATTCTTCAACGAAAGCACGCCTCAATGGATCTCTGATTACGGGTCGATGGTGATGCTTTCCCTATGTCATTATGTACTCAATCCAAAGAGTGGGTGGCGATCCATAACACACATATCCGTTCGAAAAGGTATTTGTCCCTCAAGGCCGCGACATCCGAGGGCTCCTCGGGTTGTGTGTGCTGATGAAACACTGCATTACACACCCATCTCCTAGTCAGACTCCATGATATCCACACCCACCTCCCGCACGGGATTCGCAGGAATGCGATGATCCAGCCACTGAAACACCCTTAAAAGGCATCTCCGGTCGTGCTCTTTCTCAATCTTTCGATCGCGCAGCCGATGGTTCGACACCCCCAACTCTTCGTTCAGCAGTTCATGAGGGAACACCACCTCGCCTTCCTTCCCTCCCCAATCGAAGTCAACCAGCAGCATCCTCCGTGGGTTCTCGCTCTTGGTAAAGACGAAATTCGCAAGACGCAGATCGCCATGGACCAAGTTTTCCTGATGGAACCCATCGACCAACGTCCTGATATCCGCTTTCCACCTCTCAGCCTCGGGGAAGGATGTGATGCTCCTGGGATCCACAATGTCGATCTTCTCCATCGCCACCACGAACCATCCTCCGCTCAGTTGCTGGAACCCAAGTATCTTCGGGGCGAGTTTCCGTGAAACGCAGAACCTGTGCAGGTCCACAGAGTAGCTTTGTGAAAACTTGACGTATATGGCTTTGTCCGGTGAGGTTGGCGAAACAAGGCGAGCGTGGTACAGGTGGCGGTGTTCCACGTTATCGTACCGAGACTCGAGGACGAACTTAATTTTCTTCATTTGCGAGTTGGGGAAGGCGTCAATCTCGACATCGATCTCGGTAACGCCTGGGAAGC
>Ga0307517_10011795_pt1 | contig 12080 bp, 2 predicted proteins | sample 23_EM_MG_FD_194515 | JGI IMG/M metagenome (GOLD analysis project Ga0307517, IMG submission 194515) | Populus trichocarpa ectomycorrhiza microbial communities from riparian zone in the Pacific Northwest, United States - 23_EM | ecosystem: Host-associated > Plants > Roots > Unclassified | place... | reverse complement strand
AAAATGAAGAATAAAAATTAGAAATCAAAAGAATATGGACTAAAGTTGAAATACCAACAACAAAGAAGGTCAAAATATATTTTTCAGGAAAGGAGAGAAAATAAGAGGAGAAAAAAGGCCTGCCAGTAAACTGGACCACTACCAAAAACATGCGTTGCACCAACAAAAAAAGAACGCAGAGACGCTTTTAATGACAAGGTAGAAAGACATTTGTTAAAAGACAAAAGATTATTTGACTCTAATTTTATTTTTTATTTTTAAAGGTATTTTAGCAGTTTTACTATACATTTTAATTTGAATTATTTTTACATTTGAAAAAAAATACTAATTTGCCTCTTAGTTGACATTATAATAATAAAAAAACCATTATGCAAATACAAAGATACTTCTAGATGACAAGTTTAATTTTTTTTTTGTTTTCAAGAGTATTTTGATTACTCATTGTGCATTTAAGATGAAAAAATACTTATTTATCCCTGATCAATTTGTTAGATCATTTGAAAAAACCTAAATACCCTTAGAAATTAGTATTAAGTTTTTTGAATGAATAAAAAAGTTATTCGCATAGTGAATCCATAATTATCATGTTCACTAACATATTTTTCCCCTTTCATTTCTCAAGAAATAACCTTTAGTTATCAAGTCAATAATTAATACAAGTGAACAGAATATTATTTATTCTGATTGATCAATTATTGAGTATTTTTTTTATGGAATGTGACCGACCAGTGGAGGGGCCCAAATGATTGGTGGACACCAGTAATGGGGAGTGAGATCAATAAGTTATAAAAAATAATAAAATATGTATTTAAATTGAAAAAAGAAAGAGAAAATAAATATTATATTTAAATGAAAACCAGCTGTTAAAGTTTTTATAAAATTTAGGATAAATAATTCAATTTATTCTTACATAACTGGAAATTCCTAATATAATTTTATGTATGGAATCGTGTTTCTTATATCATTGTATAATATTAAATATTTTAATATATTTTTCTGTTTTTTTACTAATCCAAATTATCATAAGCATTATTTCCATTCTAAAAATCCTCGTTGAGTATTTTTGGAAACTGTTCATTTCTTAAAATATTCTGAGTTAATTTTCTAATTTGGATGAAAAAATTTGATTGAATAAATTGGAGATTTAGCCCAATATTGACATTCTAAAGCAAGATCATCAAGATGAAAAACATTGCATGGTAGACTGAAAATAAGGAGACTCTGCAGTGGAAATGAAAAAAAAACACATCCTGAAAAACCCTTCGGATGGATTGAAGAGCTAACCAATTTCATTCAATCAAACAAAACAAGTAACAAAACATTTGCTTGGCAGCCAAAGCATGGATTGAACAATAGGATTCTGAAGATGAATGAAAGAAAATTCAGACATTATGCAAAGTAATTCAACAACAGAGCTTGATGCTGCTAAAACTTGACTCTGGTCAAGCATGAGCTTCTTTATAGTTCAAACATCCGAAGATTATACAGCCATAACAGTAAAACCAAAAAAAAACTCGGGATCATTTTCTGATCCAGTAACAGAACATCTCCAGTTATGGCAAAAAGAAGCATCTGCAGTTTTGATCAGCCTTATAAAACAAAGGAAAAACTTAACCTATATTGTGTATGTTGGCTTTTCCACTAGCAACTTATTAACTGTTGCAGGATAAACTACAGTATTAGCTGCTTTGGCTGCCTAAGAACCCAACCTCATGTATCATCTCAGAAAGGTTCTTCAGTTTCCATCATCTCACTTCTCTTAGCTTTTGAAGCATCCTCCACCATGAGATCTGTGTGAATTTGTGAAGAATCCTACGCCATTTCCTCCTTAGCCTTTCTACCAGTTGCCACCACTGCTGCCTCACTGGCTTCTGTAATAACCTGAAGAAATTCCGTCGGGATAGCAGCTGGGTCTAATTCCCGACAACCCTCTGGGGCATTATGAGCTTCTTCGCCAGTAAGCACGTGATTAGGGACCTGATGAGAGAAGCGGAACATCTCTTCTTTTGGAATCCTCCTAACTTCATTTGGACCTACATGTCTACGAAAAACTGCCTTGAAACCAGCAACTTTAATAAGAGGAACTACAGATATACCCTGCTCTTCATCATAGTCGTCGAGCACTTCTACCATCTCATATTCTTGTACCATTTCATCTGGGGTATCATCATTCCAGTCTGGAGACCAGTTTCTATATAGAGCCCAGACATCTTCCTTTCTTGGAAGTATGCGAACAACTCCACGTGTGCCTTTCGTCCACGTAACCCTGTGTGAGAAAGCATTTAGAGTTTTACTGATTTCATGTTTGCCAGTCCAAAAATCGCCACAGGTTTTTAGGAAACCAGCCCCCACCCAGTCTAAAGGGCCAAATTCACTGTTGCTTCTTGAGTTAAGCCAACTGATCTTCATTTTAAATGGCTTCAAAGAGATCACTGAGATAATTCGAGCATAATATCGAGGCATCCCATCATTTTCATCATAGGCAGCCCACACCTGGTCATCCCCAAAGGAACTTTCTGTTCGATCCAGGTCAAAGTTATGAAAATCAGAATCCGGAACATTGATAGACAAAGGTGCTGTTGCCTGTTTAGTAGATTCATTGGAAGAAGTGCCAGCAGAGTGACCACTCCTCTTATGTTTATTTGCATCATTGTTCACCATGCTTTCCTGTGTTCTACTCTCTTTCAGTTTCACTTGATTTGAGCTCCATTCTTTAAGTTTTCCGCACACATCCGAGAGACCCTTCTTCATCAACATGTTTCGAACCTCGAGAAGTGACAACTCTCTCTCGGTAATGGACTTGGTACGAATATCTGAGAAACCATAAACCCTTTGTGCTTCAAAATAGCCCCTTCTTGGTTCAGATGAATTTCCCAATCCCGCTCCTCCATTTCCGGTGGCTGCTTGATTCAAAATGTCAGCTCCATAATTGTTCACACTAGCCTCATCAGATCTCCTCCTTTTAAAGAGTTGGTCTGCTCTAAGAGAAGAATTATCCACCCTTTTAGAAACATAACGCTTCTCCCGTTCAGTGGCTCCCTGTGCGTCCTGCTCCCTCTTCACTTGGTCATGCGCCTTCTGAACCACACTCTCAGCATGACCAGCAGTTGGTGTTGATGCAAATTTGCCTCCAGAATCATTCATTCTAGTAAAATTACTCCTTTGGAGGTTTGGGGCAGTAGTTGAATTGCATACTCCAAATCCCTCAGATCGTGAGCTTTGACCACCATTTTTTGGGAAATTAAATGGATTACTATTTGCAGCATGATGTCTTGAATTCTGGGATGACTTCGTAACGTTTGAAGGTGGATCCTTCTCAACAGCCAAAAAAGGCTGATGACAGTTGGGGCATCGCAGGTTGTGATTCAAATAAACCCTCAGATACTCATAATGCATCATGCATCGATGGCAGATAGTCCAAAATGTATCAGGTTTTCGAGATGAAGGAGAAGGGGCTGATGTGGGCCTCGACTGCAAATTCTTGTTCTGAGTCCTTGTGTGCGAAGTTGTGGTACTGTTATGATTATGAAAGCCATTTGCACTATGCTGGGAAGAGGGAACCTTAGTCTGGGTTGGTACTCTCTGCTGCTGTCCTGACGGATTCAGTTTCTGATTGTATGCTAGTCTCTTTTCCTTATTAGATAACAAACCCCAGGCCTCTGAAACCAACTTAAATGCACCATCTGCACCCAGAGACTGGTTTTTATCAGGATGAAGTATGAGAGCTAGCTTGTGGTATTGTTTCCTGACTGTCTCATCATCAGCCCAGGGGTTCACACCAAGCACGCTGTACCAATCAACTTCTCCACTACTTATTCTGTTCTCTGCAGAAATATACACATCAAATGCTATCAACATTTGGGATAAACCCTCTAGCTCGGGATACAAGCTTTGAGCCTTTAAAGCAAATTTCTTCGCCCCAACATAATCCCTCCCCATAAACTTCTTCTCAGCAATTTCCTTAGCCCTGACTGCTTCATCTTTGTTGCACTCCATAAAATTTGTATGTCCAGGAATAAAGCCCTGTGTCTTGTAGTTATATGAATATTTCTAAGATTTCAACCTCGAGTCACAAATTCCACAGCTCCAGGTTCATTTTTCTAGACAAATGGCACCATCAATTTTTTGACCTGTTCAAAGCAAAATTAAAACTAAAATCAATGTCGAATAGATTCTAATGTAAGTTATTATTATCTTATAATTACAAAAGACAGCATGATATTCATACAAATCACAACCAACAATGCTTGTATTTCTTATTCTTTCCCAAAAAGCAAATCTCCACAGGAAAAATAACTATAAATCACATAATTCTTTATTTGACTCTAGAATGTATGTCATTTATTGACATTAACTAGGAGAAAAATTCAATATTTGACAAAACAGTAAGTCTCAGTTTCTTCTAATATGAGCGACAAATGACAGAAAAACCAGCAGCCCAACATGCAATACATTAATAAATTAAGAAGTACAAACGGTCCACTCATCATGTAATGTCATTCCCTAATACCTATAAACATAAAGGCATACAAATTACTTCATTGGAATATTTGACCTATAAACATAGATGCATATAATAATAATTTAGTAATCAAAAAGATAAAAAATAGTAATAAAAAAGATTTAAAAAAAGAGTATAGAACAACTTTTTTTTTCAAGCCCTACTTGTTGTGTAATGTAACATAGGAATTATCTTTTCTCAATTGGGAGAGATGGCTGACTGGACCAAAGCGCCGGATTGCTAATCCGTTGTATGAGTTATTCGTGCCGAGGGTTCGAATCCCTCTCTTACCAGTTCCGTTGATGACTTGGTATTTTTTTTCAAGTCTTTTTCTTTATTCATTTTGTAATAGTTAAAGATGTAGAATAGATAAAATTCTAACATTTAATAAAAATAAAAATCAAGCAAGGAAAAAGCCTCTTTTTTTTTTTATTCTTCACATCTAGGATTACACCCTGGATCATTAGATAAAAACCCAAAGATGAAAATGGAAGCAAATAATATTACTACTGTGTAAACAAAGAGTTTGAGAGTAAGCATTAGACAATCTCCAAGATCTTTTTTGGAATGGCTTAACAATCTTTCTCTATCAAAAGAAACACATAATCCCTTGCAGTAAATTTTTGTGCATCCTCATGCCTAACAGTAAATCTCACGCTTCAAGCCCACAAAATCCTATTGCAGATCATCCATGAGATACAATAGGGTTGGATACCATTTTAAGAATATGCATAATGGTGGAAAAACATTCAATAGCTTAACATATATATGATGTCAATAAATTAAAGGGCGGGATGAAGGATATAGCACCATAATAGACATAAATTAATTCAGATAGCTAAATATATACAAATGCCACCTACTGGCATTGCATGCTTTCCACTACTATTAGTTATAAATGAAAATTATACATGTGCATTTACACAAGCACACATGCGCCCGCGCATGCAAGAGTCATCATGCACTTTCAAAGAAAGGCCGGGAGTAACTCCACCAACTTAAAGAATTTAATCATGGTACTTGAATATATTTAGAAAGTCTCTAGTATACAATTACAAAGACAAACACACACAAATACATATATTGCAATAAGAATAACGCACAAGTAATTGAACAAAACAACTCCCCAAGCCTAGACAAATGAATACCAATATGTGTCTTTCCATGGATATCCTAAAATGGAGTGTGTGTGTGCAGCATGTCCCCTATTAACAAGGGCAGCATGGAAGCCATGCGCCCCCCCACCCCCAATAAAAAAAAAAAAAACACGATTTTTTTTGCCCTCTGCCAGTGCCTAATAGCTTCTGCCCAAACTCACATTTTTCCCTCCCACTAAATAGGTCTTCCCCCTAGGCACTTTGCCTAACCAAGAAGACCCAGTGACTATCCTGTGACTCATCCAACATACACATATAGTTTCAATCAGGCATGAATAGGTCTCTTTTTTTCTTTTTAATTACAAGTACCAGTAATTGGCACTTTCAAACCCTACCATATATATGCTTAGTGAATACTAATATCAGCAAAAGGAGTGAATCCGATTCTCTAAGCGAGCTTACGTAATATACGATAAATAAATCAGGTACATGCACTCTTCATTTTATGAGTTAAGAACTAATGCCATAGAATAATTACCGCCTGGCACTCCTAAACATTATGTGATAAGAGGGCATATTGAGGAGGTTAACACCCCATTTATGAGTTTATTGTAAACAATGCCTATATCATGTGGACATAACCAGCAGTTGGCAAATGTTCCATGTGCCAAGGTAATGACAGGTTTCCAATTTTCTTCCCTCGCAATTCTTAAACATAGTAGACATGGAAAGGCAACATAATCAATATATAGAACAGATTTCTACTTCAGTTAATAATGCATGAGTGCTTTCTGTATGAACCCTCACAAGCAAGTGATACACCTTATGCATGTTAAATAATAAATTTGAAATCCAGGTTAACATATTTACATGCAGATGCAAACGAAATATTTTTTTTTTATTCTTATTTTTCTTTACCTTCCATTTTAAGCATTCCCAAGCACATAATATTGGACTTAAAAGGAGAATAAATTCAGCTTTCCTGTAGATAAAAAGTAGTTTCTAGCAACAATTTTGTTACAATATATTTTCCATATTTCGGCAAAAACCAGTTTTTTCTCATAAAATAAAAAAGAAATGTGCATTGCAGATGGGAGTTAGATTTTCCAATTTGGTTTTTCCCTTTGTTCTTCTCAGTTTCCAGACTTAAAGAAACAATGTATCTAGAAAAGTCTCATTGACAGATGTTTTCAGATTCTTTCAAGTTCAGATCATAAAATCTAAAAGCTTTTTGTTTCCATTAAGGATCAATGATACTGGACAGAAATTTATGAATCTTTTAATTTACCTGGAGTACAAAGCTTTTCTTTAGCTTTCCGAGTATTGAATTTGAAATCTCACATTTAGAGGAGGGGCAAACGAAATAAAAATTAGCTTCAAAAGGTACCATCAACACAAGGAAAAGAAATATGCTGAAAATGATCAAACTTAGTATGTGTATAAATATAATTCTCAATACTATAAAAGTAGCAAAATGGTTTCCCTAAAATCATGATCTCCCCTTAACGTGTCAAACTCTTGTAAAATGGCGCGAACAGCACCATAACATTTGAAACCCAACACCGAGTAGTTCCAAAGGTAATCAGAATCTCTTGTTCATTATTCTTAAATACACAACCCCACCTTCATGGAGCTACCATTATCAACCCAAGGAAAAGAAATATGCTGAAAATGATCAAACTTAGTATGTGTATAAATATAATTTTCAATACCTATAAAAGTAGCACACTTGTTTCCCTAAAATCATGATCTCCCCTTAACGTGTCGAACTCTCGTGAAATGGCGCTAACAGCACCATAACATTTGAAATCCAACACCAAGTAGTTCCAAAGGTAATCAGAATCTCTTGTTCATTATTCTTAAACTACACATCCCCACCTTCGCGGAGCTACCATTATCACAATTCTGAGAACAGAACGTGTCAATACATTCCAATTCTGTATAGATTTTTCTTTTAACACTCTAGACTAATGCTAAATTCAACCTTTTCAACACTTTGATTATCACTAAAACACAAACAATAGCAACGTGCAACATTCCCTAAAAAATCTAATGGATCTAAATCCATAGCAAGATAGAATCAGAATCAGAATTCCTACCTTCTTCAGATACCTTATCAACTAATTTCAACAGTACAAACTCCAACTTAGCAAAAAATCAGAAGAATTTACAGCAATAAACTAAAGCTAGCCTCAAATTATAAAGTAAAACAACTAAGTAAATTCATTTTCGAACAAAAACAGCCAACAAGCAACACGCCCACAAAATGTAAAATAAAAAAGGTCGCAGCTTTACTTCACCATTCCATGTTCTAAACAATTCATGAATCACAACCAACCCACATTGAACATCACAAAAATAAAACACAACAAAACCCTTTTTGCAAACAGTCCAAAAATCAGTCAAAAACACTACAATCAAATAAAACAAGTTCTTGATGGATCTACAGTATTAGGGTTTTTAAAGCAACATGTAACGGTCAAATTTCACTCATTTGAATTATACAGAAGTTAATTTCAAACTGAAGCCCTAGATTATAGAGTCTCAAAAAAACAGTACCCGGATTGCCAATCTTGCAAAAAACAAAATAAAAATAAAAACTTTGCTCTGGAGTAAAAAAAAAGTGTAAAAAATGAAAAGTTACCTATAGAAGGGAGAGTCCTTTAAAATGAAGAAAATTTGTATCAATCAACATGCACAATGGGTTTCATCTTTTTTTGTCAAAATTCCATTAGAAACTCTGAAGAACTCTCTCTCTCTCTCTCTCTCTCTCTAAAGTGCCCAGGCAACTATGACTGAATAACAAATAAAATAATAATAATAAAAAAAAGGGTGGGGGTTTGGTTAATATTTAAGTAGGAGGGTGTCCTTTTTTATTAGCAACCCAAGTCCTACTTTTTTTTTTTAGTAGAAACAAAGTTAACTATGGTTAAATTTTAACTCTTGATTTGTGTTCATATTGGCAATGTGTGGGTTAAGTTTTAACTTGGGTTAATTTTTAACTAGAATTGGGTTTGCAAAATGTGATTAAATTTGGTGAATTATTTATGGTAATATTAAATACCTTTGCAATTAATGGCAATTTTTGGTGTTAATTACATATTGCAAAACAAGCATGGTAGATTTTCTTTTCCATTTATAACTAACTACACAAAATAAATGAACATAGTTAACTAACTACACAAAATAATATGGTAAGTGATAATGGATGAATTATGAGTTTTATATAAAAAAAAATCAATAATAAAAGGTATTCTTGAACTAGTTTTTTATTTTAATTGATACTAAATTTCTATCTTATAAAATATGATGAATTAGATATAAAGAAAAAAGCAACTACCACGTCCATTAAAATGAAAATTTTGTAAAAATAATTTGTTTATGTATATATTAAGATAGTATTTGGTTGTTGTATCAAAATAAAAAAGACAAAGATAATAGAGGCAGGGATAACATGTCTGCGTGTATTTATTATTTTGATAATATAGAAATTTATTTCAAAACTATTTTAAGAATATATTTATTTTATGTCTTAATATCTTTAATGAAACAAGTTTGTTTCTTATATATTTATCACTTTTTTTCTAAAATATTAATATAGTACAATCTTAAAAATAGTTTCTTCATTTTATTGAAATGGTCATATGCAAATCCAATTTTTTATAGCGGAAACAAGTTAATTAGGGTTAAATTTTAACTCTTTTATAGGGTTAAAGTGATTAACTAGGGTTTATGGTTAACTTTTAGCTTGAGGTGCACATTTGGTGAAATAATTAGGTGAATTCCTCTTGCAGATACTATAGATATGGTCAGATTTGTGTAATTTAAAGCATCCTGAGTTCTACAAGTAAATGTTCACACCTGTCAATGTTTTGTTTTGGTAATATAATTCAATCTATTTTTTTTATTTAAAAAAATATTAAATTAATTTTTTTAAAATATTTTTCAATGATTTTAATATACTGATGTAATTATAAAAAACATCTTAAAAAATTATTTTAATATATTTTTAATTAAAATTATTCTTTTACAAAAAAAATATGCGTTACCAAACAGTAAAGCTATCTCATAAATTTTTTTTTTTCCCCGTAGAAAGAAGAAGAACCAAAAGGTTGCTTTAACATAAACCTGCAGGATGATTTCATCATTTTGTGCTCAGGGATTCCATTATTGCATGTTTAGCATTTGTCAATGCCCACTAAAGGCCAAAATTAATTGTAATTTGTAACCGTAATCTCTGTTGTTGCCAAATTTCAAATTGGTCCTTCAAGTATAGCCTGTTTTAATGTGATTCTACAAATTCCTAATGGTTCATTTTGATCCTTCCATCATGCCTTCATTAGTTCTTGCTGGTGTAATTAGTCTTAATTAAGATAATATGTATCATAAGTTTTACTATGACTAGTTTTTTTTTTAGTTTAACGCGGGTGTCCGGGCCAGCTTGCGCGTACCTCGACGACTAATCCCACGAGCCCTGAAGTTAACGACCATGTAAGTTTCCAGTGGTCATCATATGAGCAACCACAGGGCTCGAACCTGAAACTACAGAAGAAGCAAACTTCTTGATCCCAAGTTTTTACCACTGGACCACCACCTAGATGGTTAAAACTTCTGTTAGCAATCGGACAACATAAGTTTGTCAGCATTATCATGTTATTACCTAATGAACGTGACAAGTTTCTGTTAACAAACAAACAAAATGAATGTGTCCCGTTGCTATGTAAAAGGAAGGAAATATGATCCCAGGCACCATTTGTTCGTGCCGTCTAGTTGTGTTTTTTATTTTATTTTTTTAATATTTTTAGATTGTTATGATGTTTTTAAATTATTTTAATACATTGATGTTAAAAATAAATTTTAAAAAATAAAATAAAATATATTTTAATACATTTCCAAGTAAATAATATTTTAAAAAACAATGTTTACCACAACATTAAATACTATTTTAGATTTGCGGTTTAGAATTAGAATTAATTTTATTGGAATAAGTCAATGTTAGAGTTAAGTTAGACCTCAATTCTTTTTAGAAGATAGTTATTTATTTGATCTTTTATTAGATAAAATAAAAAAGATTTCTAGATTAAAAAAAGAGTTACATTTAGAGTCCTTCTTAGTTTAAATTAGATTAGTTTGATCTTATATTACAATCTCCCTGTATATAAGGGTTATATATGTATACATAATCTTAAACACATGAATATGCATGCATTAGTTGCTCTTTCATAAAATCCACAGAGATTTATTTTACAATTAGTATTAGAGCTCATTTCTTTGGTATTTTTTTTACGTGGTTTCTTGGCAACTAAAATTACAATGGCAACATGTATGATGTCTTACATGCAAGGCCAAGATCTCAAGGAGATAGTCAGCACTCAGCAGTACTTAAGAGTTAAGACACACAATCAGTCGAAGACATTAATAGATCAGTCTTGTATAAGCGGAAGATTAAAGGTTACAAAATTGTGTTTTTCTTGAAGACCACCATGAAAAAGACATGTTGAAGCATATTACAAATGTTAGAACTCCAGAAGAATAATGAAAAATTCTAGCTAGTCTCTTCTCAAAGAAGAACCATACTAGATTGCAACTCCTCGGGAACAAGCCGATGTCAATTGTGTAACGAGACATGGTGATCCCTCAGTTCTTCAATAAGGTAAAATCAATTTATTATGAAATTTCTAAAGTAGAACTTCAAGTTGTTATTGGTAAAACTAGGATGAAAAGAATAGTCATCCATGGTTTAATACTCGAGTATCAAAGTTTGTTGCTACTAGGGGTGTTCAAAGAAACCAAACAACGGAGAAAATTAAACCAAGAAAAAAAACCAATTAAAAAAATTTCAAAAAAATTCGGTTCGATTCGGTTCGGAGTTGGTTCCAAACCTCTAAAACTATTTACTGGACCAGTTCAGTTTGTAACTCTAACCAACCAAGGTATAAAAGGCATATTTTACTTCAAACCTAATTCTCTCATTTATTTTTCTCTCACAGCCACCCTTACCCCCCCACCTCAACAATTTGCTCTCTTCTCTCCCACAACCCTTCCTCTCTTTCTCTAATATTTGATCTCTTAATAGCAATGCATCATGTCTTTTTTCCTGTAACTCTCTTTCTCACCTTTATTTACTATTAGCTTCAATGTTCAAAATTAAAGTAAAACCTTACTTGGCTGGAGGCAGAGGGTTGTTGGTAATGCTCCTAGTGGTGCAAGGAAGTCCAGTGTATGGCTGGTGGCAACAACAGCGGTGTACGCGTAGCGAAGAAATAGGCCAAAGAGATGGCAGAGAGGGGAGAAAAAAAACTAGGAAAAGACATGATTTTTTTCTCAACTTTGGCCTCAGATTTCTTCATGTTCAATGCATTAAATCCACCTTTATTTATACGAGATTGATCCTTGATTCGAACTGGAATAATCCGAACCGTTGATTTAAAGTTGTCATCGTGAACTGTCAGATTTTGACAACTCAAGGCTACTTGAGTTGG
>Ga0307517_10011794_pt1 | contig 12082 bp, 5 predicted proteins | sample 23_EM_MG_FD_194515 | JGI IMG/M metagenome (GOLD analysis project Ga0307517, IMG submission 194515) | Populus trichocarpa ectomycorrhiza microbial communities from riparian zone in the Pacific Northwest, United States - 23_EM | ecosystem: Host-associated > Plants > Roots > Unclassified | place... | reverse complement strand
AAGAAGAAATATGTCCTAAGTGGGAGAAAATACCCCCAATCCAGTGACTCAAGGACACTACAACATATTTACATGCTGTGCTGGTCTTCAGCAGCGTGAGAAGACAACATATAACAAAGCCCCAAATCCTGATCCATGCTTTGCAATTTATCTGGATGATGTGGAAGATACAACTCCAATTTGTAAGGATGGGCGGCCAGGAAGTTTTGTTGGCTCCGAACTTAATTGTAAAAGAGCTGCTCTTTCAGGGTTCATAAGCAAAAGCTGCTGCATGTCTTTGGGAAGGACATTGAACACTGCCTGCAGATCTTTCTTCAATTTCTGGCAAGTTTCTGTAAAGTCAACAGCAGCCCTTCCTAACTTCTCCATCTGATGATTGCATAATGAAAAATCAAAAATATTTCTCTGCTATAACCTAACACATGAACACAGATAGGGGATTTTTTTATTTTTATTTTGAACGTGACAGAAACATGGCAAATTAGACCATGGAATGTGTATATACATATAAATATGAGATCAGAGTTCAATAAAGAGCAGCAGTGCGAATAAATATTTGCTTGTCCTGAAAATACAAATTCCAATCATTGGTTTACCCTGCTCAAAGAGGCCTGCAAAACAAGCTGTGAAAAATTTGCTGGAAAGAAGCTTTGCCAGGAAAAAAGCCTCTGACAGCATCACTAATTATACCGCATAGCAGCCTTTAAAGCAAGACATAATTTCTTCTTTCTCTGACAATCTAGAACTCACACTATTTATGCACGTGTTACAGAGACATTTACCTACAATAAAATGGAAACTAGGTTTTCAAACTGCCATGTTAAGTTGTATCATCAAAGTGGTAATTACTTCCAAATGCTAGTATCTAATTTTCATGATGGCAAACATCTTGGCATGCCTCGTAACATAGTTAAAAGAACAAAAACATTTAAGTAAACACTGCGTTTCATCCAGCAGCTACAGAATTGCAATGGTCACCTCTTTCAAATCAATCTTGCCCTAATTCCCATTTCTTTCTGTTATTTCTTCTTCTGGAGAGACTTGTGACATATGTGTAGATCTTCGAATATTTTTAGAACAAAACCAATTCTGAAACTCACCACATTATAGTTGAGCATAAAGAGGTATACAGGTCTAAATTACCTAGGCAATGAAATCCTTCCACAAAGGATTCCATACCCCTCTACAATGGAAAACCAGCAAAGCCTGGGGGGAGGGGTTAAGCTATCCTGAGAATCACCTCAAAACCAAGACTTCTGCTGGTTGTTTGTACATTTGTAGCATTTTTCCCTAAAATGTCATGCTAAGTTCAGCAGCTGAATGCATATATGTAACATGTGTGCTCAAATGCAAGTGTGTGCTGTTTCTGCAGCTGCATGGGATATGTAACATGTGTGATTGAATGCATGCGTGTGCTGTTTCTGCAGCTGCAGTTGCATGCATGTATTAGTAATTGAGTGATCCAGGGCAATGGCAAGGCAGTCCTATGTCCTTTTTGTACATCTATGGGTGTGTATTACAGTTCTTTTACTTTTTTCCATAGATGAGTGCAGATTTAACTCCAATTACAAAAAAAAAAAAAAAGTCCCATGTTTTTTTCCCAATAAATGCTGACCAAAGGTTAAACCACGTAACTCACTTCTATTTTTGTATTGTTGTTCTTATTTATAAACTACGAAACCAAAGCTTAGATGTTTGCAGGCATAGAATGTGTTATTACAAAATTGTGACAGATTCAAAAGGACAAAGGCATACAGTCTGGACATATTGCCCTAGGAAATAAAGATAACAGGAGAAGAAACAGAATAATTTACCTGAATTTCTCCATGGAGATGTCTTTCAATAGCATTGAAATAATCAACAATTTCCAATTCTGGCATTTTGGATATGAGTAGCTTTATGTCAGCTTTCATTCTTGCCTGCCTCCAGAGTCTATGTTGTTCTTGTTCAGCAACTGTGAGCCTTCTTTGAAACCATGGCATGAAGTTTGGCCCGTTCAGGAACCTCCTGAACAGCAATGTAAACCATCCTTATGTCAGCAACAAGCATTGAAAACATGACCAAATTTGAATGAAGGACTCAGAAGCAACAAAACAAACTGAAAAAGAAAGTCATAAATAATATTAATAGCAGTTTAACAATTATTACTTGTATAAATCCAGCCAATTAGACTTCATCCGCTTCGACAAAAACTTCCCCACACCTCTTGCTGATAAGTTTGCCAGAAATTCGTCAGCGTCAAATGGAGGAAGAGGGGGAGGGTCAATGAATGGAAGAGATCCTTCAGAAGGAGTGGTGGCCCTAAAATATGGGCCAAAAGGAGCCAAAAAGTTGGTGGTGAGCTCTAAGAAATGACGGCGCAATATTTCATTGTTAACAACTGACATTGACTCCTCAACCCTTGGTAACATCCCAGCATCAATAAGCCTATTCAAGATAGAAGTGTCAGGCTTAGTTGTTGCGACATAGGTGCTCCAAACAGCTTCCTTATGTTCTGTCATGAGGCAAAGAGGACCATCTCTCCTTAACTTAACAGCACTCAACAAACTTGAAGGAGAAAACTTCTTCAAGGAAAGCTGCTGAAGACCAAATCCTTCTGGTCTTCCATGAATTCTGCCAGCAGACCTACTTGCAAAGGGAACCTGATTTGAATTAAGAGCAGGGCTGCCGACTGAAACAATGTGGGGAATATTACGAAGAGCTTTAAGGAAAAATAGATTCGTCACACCCAAAATCATAGGAGGGAAAGTGTCTCCTTCTCGAAGTGAATTCAAATGCTTAAAATCAGGGTCATGGATGGTGAAGTATGGCCTAAAATCAATACTGCATGGCAATGGAGCAACCAAACTGACTAGACTAGCAACTGCCTCACAACACTGGGGAGGTGTTGGTCCTATGATTAGAATGGGTTCACCAATAAGTAACAGTTCCCATAACAACCAGAGCTGCAACAAAATGCTCCGGAATGTACCAAATATATCTGAATCATGAAACAGACCCTGTGGAATTGACTGATTATTTGGAAGAAAAGGTGCCATGGCAGAAGCAGATTCTTCAAACATCCCAATTTCAAAAGACAGACTATGAGCAGGTGGCAAGCTAACTTTAAGCAAGGCATTCCCAATAGGAAGCTCCATGTGTTTACCAGGTACAGGAGCAGGCCACATTGAAACATAAGCAGCAATATGCTCAAGAGCTTTCTTTCCTATATCAAAATATAAAGGACCCATGATTTGTAACAAAGGCCTAAACACACTGGAGTAAGGATTGTGTGATAATATCACCACAGATTTTTGTTCTCCACCTCTTCTTAGCCTCTCATCATGCCGTTGCCTGTTAAATACATAGCCATACAAGTATTTCAATTGTTTGGTATCATTTCTAATTTTTCTTCTATTAATCACCTTCTCTTTCATGGAATTTGAAGATACTTCTTTATCATCAATTTCTACTGTCTCCGACGAATTCACATTTCTTTGCTCAGAACTCTTCCGCCTTTGGATGCGGAAAAAGAATATGCAATCATGAATGCTTGAACGGTTCTGGTTCTGGGAAACAGAATCCGGAAATGAACTAAAAGCAACATCAAGTTCCTCTTCATTTGAAAGAGAACCAGGTGGATAACACTCTTCAATAAGCTGGCCTTGTTCAAGATCAAATCTAATAATGCAAAAGGCAACAACCCATTGCTGCAAAGATTCCAAATCAGTCTTTAGACTATGCTCCTGTTTAACAGCAAATGAAGGCGATCGACTCATTTCCTAGATAATCAGCAGCTTTTTTCATCCATAAAAAAAAAAAGAAGCCAATTCTACTCATCTACGAGAATCAAACTAGAGCTACTTTTCCAGCCAAAATCTTCAGGGATTTTCGGCTATTAAACAATCGTGGTAACCAAAATCAAAGCCTACAAAGAAAACCAAGAAGCATGCTTTAATTTACAGATCAAAAGAAGTCACTTTAAAACAAACTTTAATGGCAAGGATTTGTTTGGCAACCAAGAGAATCCATTAAAAAGATAAGTAATTAAAATTGTATACGCTTGAAATTTAACAGAAATCAATGAACTGAATCCAAACAACCAAAGACTGGCAAGCAATAAAAAAAAACGCAATTTCAAACATCTAAATTTAAAAGAAGATCCAAGAAAATGGGTATAAAAGAACCACTTGGCTTACCTGAACTGGAAAACCAAGATTCAGTTCCTGCAAGAATCAATCCAGAACAACCAAAAGAAGGACACCCAATTGGCCGAAAACAAATGGGTCTCTTTAAGAACCAGAAAAGTTTGAGATCTTCTTGGACTTGCCTGTGTAGTTGTATGAGTTGCAGAGAGTTTGTGAGTGCAGCTTTGGAAGTAACTACAATCAAACGTTGTTGGTAAGGCTGTAGATTTGTCAGAGAAATATAAATGGCAAAGCAATTATTTGTTAAGAAGATCTTCAATTCAAGCACTTGGAGCATATATGTTATTGGGAAAGCATCTATATCTGGTAATTATTATTTCTTTTGTCCTCTCCGGTTCAGTCCATCTAGTTTTCACATCACAATCACATGATTCAGATTAGCATTTTTCTATTCATTTTTTTCCCTTTCATGGGTGTATTTCGTTAAAAAAAATAAAAAAAAATGTAAAGCCATGGAAGTAAATGAAACAGTGCTAAACTAGATTTGTGTCTGAAGCTTCTCCGTGGCCAGCTAAATTTTTTGTTTTATATATAAAAATACATAGAGAAAAAATTGAGACTCGATTATTAGTTAAATTAATAATTTAAATAATATAAATAATAAATACAATAATAATAAATAAATTAGAAAAAATAAAATTGACAACAAAGTACAACAAAGTTTTTGAGAGAGGTTTGCAAGGAAAAAATAGATTTTATTAAAAAAAAAAAGGAAAATGGATCGTTGTTAAGGTCTGTTTGTCTGCTGGAAAGTAGTTTTCTTTTGGAAAGTTAATTTCAGGAAAGTGAATGCTAGGAAATTGAATTATTTTCCGATGTTTGGTAATGTAATGGAAAATAAGTTGGAAAATACTTTCCACTGTTTTGTTATGTCATGGAAAATGAGCTGTAAAATAACTTATTAATGTTTTATTTTTTTCAAGTTTATTAAAATAATGAGGAATAGATCTTTACAAATTAAAAAGTTGAATGAGAATGAAATTGAAAAAAAATATAATTTCATAAATTATCTCAAATAAAATAAATAATAATCAAAATAATAGAGATCAAATCTAAAAAATAAAAAAAATTAAAAGATGAAGAAATTAAAATAATAATAATTAACATTTCATAAATTATTTTAAATAAAATAAGTAACAATCAAAAGAATGAAAACCAAATTTGATAGATAAAAAAATTCAATTAAAAAATGATAAGGAAAAAGCAAATAACAATTATAAAAATAAGGACCAAAATTAATATAAAAATTAAACTATAAGGGATGAAATTGAAAAATAAATATTCAAAACAAAATATAAATAGCAATTAAAATTTTGAGGACCAAATTTGATATAATCAGTAAATAATATGATATTTTTAAATTTTTCACAACTTTCAGAAAGTGTTTTCCTTTTAAAATAAAAGAAAAACACTTTCCTGAAAATCAAGCCAAATTTTCCTTTGACTGGAAAATGTTTTTCATTTACTGGAAAGTATTTTCCATTGACTAATTTTTCTAATAATAAAAAAATACAAGAAAATTTAAAAATTAATTTTTTAAAAATTACTTTTAAAAAAATAAAGAGTCTGGTCCTTGATGGGAGCGGTGAAGTCATGTGTCTTGAAGAGTCCTTAGCGGAAAGTAGAAAGTTGTACCCTTCATAACTAGCATGGAGATGCAACTTCGTAATCAATTATGTTATAGCTCTAATCTATACAATGTCGCGCATTTGGCTAAGGGATAATATTCCGCAGGGAGCAGTGAATGGGGTATGGACGAAGGATATTTTTATGTTTGTTCGCTTTCTATCATTGAACTCAATATTGATATTTTATTTTACTGATAATGGCAGGTGGCCTTGGTTATCTCAATTGAATTAGGAGACTTCATCACCCTTCCACGAATATCACCAAAGAAGAGAAGGAAGGGGGGAAGATTGAAAAGATACAGGCGGAGGTTCAAGATGATGAGGATTCTTTGGAAGAGATGGGAAGAAATATGGGTGCTTTTAGTGTTAGGTTGGCCAACTACATGTAAAAGGAGACTGGCACCTAAAGCTTCATGTTCTAAGCGATAGTCTCTTCGTTAGTTAAGACTAGAAGGGGTTGGTTGGTTTTAGTTCTCGATACCAACACTAGAAAATGTTGGTTCCAACACCATCAATTATTAGGATAAGCGACTCCCTCTAACATTATCTAGACTAGAAAAGAGAGAGATGCTATGATGATTTGGTTAAGGGATAACACTTTGAAACTTTGAGAAACTAGAGTTGAGATGTTTGGTGTTATAATTTATTTTTAGGCTATTTTTTTAATTTTTTTTCTTTCCCATAAAAAAATAAATAATAATAGTAAGAAGACTGGTATTTTAGAAAAATTTGGTTGAGGAAGGATTTCATATGTAGAAAAATCAAGCTGCAATTTTAGATGGAATCGAGAGCTTAATTGTACCCTATTATACTCAAAACTAGAGAGATAATACAGATTCAATGTCAAATTAAATGATCATTGGACAAATTTACATAAAAATTAAGTCAAATGACATAATTAGATTCTTAATAGGCCAATTTAATTTAATCATAGATCAAATTTAAGGTTTAATTATGTTTTAAAATTAATTTGGGTCCAGTTAAAGAATTTAATTAGGTGCAATGACTTAATTATACATTAAATGGATCAAATTAATTTTATTAGGGTCTTAGTTGGTGAAAAATTAAGTTTGGGAGTCTAATTTGGGCTTAATTGAGAAGATTGGAATTTTAAGAGACCAAATTTAATTTTTACCAAGTTAATTTATTGAAATCAAAGGTAAAATTGCAATAAAATCAAAAGTTTAGGATCAATTAGGGGTCAGATTGAAGAAATTCACAACCAATGACCATTTTGAAAAAAACGCTGAATTCTACGAACCCAATTGATTGAAATTAGGGGTGAAATTAAAGAGAATTGAAAGTTTAATGGTCAATTTGCATAAATCAAAGACCAATGACCAAAATAAAAAAGGCACTGAAATTCAGGACTGACATTGAGGTTCGACAAGGACAAAATTGCATAAAATTGGTCTGACATTGTTCTACACCCTAAAGTAGGTCTCACCGACCAACTGCCCCTACAGCTACCACGACGTCGTTCCAAAGTGGTCAACCTAACCAGCTTTAGCTCTCAACTTTTTCAAGTCATGATAGCACTTTTGAGTCAACAATTGGGATCCTTCCCAAATGAATCAAGGGCCAAGATTTGTTCCCAAAAGAGACAAAGTGTCCCTCTTCCACCCCCCTTATAAATAGGGGTGGATTCCATGACTTAAGGGGAAAGAAATCAAGGTTCAAACTTGGCAATAAACCATCCCCTCCCTAGTTTTTACACCACTTTTTTCTCTCTCTCTCTCCATTTTTGCTCCCATCTAGCGGCACCGCCATCTCTGGCCACCATGCACGACCTTCTCCACGGCAATAACCACCTCACCTCCGCCGGGTAGCCTCCTTCTCTTCTCCTTCTCTTTTTTCTTCTTCCCCTTCCCTTGCATGCTAAATAATTAACATGGTCACTGGGCCAGGCCAGTAACCAAATGGGCTTGGGTTGGACCTGTTTTAGCTCAGCTCATATGGATGGACCGAGTCCAGCCCAGACCAAAACAAATGAGGGAAGGATGTTAGGACAATAGTCAGCCCAACCCGACTGAGTCGGGCTGGACCAATCTCGGTCCAACCCGATTTATATTTAGCAATAATAATAATAATATATTATATTATATTATATAATAATAAAAAAATCCAAAATTTTTAAAAAGTCCTTTCAGAAAATTTGTGATTTTCTCGCATGTTTTTCTACCACTTTTGCATAATATCATACCGTATATTTACACTGTAAAATATAGATCCAGTATTATAATATCTAGTTTTCTCCAAAACTTTTCTAAAAAAATTTTGAAAATTAAAAAAAATCAAAAAATACTTTACTCTTTAAAAAAATAAAATAAAAAACAGAAATTATTTTGTTTTTGTGCATACTGCAAGATCCTAAAAGTTTTCCAATCATATTTTTATAAGAAATACAAATAAAAACGCATCTTTCTCTTGTTTTAAAAATGCAAAAATAGATATCGTAACTAGTTTTTGATTATCCGTTAGAGTTTGACCAAAATATCAAAAACCCTTCACCAATCATTTTGTTCACTTTATATTTAAAGTGTTAGGGTTTAACTATAAAATTTAATATTTGGGGATGTAAAACTATACAGTAGAGTATATCCCTCAAGTATTAAAGATACAAAGAAACAAATGTGATGCTAAAATTTAGACCTTAAAATGATTAGGATTTAACCCAATAAGGTAGAGATTTTTTTATGAATGGAGATCTACCTTGAACCTTAGATAAAACCAACAGACAAGAACACGACTTAGAATAACAATCAAACAACAATGCATATTACCTTAGGTAGGGTGTATTGGGGGTGATGCGTCTTTTCTTTGCACAACCAGTCACTTACTCGAACTCTCGTAGACCATAGGTTTCCTAGTAACCATAATACTAGTTGGCGACTCCTGAATCTTATAATCATACTTTTATGATTATACCCCAAAACCCATTTCCAACACACCACTTATAGGAGGCAGACCTGTCGTCACTTGACGCCCCATAATTTCCTGAAAACCTCAACATGGAATGCAAGATAAACCTCTCTAAGCATTTAAACATTACTCAATGAATGACATTCTATGTGAGTATCATTAGTTATATTTTATTTGTACTCATTCTTATATCATATGTCTTTCTTTCTAGAGGATTTTTAATTGCAAGTATTATTTGCTAGATGATGGGAGGTAAAAGATCATATATGACCCAAGTTATGGATGTGTTCAAGTTATAAAGCCTTTTAGATTTGGTTCCTGAAGACTATACAAGTTGGATGGATGGTGTAATTTCCAAGAACCTTAATTTACCCCTCACACATCAATTATCCAGTGATAGCTTTGCCTGTGTTTTTCCTTTAGATATAAATTTGTTGGCTTCTAGAATTGATACTAAAATTGTCCAACTAGGCGTGTCAATCTATCTTTCACTCTAATAATCTCTTAATAAATAGGTTATTAATTAATCAATTATACATTCCAAAAAGGAGAAACTACTCCATAAGAATTTAATCTAGAGAGAAAGTAGGTAATAACCTTATAAAATCAAGCAAGGTGTGGGGATCTACGACCTAAAACCCCAAGAAAAAGTGATAAGTTTTAGTTTAACACTATACAAGGAAAATGACAAGTTTATTGTAAAAGGAGAAAGAAAGGAATTGTGGGGATTATAAAGTGTAGAACAAATAAAGAAAATAAGTAAATAAAATGCAAAATGATAAACAATACTGAAATTGGTAAAAATAATAATTAAAATTGCATATATAGGGCTGACCATCATTTATAGTGGCAATATAACCCTTTATATATTGGTAGAAAGTTTTAATCCTAACTAAACATGTAATACTATACAGATGTTGGTATTAGGTAAGAAGACTTTATTGAATCCTAATACAAATTAAATTCCTTCTCTTAGATATCACATAAATCCTCAGCTAATCTTATGACTTCTAATTAGTTATTTTGTTGAGAACTCCTACTCTAAATATAACTAAACTTTTTGGTTCTTCGCTTGCATTCAAACTTTTATGGTTGATCATGACTCCTAGTCACTTGATGGATTACTTCTTCAAATCTCTTAGTCGATTAGGACTCTTCCAATTCAATTAATTTCATTATACTTGTCGTACATGTATGGCGTCGTGGCGATTGCCTATACTCTCATATGTGGGTAATCAGGAAAATAGGGAAGACAAGGAATTCTTGTCTTTTATCCGTGAAAAACAGGAATGGGAGTTGCTACCTAGTATTTTGATCATTAGGAACCCTAACTAGTCTTAGAGATCGGGCACGGGAACTGTTTGCATAAATAGAAGGTATTAGCACCCCCAAATACGCTCTACCTAAGGTAAGCTGCATTGTATGATTGTCTGATAAAAGCTAAGGTATGGTCATGTTTTCTAGTTGTTTGTATGTCTAAGGTTTAAGAAAAGTCTTCCTTAATAAGGAGATCCTTATCTTATCGGGTAAAACCTAACCGTTCTAACATCAATAAAAAAAGAACTACCTTTTTAATATCTGGAATATGTTTTACGTACAAATTTGTAATCCTAGATACTAAAAGAAAACAAACTATTTTTTGGGTATTTTTTGAAATGTTGGCCTAGTTCTCATGGCTTTAATAAACTGATTATTAGAGCCAAAACGCATGCTAAAACATATATTGTTTGAATTTTTATTGTATGAAAATACAATATGATTTTTTTTTTATTTTTTAGAGATTTGGTTGTATGCATAAAAACAAGACATTTTTAATAATTTTTTGCACTGTTTCGATGAAAATCGGGTATTTTAATAACAGATTTGTATCTTTATGGTATAAAAATACAAACCAATATTAAGCAAAATTGATAGAAAAATACGCGGGAAAATCACAAATTTTTTTGAAAGGATTTTTTTGGATTTTTTGGACTGGGCCGGACCCGACCCAATGAACACTGGATAACTCTCCACTATTTACATGAAAAGTGGAGCGTGAATTAATTCACCCTCCACAGTTCACTTTGTTGAATAGTGGAGATGACAGAGCAGAAGAAGAAGAAGAAGGAAGAGGAGAGGGGCGGGGGAAAACGAACCGGGCGATGTCTTGTGGCGGTGGTGGTGGTGGTGGTGGTGGCATAACGCGGTTGTAGACGGTGGTGTTATGGTAGAGAGAGATAGATAGAGAGATGTTACTATTCTTATCTTCTTCTATGTCATTCTCATATTCTCAGCTTTCTCTTCTCATTTGCGCTTCCTTTCCTTTTCTTTCTTATTCCCCTCTGGTTCCTCTTTCTATTTCTCTATTATCTCTTCTCCTTCCTTCTTTTTTTCTGTTCTTTCTCTTTTTCTTTTTTTCTTTTGTTTCTCTCTTTCTTTTGTTTTTCTTCGTTCTCTTCTCTATAATCTCACCCTTTTTTTTCTTCCTCCCTCGCTTCTCTCTCTCCCCTGGTATTTATAAAAGGGGAAAAGGGAGAGAGAGAACTACTACCCCTGTCTAGTCATAGCGCAGGGGTAGGGTTGCTGGGGCAGCCTCCTATTTTTTTCATCATAGAGGGAGAGAGACAAACGGACGCTGCAAAGGAGGGGAAGAAAAACCTTCTTCCTCTACCTTTATGCGTCAGAGAAGAAGAAGACGCACAGTGTCGTTCAAAACAATACCGTTTTGAGCTTTTTTTTTTTTTAATGAACAGTGCATGAAACGATGTTGTTTAATTTCAAAGAAAATGACACCAAAATGTGTTAATTTCCAAATCAGTCTTCAATTTTTTATTTGTTCAATCAAATCCTCAATTGCAATTTTGATTTTAAGAAGAAGTTCAATTGCATTCTTGCCAAAATCGGATGTCAGTCCTAAAGTTGGTCGCCTATTTCACTTCGGTATTTGGTCTTGAATTTATGCAATTTGACCCTCAATTGATCAACAAACTTTTAATTTCTTCAATTTGACCCCTGATTCGGACAATTCCAGCCCCTCTATTTACGCGTTTTTTTTCCAGTTTAGTCCGTGGTTTCGTAATTGGCAATCAAATTTCAATATTTATGTAATTAAGCCCCTGATTTGACCAAATCAACTCTTAAAAATTATAAATTGACCCCTAAACTTTAATTTATTCCAATTAAAGCCTAAATTGACTTAAAATCAATTTTTCTTGCAATTAAACCTTTTATAAATTCAATTAAACCTTCAATAAAATTTAATCAAGTCCATAAACATCTGATTTTGGACTTTTCTTTTTCAAATTAAATTTTCTTTATCAACAGGGCTCTCATCGGTCAAAAATATATTGTTAAATTTCAATCTTT
>Ga0307517_10011791_pt1 | contig 12084 bp, 9 predicted proteins | sample 23_EM_MG_FD_194515 | JGI IMG/M metagenome (GOLD analysis project Ga0307517, IMG submission 194515) | Populus trichocarpa ectomycorrhiza microbial communities from riparian zone in the Pacific Northwest, United States - 23_EM | ecosystem: Host-associated > Plants > Roots > Unclassified | place... | reverse complement strand
TGGGACGTTTTCTCCAACTCCTCATCCGGTACGACCCTGTTGACCAAGCCCAGTCGCTCCGCGTCCGCCGCGCTCACCGCGTCGCCGAAGAACATCAGCTCCTTCGCGCGCTGCGGGCCGATCAGGCGGGGCAGCAGATACGCGCCGCCGCCGTCCGGGACCAGGCCGCGCCGAACGAACACCTCGATGAACCTCGCCGACTCCGCGGCCAGTACGAGATCGCAGGCCAGGGCCAGGTGGGCGCCGAGGCCGGCCGCCGTGCCGTTGACTGCCGCGATCACCGGTTTCTCGCAGTCCAGGACGGCGGCGATCAGGCGTTGCGCGCCCAGGCGGATCACCCGGGCCACGTCACCCGCCACCCGTTCCTCACCGGCTGAAGCTCCACCGCCCCGCAGGTCCGCGCCCGCGCAGAAACCGCGCCCGGTACCGGTGAGGACCACTGCCCGTACGGAGGGGTCCGCCGATGCCTCGGTCAACAGGCTTATCAGGCGGTCCCGTTGAGCCGGAGTGATCGCGTTCAGGGCCTCGGGGCGATTGAGGGTGAGGTACGCGACGCCGCCCACGATCGCGTGCGTGACCTCAGCCGTCGCATCAGCCGTCGGATCACTCATCGGCACACCGCCAACGCGTCCAACGCCACCGCGCCCTGCCCCCTGGGCAGCACCATCAGCGGGTTGATGTCCAACTCCGAGAGCACATCGCCCAGTTCGAGCGCCATGCGCTGCACCCGCAGGATCACCTCCACCAGCGCGTCGAGGTCGGCCGGGGGGCGTCCCCGTACCCCGTCCAGCAACGGCCGCCCGCGCAACTCGCCGAGCATGTCCCGCGCCGCCTCCTCGCCGAACGGCGGCACCCGTACCGCCGCGTCCCGCAGAACCTCCACCAGCACTCCGCCCAGCCCCACCGTCACCGTCGGACCGAACAGCTCGTCCTGCGTGACGCCGACGACCATCTCGACGCCCCGTTCGACCATCTGGCACACCAGCACACCGTCCAGGGTCACGTCCTCGTAGCGCGCGATGTCCGTCAACTCGCGGTACGCGTCCCGGACTTGGCTCGCCGAGGTCAGGCCCACCTTCACCAGGCCCAGTTCCGTCTTGTGCGCGATCTGCGCGCCGGACGCCTTCATCACCACCGGGTAGCCCACCAGCCCGGCCGCCCGTACGGCCGCTGCCGCGCTGGTCACCAACTGCTCGCGGGGGACCCGGATGCCGTAGGCCCGCAGGAGTTGCTTCGCCGCGTGTTCGCTCAACTGCTGGCCCGGGCGCATCAGGGCCTCGGCCTTGCGGAAGGAGGGGGAGACGGTGCGGGGGGCCTCGTCGAAGGGGGAGTGGTAGGCGCGGACGAAGCGGTGGTGGGAGAAGTAGGCGTGGAGGGCTGTGATGCAGTTCCCTACCGTGCGGAACGTCGCCACCCTCGACGAGCCCAACAGCCGCTCTCGGTACGCCGGTTCGGTGCCCACCGGTGAGCCCCACACCACGCACACCAGCTTGTCCGTCTGCTCCGCCGCCGCCACCAGGTCCTCCACCAGCTTGTCGCTCAGTGGCGGGAACGGGCCCGTGATCGGGCAGACCAGTACCCCTACCTCCGGGTCGTCGAGGATCGCGTCGATGATCTTCCGGCCGCGCCAATCGCCCACCGGGTGACCGCCGTTGTCGACCGGGTTCGCCACGCTCAGGTACGGCGGTATCCACTCGTGGAGTTCGGATTGCTTGCCGGTCGACAGTTGTGGGAGGTGCAGTCCCGCCTCGCTCGCCAGGTCGGCGAAGTGGGCTCCCGTGCCGCCGGAGATCGAGTAGACGACGACCCCCTCGGCCAGCGGAGCCTTCGCGCGCGCCAACAGGGCCGCCGTGTCCTGGAGTTCGTCCAGGCCGTCGACGCGGATCACGCCGTACTGGCGCATCGCCGCGTCCACCACCGTGTCCGCGCCGGTGAGTTTGCCGGTGTGGGAGGCGGCCGTACGGGCGCCGGTCTCGGTGCGGCCGACCTTCACCGCGACCACCGGGACCTTGCGGCGGGCGGCGCGGTCGGCGGCGAGGAGGAAGGAGCGGCCGTCCTTGAGGCCCTCGACGTAGCAGGCTATGGCGCCCACTTCGGGGCGTTCGGCGAAGTAGGAGATGAAGTCGGCGGTCTCCAGGTCGGCTTCGTTGCCGGTGGGGGCCCAGTGGGAGAGGCGGATGCCGAGTTCCTGGAGGGCGAAGACCGGGCGGCCCTGGTGGCCGGACTGGGTGATCAGCGCGATCGCGGGGCCTTCCAGGTCCTCGCGGAAGTTCTCGAAGGCGTTGAGGTTGGTGTTCGGGCCGAGGAGGCGGAGGCCGGATCGGCCTACGGCTGCGGCGAGTTGGGCCTGTGCCAGGGCACCCGCCTCGCCCGTCTCCGCGAAGCCGGACGCGAAGGCGACCGCGAACTTCACCTTCGCCTCGGCGAGTTGCTCGACCACGGGGAGCGGGTCGGCCACCAACACCACGGCCAGGTCGACCTGTTCGGGGAGGTCGGTGACGGAGGGGAAGCAGGGGACGTCGAAGACCGTCGTACGGGTGGGGTGCACCGGGTGGAGGCGGGCCCCCACCCGCCCCGCCCAGGCCATGAGTTGGCGGGTGATGCCGGTGTTCGGGCGGCCCTCCGCGTCCGAGGCGCCGATCACGGCGACCGACTCGGGGCGGAAGAAACGGTCCAGGTCGGGTACGCCCGCGTACAACGGCCGCCCGCTGACGTCGAGATCGTCGACGTCGGCGGGCCTGCCGTGGACGGCGGGGCCGGGTTGCTCACCGCAGGCGATGACCCGGGCCCGGCGGGAGTCGGTGGTGAGGGTGCCGTGGGTTGATCCAAGCATCGGTCCGCCCCGCTCCTGTGTGACAGTCGTGACAGTCATGCCAGCGCAAATAACTGACGCAGTGTCAGATTACTGAACTGACAGTCCGTCAGGAACTGTCGTGCACGCAAAGAACGCAGATGTCCCGGCTCACGGCCCGTGATCCCTGAGCGACTTGGCCCTGTCCCTAAGCTAGTTGGCCCTTCCGCACGGCCTTGGCGACCGTCTTCGCGATCTTCTCCGCATCGATGGCCAGCTCGCGGAGCATCCCGCTGATGGGGTTGGTGAACCCGGTGAAGTACAGGCCGGGCGCGTCCTTCGGGGTGCGGGCCCCGTTCACGACCGGCTTGCCGCGGGCGTCCAACACGCCCAGGTGGCCGACGAGTTGCTCCAGGGAGCGGACGTAACCCGTGGCCGCGATCACTACGTCCGGCCCGATGCGGTCGCCGCCGGCGAGGACCACCTTGCCGTCCTCGAAGCTCTCCACGGCCGGCACGATCTCGACCCGCCCCTTGCGCACGGCGTCGATGAGACCGACGTCCTGCACCGGGATCGAGCCCTCCTTGACCCGGCTGTACAGCCCGGTGTCGGGGCGCGGCAGCCCCTGCGCCGACAGGTCCGGCACGCTGACCTTCGACACTGGCCCCGCGAGCCGGTCGACCAGGCCGACCGGCAGCCGTCGTACGAGAACGCCTGTGTACTGGGTCGCCCAGCCTGCGGTCGAGCGGCGCAGGATGTGCGGGGCCGTGCGGACGGAGAGGCGGACGCGGGACGCGCCGCCCTCCACCAGGTCCACGGCGATCTCCGCGCCCGTGTTGCCGATGCCGACGACCAGGACGTCCCGGCCGGCGTAGGGCTGGGCGTTGCGGTAGTCGGCGGCGTGCAGGAGCTCGCCGGTGTAGGTGTCGCGGCCGGGCCAGTCGGGGATCCGGGGGGTGTGGTTGGTGCCGGTGGCGATGACGACCGCGCGGCCGGTGAGTTCACGGCCGCCGGTGGCGTGCAGCAGCCAGCCGGTGCCGTCGGCCGAGCGCTCGACGCGGGAGACCTCGACGCCGGTGACGATCTCCAGCTCGTGGACCTCGGCGTACTTCTCCAGATAGCGCACCACGTCGTCCCGCGAGACCCAGCGCCCGAACCGGCGCGGAATAGTGAGCCCGGGCAGGCCCGACAGCCGCCGGGTGGTGTGCAGGTGCAGGCGGTCGTAGTGCCTGCGCCAGGACGCTCCGACCCGGTCCGACTTCTCCAGTACGACGGCACGGATGCCCTGCGCGCGCAGCGCGTACGCGGCGGCGAGACCGCCGGGGCCGCCGCCGATGACGTACACGGGGCGATCTGCGTGGTTGTGCGCCGCGGGGTTCGGGGACGCTGTGGAGTCGGCCATGAGCGCGAGCGTAATCACGTCCCACGTTGATGGGTCTCGGTCAAGCCCGGAATTGGTTGCGGATCGATCACGGGTGTGGAGGAGTGGGTGAGGTGGGTGGCGTAGAGCGTCTGGTGTGTGAGGGCCGTGGGAAAAGCCACGACGCCGAGCCCCCGTCGTGCGCGAAGGGGCTCGGCGTCGTGCCGACGGCGACCGGAATGTATGACGGGAAACCGGTGCCGCGTCCTGGGGGTCTACACAGAGGTGGCCGGGGGCTACTTGCCGCGCTTGGCCTTGTGGCCCGTCACCTGGGCGATCCACGTGATGAAGTCGCCCGGGTCGGTGTTGGCGCCGTGGCCCTCGTCCCAGTAGTAGATGTGGTTCACGTCGTCGCCCAGGTTGTCGAGGCGGGCGGCGAGGTTGGCGGCGACCGTCAGCGAGGTGTCCGAGTCCTTGGTGCCGAGGCGGATCCACCAGTGCTTCGAGCGATTCGGGTTGACCTTCTCGACCAGGTGGTACATCGGGTTCATCAGGTCGAGCTTCGCGGGGACGTCGCTCGCAACCCGCTTGCTGCTCAGGCCCGTTGAGTCGTTCTTCGCGCCGTACGCCGTGAAGTGGCGGGCCAGGGTCGTGCCCGTGCCGAACTCGTTGTTCTCGCCGGCCGACAGGTCGAAGGCGTCGAAGGCGGGGGCGTCCTTCTTGCGGGCGCCGACGTGGGTGAGGAAGCCGGCCCAGGTGAAGGTGGCCTTGCCGCCGGACCAGGTGATGAAGGTGTTGGCCTTCAGGTAGGTCGCGCGGGCGGAGTCCGAGAGGGCGGCGAGGTACGTGGTGGCCGAGGGCTCCAGGTACTGCTCGACCATGTACTCGTCGAGGTTGCGGGCGTTCAGCGGACCGAAGCCGCCGAGGCCGCGCAGCTTCAGGCCGGCCTGGTACTCGGCGAACTGCGCCTGCAACGCCTTGGAGACCGTCTGGTCGACCGTCTTGCCGGTGCTGAGGTCGTTGGCGCCCCAGTTCCACTCGTAGGCGCCGTCGGCGTGCTCCAGGTCGGTGATCGGGCACCAGGCGCCGGTCGCGAAGATCGCGTCGGAGGCGTCGGCCGCGCCCAGCTCCTTGAGGTACTTGTCGTAGATCGGGCTGTCACCGGACGCGCCCAGCAGGGACGACAGCGCGCCGCCCGCACTGGTCCCCGCGGAGACGATCCGCTCGACGTTGCCGGGGATGCGCCCCTTGTTGGACTTCACGTACCGGACCGCGGCCTTGAGGTCGACGATCGCGGTCGGGGCGGTGCCGTAGTACTCGCCGCCGGAGTTCTTGAGGGTACGGCCGCGGGCGCCGGGCTCGATGACGACGTAGCCGGCGGCCAGCGCGAGGAGCTGGTTGCTGGAGGTCGCGCCGCCGGTGGCGTTGGTGTTGCCGTTGGCGCCGGGGGCGGCGGCACTCGCGGAGGCGGAGGAGCTGGGGGCACCGGACGGGGCCGCGCCGCCGCCCATCGCCGAACCGCCGCCGCCGACCTCGGTGGCGGTCGACACGGAGGAGGGCAGGTAGCCGCCGACGGAGTTGGCGAGCAGGATCGGGGCGTTGCTCGCGTCGACCGCCTTGCCGTCGATCTCCACCGGGGAGCTGACGATCAGGGACTGGTAGGTGGCGTCGACCGGGTTGGCGACGTAGGTGATCGCCTTCCAGAAGTGGTAGACGACCGTGTGCTTCGTGCCCGCGGTGTCCGTGACGGTCTTCGTCAGCTTCGTGTAGGCGTCCGGGTCGAAGACCAGGGTGTCCGAGGAAGGCGACGACGATTTCGAGCTGCTCGCGTTCGCGCTGAGCGCGATGCCGCCGACCGCCGCGACACCGGCGGTCGCGCCGATGCCCATGACTACCGTCCTGCGCTTGACTGCCCTGTGCTTCACCGTGCTGCCTCTCGTCTTCCCGACTGCTCCTTGGCCTTGCGCTTGCGAACGTAATCGGTGTTGAACAAAATCGTCAACAATTTGCGGGGATTCATGGCGGACCCACAGCGGCACGGTCCGCGCACAGGATTTTCATGGCTGCCCCTCGGCTTTCTTCAGCTTCTGACGTACCGTCAGATTCATGGATGCGATCTGGCTCAGCGGAGCGGACTGGCTCGCGGTCCTCCGTATAGGACTCGGGCTCTGGTGGCTGGAGAGCTGGCGGCACAAGGACAAGAAGGCCTGGTTCGAGCGCGGTACCGGCATCGCCTGGGCGGCCGACGTCGCCGCCAAACACCGCTGGACCGCGGTCCGTTCGGGCTTCGACACGATGGTCGCGCCGCGCCCGCGCACGATGGCGTACGTCGTCGTCTACGCCGAGTTGGCGGTCGGCCTGGGCCTGGTCGCGGGGTTCCTCACCCCGGCAGCCCTCGTCGGGGGCCTGCTCCTCAACGTCCTCTACTTCACGCTCATGATCCACGACTGGGCAGAGCAGGGGCAGAACGCGATGATGGCGCTCATCTCGCTGGTGGCGCTGTTCGCGATGTCCTGGCAGGTGTGGTCGGTGGACGCGGCACTGGGGTGGTTCTGATGGGTACGAAGGGTGCCTCCCCGCGCTACGACCTCCCCGAGCCCGACGCGTTCACCCGCCCCTACTGGGAGGCCGCGGCACAGGGCAGCCTGCTCCTCCGCCGCTGCGCGGACTGCGGCCGGGCCCACCACTACCCCCGCGAGTTCTGCCCCCACTGCTGGAGCGAGCACGTCAGCTGGGAGCCCGCGAGCGGCCAGGCCACGCTCTACACCTGGTCCGTCGTCCACCGCAACGACCTGCCGCCCTTCGGGGAGCGGGTGCCGTACGTGGCGGCGGTGGTCGATCTCGCGGAGGGCCCGCGCATGATGACGGAGATCGTGCGGGCCGGGCCCGCCGAGCTGCGCGCGGGGATGGCGGTCGAGGTGGCGTTCCGGGACGGGGTGCCGGTGTTCGGGCCGGTGTTCGGGCCGAGGGAAAATGACGTACCCGGTGCGCGTGGCGCTTGATTCAATAGCGCGATGGCCCACATACGCGAGCGGTCGCTCCAGCACCCCTTCCCCGAGCTGAACGGTCACGGACTTCGGCTGCGCCCCTGGGACGCGGATGCCGACAGCGATGTGACGGACTGGCTGCGGGGGGTGTCGGACCCCGAGTTCCAGCGCTGGAACACTCCACTGCGGCCGGTCGCGGACGTCACCAGCGCCCGCGACTCGCTCCGCTCCCGCGCCGAGAGTGCGGCGGACGGCGTCATCGCGTCGTTCCGTGTCACGGACGCGGTCAGCGGTACGACGCTGGGGCACATCGGCGTCAACGACATCGACCACGTCATCCGCGTCGCCCGTGTCGGCTACTGGATCCTCCCCGAGGCCCGCGGCCGCGGCGTCGCCACCCGCGCCCTCGTCCTCGGCGCCCACTGGGCCCTGACCGACCTGGGCCTGCACCGCCTCGAACTGGGCCACGCCCTGGGCCACGACGCGTCCTGCCGTATCGCCGAACGCTGCGGCTTCCCGGCCGAGGGGACGCTGCGCGGGGCGATGTTCGAGGCGGGCCGCCAGGACGCGTTCCGTGACGTACACCTGCACGGACGCGTCGCGACGGACCCGGAGGTGCAGCTGTGACGGCCGCCGACTGGCACATCACTGAGGACCTGGACCAATTCCTCACCCACGCAGGGGAGTTCCTGCGCTCCCGCCCGGCCCTGCACACGATCCACCTGACGGTGACGACGGCACTGAGCAGCCGAGGGCTGGGCGTGTACGGCGAGGGCGACCCGCTGTTCGGCGCACTGGAACGAGACGGCGAAGTACGGGCCGCCTTCTTCCGCACCCCTCCCGGCCGCCTGATGCTGACACCCCTCACGGCCGAGGAGGCCACGGAGCTGGCGGCCCAATTGGCTTTGCGCGGCGACGAGTTGCCGGGAGTCATGGCCGAACGGGCCACGGCATCGACGTTCGCGGAGGCCTGGGCAGGACGAACGGGCTCCATCCCCGAACTCCATGGACGCCAACGCCTGTACCGCCTGGGCGAGTTGACGACCCTGGAACCCTCTCCGCCGGGCCGCCCGAGAGCCGCGACCGCAAAGGATCGTGAACAACTCATGCGCTGGTACGTCGAGTTCCACGAGGCGATCGGCGAGAGCGCCACCTCGCAGGACCCCGGCGAGTGGGCCGACTCCCGGATCGCGTACGGCGGGATCACGCTCTGGGAAACCCCGGACGGTACGCCGGTGTCCATGGCCGGGATCACGCCGAAGGTGGCCGGCCAGGTCCGGGTGGCCCCCGTCTACACCCCGGCGGACCTCAGGGGCCGGGGCTACGCGGGCGCGGTGACGGCGGAGGTCAGCAGCATGGCGAGGGCGGTGGGCGCGGAGGAGGTACTCCTGTTCACGGACCTGGCCAACCCCACGAGCAACGCCCTCTACCAGCGCATCGGCTACCGCCCGGTGGAGGACTTCGCGGGCTACGACTTCCGGTCCGACCCGGCGCCGAGGTGATACTCGGCCCATGGGAACGGCACCGGGAACGGATCTCCACGAACTACTGAAGTCACTACGGGTATGGGCCCCGGAGCTGACCAAGCTCCCACCCTTGGACCCGACCGCAACACCAAACACCCCCCTCCCCCTCTTCACCGCCTGGTTCGCGGAGGCGGTGGCGGCAGGGGAGACGGAGCCGCACGTGATGTCACTGGCGACGCGGGACGGCGACCCGGCGACAGAGGGCGGCGGCCTCCCCGATGTACGGATGGTGATGCTGCACGGCGCGGACGAGGAGGGCTGGTCCTTCGCAACCCACTCCACGAGCCGCAAAGGCCACCAGCTGAAGGGCTTCGCCTACGCAGCCCTCGCCTTCTACTGGCCCCGCCTCGGCCGCCAGGTCCGCCTACGAGGCCCCGTCACCCCGGCGACCCCGACCGAATCCCAGGCGGACCTGCACGCCCACTCGACGGGAGCGTTGGCGGCAGCGCTGACCGGCCACCAGAGCGAAGTCCTGCCGTCCTTGGGCGAGTTGAAGCAGGCGTCGGAGGATGCCTGGGAACTGGCCCAACGCGAACCGACGACCCCCGCTCCGTCCTGGACCCTGTACCGCGTGTTCCCGGACGAGGTCGAGTTCTTCCAGGGCGATGCGCTACGACGACACGTGCGCCTGAGTTATGTCCGGGGGGAGCGGGGCTGGTCGAGGGAGTTGCTCTGGCCCTGAGTTGTGTACTGATCGTTGGGCCACTCGCCCGGAGGAACGGGGGTGGCCAGGCATGAACACCCTTGCCTGTACTGCGTTGTGGGCCGGGGTGTGGGGTGCGCGTTCGCGTCTCGCCTGCACGCCGGGTGGGCTCAGCGGCTGGGGGCCGGTGGGGACTTGAGCCATAGGCAACGGCCGCAGAGGTTGAACCACCTGACGGTGCAGGTCATGCCGACGAAACGGCACATGCACGCGGGTCTGCAAGGGCCCATGCAACTCATGAGCACCGAAGAGGGCCGTAATCTCGTCTTCGTCGAGTCGCAAGCGAGAGGAAAGCGGGGCAACTGTGAACACGACCGGACTGGCCTGGTTCAAGTCGAGCTACAGCACGAAGGAGGGCGGCGCCTGCCTCGAAATAGCCCCCACCCTCGGAGTAACCCCCACCACCTGGACCGAGTTCCTCCGCGCCGTCCGTTGAAGCGCGCAGCCGGCGTGGGAGCGACCGCCGCCCTCCTGCTCGCGGCCCTCACCTCCTGCGGCACCACCGACAAGGCGCCCTCGATCACCGCGCCCGAGGTCTTCTACCTGCGCCCTGTCGGCGACAAGTCCGGCCCGCACGACAAGGACCCGTTCCACTTCTCCGCCGACGACGGCAAGGCGCACGTCGGTGTCAGGGGATCCGCCGATCACACCCTCACCGTGGACGTGCTGCCCGGTGCGAAGAACGCGGTCGTGCTGCGCAAGGGCGGCAACTGCACGGGCAGCCCCACACATATGACGTGTGAGGTGCGCTCCGACTACGACAACCGGTCGGACGGCGGTGTCTCTCTGGTCGCGGCCAAGGGCAGCAAGCCGGGGGACACCGGTGTGGTCCGGTACACGTACGCGGACCGGAGCGGCAAGAAGGTCACCGCGCGGACGAAGGCCGTCGTAGGCGAGCCGGTGGTCGAGGTGCTGACAACGAAGTCACTCGGCGGAGTTCGTCCGGGGGCCGAGCTGAGTCGGCCGATCGTCGTCCGGAACACCGGCGAGGTGCCGGTCAGGGGACTGGGGCTCAAAATCGGCGTCGAACAGATGGAGTTCGAGGAGCAGTACGCCAACTGCCGTTATCCGAGCTTCTACAAGGGGCACATCGCGGTCTGCGAGTTCCCGGATCTCCGCATCGCGCCCGGGCAGACCGTGACCATCCAGCCCGCACTCCGGCTCCGCGCGCCCAAGACGAAGCTGTACGCCTCCTTCAACAGTGAGGCCCGGGCGCTGGACATGGGACCGGAAAACGGGGGTGCCATGGCCGGTGGGGACCACGGTGACGGTCCGGCCCTCCGTCCTGAAGCCACCGCGGCCAAGAAGGGCACCTACGCCCAGGGCGGCGGCTGGACGAACATCGTGCTCGACACCCACGCCGACTACTCCGTCTCCGACGTGAACCTGTACGGCAAACCCGGCACCAAGCGGACCTTCAAGCTCACCGTCCGCAACAACGGCCCCGCCGACGCCGGTTACGCCGTGAAGCTGGTGTTCAGCCCGCCGCTCGGCATGACCATGGTGAAGCAGCCCATGAGCGAGTACGACGACGGCGTCTACGAGCCCACCTGCGAGAACGGCGCCTTCGTTTACACCTGTGACATCGACGCCCTGAAGCCCGGCAAGACCCAGACCTTCACGTTCACGATGCGCCTCGGCGAGCCGGGCGAAGGCACCCTGACCCTCCAGAACCGCGGCCCGACCGAGGAGGGGAGCGACCGCGACCGCGACCCGTACCCGGCCAACGACAAGGCCGTCATCACGGTCCATCCCGACCGTTGAACTGCTTGGCCGAACTCCACGTACCAGTCACCGAGGGTGGCACCAGGCGGCACGCGCGGTGCCCGGAGAGAGGGCCGAGCCATTTCAGTGGACGCGATGAGGGCGAGCGTGGCGCCCGTCCGACGGCAAGTGCTGGGCCTGGACGGGCTCCGCGGCCTGGCGGCGCTGTACGTGGTGCTGTTCCACTGCTGGCTCTACACCTTCCCGGGCTATCCCGACAGTTCGGCGCCTCGGTGGCTGGACGTGCTGATGTTCGGCCGGATCGCCGTCGTCTTCTTCCTGGTCCTGTCCGGTTTCTCGCTCGCGCTCTCCCCGGCCCGGCACGGCTGGCGGCCGGGCGGTGTCGCAGAGTTCCTGCGCCGACGAGCCTGGCGCATCCTCCCGCCGTACTGGGCGGCCTTGGCCATCAGCCTCGTCGTCTCCCTGTACGTGGTGCCGGCTTCGCACTACGGTCCACCTGACGGTTCGTCACTTCTCGTCTACGGCCTGGTCCTTCAGGATGTGTTCTTCGCCCCGACCCCGAACGGAGCGTTCTGGTCGATCGGAGTCGAAGCCGAGCTGTATCTCCTCTTCCCCCTGATCCTCCTCGTCCGGCGACGGTTCGGCGCCGCGGCCGTCGTCGCCTGCGTGACGCTCCCGGTGATCGTCCGCGGGCTCATGGCCGCCGACGCGAACCCGGTCGAGGGCGACAACTGGCTCGCCCCGCATCTCGCCCCCGTCTTCGTCGCCGGTGTGATCGGCGCGGGGGTCGTGGTCGCGTCGCAGCGGGTTCAGCGGCTGCCCTGGGGATGGTTCGCCGCGGCGGCCGCCCTGCCCGTGCTCGCACTCGGCCTCATCAAGGGGTCTGTGTGGACGGTGCACCACTACTTCTGGGTGGATCTCGCCATCGCTCCCTCAATGGCCCTGCTGCTGGCCTCGGTTGCCACCGGCCGACCCGCCCTGCTCGTACGGCT
>Ga0307517_10011790_pt1 | contig 12084 bp, 5 predicted proteins | sample 23_EM_MG_FD_194515 | JGI IMG/M metagenome (GOLD analysis project Ga0307517, IMG submission 194515) | Populus trichocarpa ectomycorrhiza microbial communities from riparian zone in the Pacific Northwest, United States - 23_EM | ecosystem: Host-associated > Plants > Roots > Unclassified | place... | reverse complement strand
TAAAAAAATAAGTTTAGAAAAATATAGGTAGTTGTGGTTAGTTGGATTTAGATATGTGTTTGGTAAAAACTATGCATAATAAAAGGTATGTGTAAAATGTATTAAACTCTAAATAAATATATAAAAAATAATTATGAAACTCAGCTAAAAAAACATATATATGTTTTGAGCTTAATTTTTTAATGAATCTCGTAGTATTAAACTCAGTTATTTTAAAAACTAAATATATTATTCACTGTGATTCATCGCTTAAGTGAAAGCTCCTTACAAAACAAATCCATCATGGATACTCTTCGCCATGATTTGCGGTTATCTGGAAATCCTAGTTCTTTAATCATGAAGTGTATTCCAAGTGCTTCCATGCAGGTGATTTGGAATGGTGAGACTACTGCGGCAATATATATAGGCTTACACGCTGCTTGGGATATGGGTTTCAGAAGAATAGAATTGGAATCGGATTCTAAAGCTGCAATTCAATTAATTAATTCAGAGTAACTCAAATGGTGATCCTGGTATTGCTCATCCAGTGATCAGTTCTATTCAGATACTGTTGCAAAGACCCTGGCAAGCTAGAGTTACTCATGTTTATAGAGAGGCAAATCGTTGTGCAGATTAGCCGGTTAACCATGCTTTCTCGTCGGCACTAAGGATCCATCTAGCACTAAGCGTCCCTCCTGGTTGTTTTTCTATATATTGTATCAGAAGAAATGTAGGAATCAGTTTTCCCAGAATGTGTGCAATGCAATCGCTCCCTAGAGCTTCAAGCTCTCCTTTCAATATATATATATATAGAGAGAGAGAGAGAGACAGGTTGAATTTCATATTAAATATTTTTTTTTAAAAAAAAATTGAAATTGCTTTGAGAAGTATCTAATACGTGTATTATTGAAATGTATCAGGTATGACATGAGATAGAAATATTAAGAGATGTTAAAGTAGTAATTATTACTCATGATTCATGGTTTCCTTGTTCAATTAATTATGAATGAATCTAGGTTTATAAAACCAGCAATTTCGAATCTTGAATTCTCCACCTTTCCATCGAATTCCATTACAACCTAGCTAGATCTAACAAGTTTTTTTTCTGTCCGACAAAGTAGTTTGTCTTGGTGGAGTCGAGAATATATATGAACTATGTTTTCTTCTCTAGCAATTTCCTGTTTACATTTATCAAAAAGCTATTCAATATATAGGGCACCTCACCAGTTTTTTCCAATTCCATATATATGCACAATTCATTAATGGAATACTCGAGTTCTTGTATACTAGTCCTTTGTAGGCATATTGCTGTCTAACACATATATAATATCCGGAACAAATATTATGCCCTTAATTCAAAGAAAATATTCCTTCTTGATTTTTAAAAAACCTTTCGCAATAATATGAGCAAATGCCAGGCCACAGCAAGAAAAACCCACCAACGGCAAACAACACTTCTAATTACTATGTATTTTATTTATTAGGCGAATAGGCTGAGAGAGGCACATGGATCAGAGATATAAATAATTAAGATCACCATGAATATACATATAACTATTTCATAGGCACTTCACATGTCGCCCCTCTTCTTTTTATCCTCATTTAGCTGCTGGCTTACTTGACTCCGATGCCTGTAATGAACCATTAAAAAACCTCAAATATTGGACGACATCAGCGATTACAATTTTATGATGGATATATTTAGAACATTAGGTATAATATGTTTAAGACATCCTTATAATGCATTAAGGTTTTGTTGGAAATACAAAATGCATAATAAATTGATGTTTTCTTAACCCGACCGTACTTCTAGCTACATTACCTAACATGCACATACCTTCTTTTTAAGCTCCCGGGGCTTCTGCTCGGCCTTTTTAGGAACTGGTTTCGAGGCCGGAACTTTGGGTGCGCTGCTGCTGGATTTAGCTGCAGGCTCTTTCTTGACAGGCTCGGTTGGCTGAGGGCCAGCAGGTTTCATTGCTTTGAGTGATAACATTCTTCTTTGGTACCCTGTCAAAGAGCTTGCACAAACAATTTCTACCTGAGTAGTAAGGGTCCTTCAGTTAGTCCTATTTATAGCCAGGTTACTTAATTGTGACATGGAATTCGAATAAGTGATTACATCAAATGAATGGATAGATAGGTGTGTTTTTTCAAGGAATAGAATAACTTGAACTGGAGGCCTTTTGGGGTATACTGCATCAGATGCTTAGGCATATTTTAATGACATTATTGGATGCTTATTCTAATATAGAGGCGAATATTTTCTGGGCATAAGCCTGAATGAATGCAAGTGCATATTTTATGTTTGGACCCCACCTTTGGCAGATATCCTGTTGTCGAGGAGCTACAAATCAACCTGTTTTTTAGCTACACTGATTAATATGTAGTCAGAAAATGTCACCCCTGTAGTTATAATTAATAATTTCATTCATTGCAAATAATTTGGAAGGATTTACTATAATGACAAGTTCAAGGATCAGACGCATTGAATTGCGTATTATGATAAAACAACAGCTTTTATATACAAAATAGCATTCTGCAGAATTTGCAGATATTCGTTTCTGTTCTTGTCAGTGGTTTGAAGAATGTCATGGAATTGATGCCAAAGACTATACTACTGTTCACATTGAAGTGATGAAGGATTCAAAATAAGAGAAACTGCACATTGCAAAACTCTGCATAAATGGCAGTAGATAAAGTGAAGGACGGAGCCAGGAATTTATATACTATTGTCAAGCTAGTAAAATCATTCAGTATAATTTTTCCCTCTCGGAGGATTTATTATTTAGTTCTGTCAGAATAACTATTGAAGCACTTCCAAAATGAAAAAAAAAAAAAAAACCAGCTTGATTGCCTGGCCTTCTTTTCTAAATTGGTCTTAGAGAATTTGCAAGTCTCATATCCTATAACATCTTGGTTTCTTTTTAAGATTCTGTATTGTGGGTATAGGAAACTGAAAACAAACGCTTAACTCATCCTTCTAAAGAATGCAGAACTTCTCTCTCTTCGGCACGCATATTATTGATTTGCTTGCTCTCTTGTTATAACAGGAAAAAGTCTTCATCAACGTATTTGGACTGAACTATACACAATTACAGAAAAGAGTTTTTTTATAAATCATAATCAGTCTCCTGTCTGGTCACAGGTTGATTTAATTGGAAAGCACATGTTACAACCTATCAGATAATCTGAATCCAATTTACTCTTACACAGGCTAATCTTCAAGATATTTGATCACAGTTTCTTTCAGAATTCAAGATCATACGATCAAATTGAAGAACAATTTTCTCAATACCTATACTACAAACAAATACTTTATTGTAGTCAATGCACTTTAATTACTTATCATATGGTCAGTGAGGTTGCCCCATTCTTAGAGCCACATAAGCCAAAAGCCTGTATCCCACCAACATTATTGTCAAAGCAGCTGCATCCCACCACATATTATCAAGACCTAGATACTTGATAGCAGGAAAATCCATTACCCTGCAATGCATCTGTAAACCGCAGTCATAAACTTCAGTTGCTGAGTACTGTACCCCCACCAGCAGCTTGTAACAGTAGTGACTAAAAGAGATATACTTCAACCAAGCTATGAATGGAGGAATGTGTTGAATGTAGTATCCACCAGCAAGTAAAAATACAAGCATTGTCACAGAAGCTAAAGTAGTGGCCTGTTTTACATCCATTAAAATGGCTCCGAGGGCTAGCCCTAGCCCTTGTGAAACTAGCACATTGAAAAGGATAACCAAGAGGGTCAGTACGAAAGTGATTAGGGAAGGCTTGAGACCACCCATCCAATAGGTGACAGTTACAAAAATAGTTGGCATAACAAGCTCCATTGGTAAGTCACCGGCCATTCTTGCAAAATAATAGGAGGAGAGCCTGTACATGCCAGAGGAACGTTCTTTTATTAGCATCGGTCGCTCCTGAGGGAATGCGAATATGGCATTGAACAGAGGGAAAAAGCCCCAGAAGATGGAGAAAAAGAAGAGAAGTCCCACCTGTTATAGCAATTTTGTCATAAATAAGAAAGTTGGTCAGAGAAAGAAACACGAGTTCTAATTGCAATTAGAAACCAGATTTTAAAACACTCAAGCAGGGCACCCAAGACAACTTCAACGTTTTCTCAGGAACCTGCTATAATTGGTTATTTCAATCCAATCCAGTGGCCACCATAATTATCAATCAGATCAATGAAGCTGCTAATTTACAAAGAGCTTGAAAGTCAGAGTGCAGACTGCAGGGCAACAATACCTGATCTTGTATGTGTGAAGTATCAGAGTGCCACCATAAAAGGCCAGAAAGAATCGAAACTGAAATAACTTGGAAAATCCTTAAGCCTGAATAAGACTCGTGCTTCCTTTCTTGCAAGCCCCTTCTCAGCAATACCTTGAACTGCTGCCAGCAGCTGGTGGTCCATTGAACCTCAGAACCTGATAAAACACAAACCAATGATCACTACAAGTGGCGTTGTTCGTTATTGTCACTTAAAGCAGCAAATAATTGAATCAACCTAGCATGGAGAAGAAGGTTTTTACTTACCTCTCAGTGATGATGAAGGAAGAACCGGGTCTTGAGCATTTCGATGAATTTCAGATATCAACAGAGGATACAAGTTGTTCTTATAAGACGATATCAAAGACTGTTTTGCTGAATTTTGATCATCATGGTGGTCCAATCTTCCATGAAACTCCAGCTGGTCATCTTGTGATCTGGTATCAGGAACTAAACCTGCATATCCAAGAAATCTTCAGGGTCAGAAGAAAATAAAGTAGAATGAGAAAAGGATATCATATAAAAACATTTTTAGTCATGCTATTTGAAATTTGGATCAGTACAAGTCATTTTGCCTATGATCAAAGGTAAAACAAAACCCAATGAGTGACGCAATTATTCGTCATGATAGACCTAAGTATGAAGAAGAAGTGGGGGGAAATAAATAAATAAATAAAAAGTTTAAAATTATATATAAAAAAAATCACCATCAAGGAAAAAGAAAAGATTGAATGACAGAATATCTGAAAGCACCATTAGACTCAGAAGACTTCTTTTGACTTGATACCTAACCAAAGCAACCCATTGTTCTAAATTTTTTACAAAATGATTTTTCTTTTATACTAATCTTTTAAAGAATAACCATTTGAGTAATGTTTTTAGCAGAAATGGAAAGACTAATATTTCAGAGAGGCAAGACAAATATGGTGATGGTTCAACCATCTTTGTCAAATGCATGATGAAAATACATTTTTTGGCAGGAACCACAAATATAGAGAAGGACCCATTTCTTAATCTACATTTGTAAGAAAGAAAAAAAAACCGAAAGTTTTACTAGTTAGCTGCTCGGCAAGTTGTGACGTTGACACTCCTAAATCTTGAACTTGATGGCTTATGTTGAGACTTGAGAGCCAGAAATCAAAAACAAAACCACATCACAGATAGCTCGCATTAACCAACCATATCTATAACTAAATTTAGTCCTCAGTCCCTGTCACCTCCCATGTTCTACATGATCACTTTATATTGTCAGTCACCTTTATTTTTGCCTGCTAAAAACTGTACAGAAATCATTTTTATCCAGACAAAAAAAAAAGGATAAAAGAAAACAAATTTAGCAACAACACGCAATTACATTTTTATGTGTGTGAATATACGTACACGTATAAGTTTGTGTCAATTACTCAATATATATACATGGGGAATATTATTTTAACTTACCATTAGCAAGATCAAGCAGAAAATCAGCAGGATTCATGAAATTGAACCCGGGATTGTATCCTAATGATTTAAAATATTCCATGACCCGACCGGCCTGCCCGCTATAAATCGGACACCCTTCCGACAAAACCACCACCTTATCAAACATCCTATACAACCTGCTTGAAGGTTGATGAATAGTAGTTACCACAGTCCTACCACCTCTTGCTAGTCCCCTTAAAGTGGCCACAATACGCTGAGCTGTGGTAGAATCAAGCCCTGAAGTGGGTTCATCAAGCAATAACAAACTCGGGTTAACCAACATTTCTAGCCCGATACTGACCCGTTTACGTTCACCACCCGATATGCCCCGAAACAAAGGTCCACCCACTACACTATTTCTACACCTAGTTAGTCCAAGCTCCATTATAATCAACTCAGCCTGCTCTATTTTCTCTTGTCTAGTGAGCTTTTTTGGTAGCCTTAATAAAGCAGCATAGGTTAAGGTCTCTAAAACTGTAAGATGGGGATACAGCACATCATCTTGAGTGACAAAACCTGTTCTGCGCTTCATGGAGCTAGAAAAAGCCTGGCCATTGTATGTTATAGTACCAGAAACCTTTCCAGGTAATCTACCGGCTAGAGCTGTTAAAAGTGTTGTCTTGCCACTTCCTGATGGACCAAGCATTGCTAGCAGTTCGCCGGGTCGAACGATACCACTAGCACCATTAAGTACTGTTCTTGTAGATTTTGGTTCACTTGAAGTAAACCAAGTTCCTTTCGTGGACAAACTAACACTGTATGCAACATCTGCAAACTGCAAAACCAATTTAATTAGCTAGGAATTTAAAGAAAGGAAAATAACGCTTAGCATATTATTTATAGAAAAAGTACCTCAAGTGTTACAGGGCGTAAAGAAGCACGTAAAATCGTGAATCTTGATAGGGCCGGTTCTTGTTGACCTTGCAATACTTGATCTTGTGAACATGAGCTTGTGTTATTAATAGATGAAGAAACGGAAGGTTCAGCATGAACTGTGACAGTCTCGGTCCAGTTTGTGAGCATGACGTTAGACGGTCCCATATTGCCAGTGGTACTGATATTAGTATTTTCCTGCTCAGGAGGCATCATAATTTCAAAGAAGAAGAAGAAGAAGAGGTGATCAAATTATGGGAAGGGAGCAAAGGGCCGGTGGATATATTGCTAGACAAGAGAGCTAAGAGAGGAGGAATCACATGCAAGAATAGGTGATCATGTGATGTCTTATATAAAGGGAGTGAGGAAGGCACGAGAAGTAGACTTGGGTGCGATTCATGATGCAGCTAGTCGACCATTTCTACTGCCAAGGGGGAGACTCGCTCACTCACTCAACCACCAACTACTGCTATTGCTATTGCTCTTACTGTTCTGCTATTGCTATTGGGGGTCCATGGGAGATGTATTGATGAATTACAGTGTCCTTTTTCCACCTGTAATTCATGAATATATCAATACCTGTTACTAGTTAAGGTATATGTGTCACGAGCTTGTGTTTGCCACGTGGTGATACAAGGACTGATCCATCCTCTTATCTATAGGCGTCAAGAGACTGAGTGAATTCTTTCCTCCTTTCTCCTTTTCTTTTCTCTAAGAAGTGCTAGTACAGTCTGCTAGGCTAATAGATTTGAAAATGAAAGAATACGCTTATTTGTATATATACAGACATACGAGTGACCGCCAGAGAGAAAAAGAGAGTTAGGGCTACCACTATACATAATATTTATAATACTGTACATAAAGAAAAAACTAAAATGTAAGAGAAGTTTAAAGTTGTGTTTGTTTGCACCCCCAAATCATGTTTTAAATTTTATCTTTTAATATTTATTTTAATTAGAGGTTAAGTTTCATTATTTATTTAATTTTATTTGCAGCCGATTAAATTTATTATTAATTTTAAAAATAACTCGGGTTATTCTAGAATTTTTTTATTTTCATTCCTTATTCAATTTAGCTTTTTTAAATAATTTTTGTTTTTGAATTAAATTAATTGATCGACTAAATATAAACATGAGATGATCACTTCATGGTATTTTACTTAGTTTATTTTTCGGGTCATTGCTTTGACCATGCGTGTGATCTTTTTTGGTATCGTCATGCAGTTTTTGTAATGACATTAGAACTATTCCAGTGAGTTTTTTTTCTAACGATGAGATGTATCCATGTTAAATTAAACGATAATATATATATTTTCAATATTTTTTTTTCCTTCTTCTCCCTGACAAATTATTTTTGTTAACGACAGAAGGAATTACCAGTCTAGTGTAATTCTATATGTAAAATGTTGGCATTATTTTGTTCTTTGTTAATTAGTCTCTCTTTTTTTTTCCTGTCACCCATACGGAAGAAAATGTGTTGGCTTTATCATGTGGGTATAAATGACTTGTTATCCATATGATCATAAAATCTGTTATGTAAATCATTATTTATTTTGTAGGAGTCTACTATGTCAACTACTTATAATTTTAGTGCTAAAATTAGTCACATAAATTAGTACTTAATATTTTTTTCTCTTCTTCACAAAATCGCAAAATTATTTTTATTTCCCTAGAATCGTTCTTACCGTTGCAGCCTTACACTCTGTCTAGATATCTTTAATTGGCGCAGGTGGCATCGCCCACTCTCTCTCTCTCTCTCTCTCTCTCTCTTCATTTTATTTTATTTTTCTTTCTCTGACAGAATATATTCAAAATTGACGCAGGTTATACTCACACAAGTTTTTCACAGCAGGACAATAATATTCAGCAATCTGTCATCACTGCCAGAAATTAAAAAAAAAAAACAAAAACAAAGAGAGATTAAAACAAATATTAAACGGAAAAAAAATTAAACTTGTCAAATTCGATTTTTAAGTTCTGGAAAAAAATGTTTTTCATGGGAGCCTAAGCTGTGTTAATTAAAGTGATTCATAAATCATATAAAAAACTTTTGATTTGTAATAACGGTCAAATCAAATAGAATAATTCAAAAATAAAATCAACTAATTAAATTAATAATACAGACCTGAATGCATCATAACTTTAATAGTTAAAGGACAAATATTGTTATTAAAACGCAATATTTCCATAACATCATTGTAACATTATTGTGGTCATGCCAAATGAAATTACTCCCAAATAGGAAAATTATCATCGCAAGCAATATCAAAATGTGGACACGAGGCTATATAATTTGATAGGAAAATTATCATTTAAGACACGATCTATTTATGAACAAAAAAAAAAACTATTGATTATATAAAAAAATAAGTAATATAATCTTAAAAGATAACTTAACTGATCAGATCTTAGATTTATTTTTTAATAATATAATTGTTAATTTTAAAACTTGTGAAATTAGTTGGGGTGAACAGGGTGATCAGACGCTTATTAATCTAAAAAAAATAATAATAAAAAAAAAGAAGGTAAGCAATTCGTAAGGAAAAAAAATCCTAAACAGATCTACTGTGGGTCATGGACCGGACGACCTCTATATTTTGATGCCGATTATTTCAGTGAAGGCCACCTGGATTTTTATTTATTTATTTGGAATTTGACAGCCAGAATACATGCATGACATTTACAACCATTTTATGCTTTCTCGGTGAATAATATAGTACACAGAATAATTACGAAATAGTTTTCTATTTTGATAGCAAATGCATTAAAGTTGAAATAAAGCAGTGGGTTATAATCATCATCGGATGTGCATATCCACTTAGCTGTGAGACGACAGAGAAGAGCGATCGAGAGCAAACAGCAACCAACAAAACGTACCCCAATTTTCCTTTCTGCTCTCTCTCTCTCTCTCTCTCTCTAGCTCTTTCTTTCCATCTCTTCTTTTTCTTGATGGGGTTAGAGGACTAGAAGGTATGGAGGTATCTCTTTTCTTAGGGATGTCTTAAGGAAAAGCGGGTTCCTCGTGCCCTTTCTAGGTGTCCAATGCCCATTCAATCCAATAGATATAGTGGTTCAGATTGTGTCATTGAATTAAAGCCTTCGTTGAAGGTGGCGTCGTCTTCATGAAAAAGTCTATGCCCTTTTTTTATCCTTTTCTCTTCCTTTCATCTTCTTCCCACTAATTTGCTGGAATCCATGTTAAACTGTTCGTCAGTGATCATCATATTTTCTACGTAATAGGCAAAATGTGCAAGTAATTGTTGTAAGAAAAGTTATTATTCGATGCGAGTAGAGTTTAAGACTGGTGAATTAGGTCTTTAATTTTAAATAACTTTCAACACTATTTATGGAAAGAATATGCTAGAAAGGTGCGGGAGAAAGATGATTATAATTATATTCTATTATTTTCATCAGACTTAAATTAAAATGAGAATCCATTTTATCGTTTCTTAATTAAGGACATGAAATCATGAGCATCCCTAACTTTTATTTAAGCTTGAAAATAAAGGGGCAAGATTGCCTATAATATTCTCACGTTATGTTCTTGTTCACTACAAGAACAAAACATTACACACATCATAATTATATAACTTCACCAATACGTACGAATATAAGTTGCCTTATTATTTTCCAGTTATTGGAGGATGCATTTGGATGTAATCAACGTGCCTTGAAGTATATATAAATGGACCCAGACAACAGTTGCCAACATTACCAAGATCTTTCACAAGAGAGTAGACTTTGATCTTATTTTATACACTTTGTTGTTCAAAATAGGAAAAAAAATCCTAATTTATACAGTTATATGCTAGCCTCGGATTCTCATCGTGCATGATTGAAATATATCTATATAGATGGTGATGTTAGAAATGCAAAGTTTTTCTGTACCCCACAGTAAATTGGATTCGCATATATACTACCATCTTTGCCTTTTATGCTTATGACAAGTGTCCAATTTGCTTTTTGTGATTGCCCATTTGCAAGAGTTTCTTTTCTTTCCACTTAGCCATCAAAAGGATGATGGTAGGTTTTACACGTTGCTTCTCATGACAGTATTGTCGTGGTGCCCTTTCACTCTTATCTCGTTCCCATTTTGAGAGAATTCTTCTTGGTTTATTGGATTATGAGATCCTTTGCCGAATGTTGAGTGCGATCGATCTTCTATATATTCACGTGTATAAGGTTTCAGATCAAGTTTTATTTAACCTCACAAAATGTTTCTTGATCGGTGCCTTCGATCTATGTTTTTTTTTTTTTATATAACCCAGGATGTCCGGGTCAGCTTACACGCATCATGACTAATTCTCGGACCCACTGAACACTCTGCAAGCCTAGTAGGCAGGTAAGACACCGCGGGAATGACAGACGTACACACTAAAGCTCGAACCTAGAATGCAGAGATAAGGAATTCCTTACTAGGACCGCTAGGCCAAGAACCTGAGTGCGGTTCCTCGGTCTAACTTGGTATTTAATTTTATGCATGTAACCCAACTTCTGCTTGGTGATCATCTTTTTTTTTGTTCCATTAAAAAATTGTTTGTCTTGAAAAAAAAATATTTTTTAATTTTATTATTTTTTTATTAATTTCATCCTCAAAATTATTTTATTGGTTAACTAAATTATCTTTCAATAAATCAAGTTAAATGAATCATATCGTGTCAATTCTTATTATGTAATTTAATTTTAAATTTAGATTAAATAAAAATTATAAAAAATTTTCAAAATCTTATCAAATAATTTTTTTATGAGCCGAATACTTTTTATTACTTGAAAAAAAAAATTAATGTTGTGCAGTGCAGTCCTCGAAACCAGTAACAGCTAAATAATGGCTCCAGGAAGTTGATTTAAAATAAATAATTGAAAATTGGATGCTGTTAATTATTTGCCTTTTCCTTCCTCAAAACAAAAGGCACGTATTATCTTACAAAACATAGAATTGAAGTGTCACAAAGAAAAAGTGATCATTACACGTGGCATGAAAACAATCCTTGAAATAAATAAATAAATAAATAAAAGAAGAGAAAAAGGTACATTTTTTATGACTATTTCTGTCACGAGTCAGCCTAATTAATTTAAATCCATGCACAACTTTTTTGTTTATTAAAAGCGAGGCACTTGAATTTAAGCCAATGATTTATGGAACCCAACTTCTGCTTGCTGATCATCTCTTCTTTTATTCCAATAAAAAATTGTTTGCCTTAAAAAAAAATTCTTGAAATTAGGGAGGAAAAGGTTGTCAAGGCCCTACCAGATAATCGATCTATGTGTTCTGTAATAACACATATCTTTTCTGCCTCTTCATATTTCATTGTTTCCAAATGGACTGACTAATGGAGAGGCCCACAATACCATAAACCAAGTTTTTATCCTGTTTATTTATTTATTTTAAAAGTATTTAAAAAAAATTATTTTTTTATTTGTTTCAAATTAAATTTTTTTAGTATTATTCGATTATTTTAATGTGCTGAGGTTAAAAATAATTTTTAAAAAT
>Ga0307517_10011789_pt1 | contig 12084 bp, 10 predicted proteins | sample 23_EM_MG_FD_194515 | JGI IMG/M metagenome (GOLD analysis project Ga0307517, IMG submission 194515) | Populus trichocarpa ectomycorrhiza microbial communities from riparian zone in the Pacific Northwest, United States - 23_EM | ecosystem: Host-associated > Plants > Roots > Unclassified | place... | reverse complement strand
CCAAAAAAGAAATAGGGCACCCCCCCCCCCCCCCCCCCCCCCCAAAGGCTTTATCATTCACCCACACGCTCGCTCACCTCTTATTCATTTCTCTCTCTTTATTCCCCTCCATACAGGCTCGTCTACACAGTAGGCCACTTACTGGGAAAAGGAAAAAAAACAGCCCTTGCAAACCCTAACCCAGCCTGCAGTATTTCAACTCCCGAGCTCCCCAAATTTTGGCCCCCGGTTTCCCACAGGGCCGTTCGCCCAAATCACGCTCTCTTACAGAAATGACAAAAATGGCACCGACAGTAAAACGCTCGTTTTCTACTCCTAATATGTCAGAAAAGCCGCCCTATTCAACTGATAAACGACGCAATAAACTTGGCTACCATCGAACCTCAGTTGCTTGTGGTATGTTCTACGTGTGGGCATGATGGTGCTGATCATCGACCTAACTCAATTGCTGATTGTGAATGATTTTCGTTGGTATAGGGCATTGCAGACGTCGAAAGATACGTTGTTTGATGGCGAAGGAGGACACAGCCGGCCGTTGTTCCAACTGCATTCGTTTAAAAAAGGACTGCAGCTTTTTCCCCGTGGAGACTACAGATCGGCGGCCCAGGTCCTCGTCAAAGCCGGACATCTTGAATAATGATGGTGGCTCTACGGCATCCTCTCCATCCCCGAGATTGGGCCAGGGACCGGTGCCCGAGTATCCCAACGGGCATCCTTCATCACTTCCCGTAACTCCCATATCTGAACGACCAAACTCTGAGGATAATTGTCGAGCAAATGGAGCTCCGGGACCCTCATCTCGAATACAAATTCCTCAATCCGCATCAGAATCCCGTCGTCCTAGTAATGCTCATTTAAATTCGGGACCTCTGGGAATCAAACCAGAAGAGGCATTTATACGCCTGGGAGAGAGCGTTCCCCGAACTCCGTGGGAAGTTCCTTCTCAACAAGAGATGCCGAACTTCGGCCAATACTGTGGCTTCGAGGACCCATCAACGACGTATTGGCGATTGAATTCGCCCTCCATCTGTGGGGGTCCCCACCCACAGCATCCCCTTCACAGTGTGAACAGTATGGCTTCCCTTACTGCACCAGAGTCTTTGGATAGCTGCGAGGATGGGATGTATTCCCCCCAGGGGCCATCTCGAATGGGGTCCTTTGATCATAGTATAGGGGGGGTGTTAGGTTATCCGACTACCCATTCACCAGAGGCGACGGATTTCGGCGTGGTGCCGGATTTACGTTCGGCAAATGCTTCCACGGCGTCCCTGGCTGCATCAATTTCTGAGGCATCACAGTACGGTGCTCCAGGAGAACCGGGTTATGAACAACACTATCATACGACTCAATGGGTAGACCAGACGCCGAATGGAGTCCATTTTGGCCTGGACATGGTGAAGGGGGAAGATGTGGCGATGGATTCTACATATTTGCTTGCTATGGAGGAAGGGTATCCAATGAATGGCGATTTTCACCACCTTGTCTATTCAGGTCAGCACGCGAGGCCCATCGTCAAACCAGATCAAGAATAGGACCTTGGCCACCACTGTGGGGGAGAAGTAATTTGCGGTATCTCGTTTTTGCTGGAGACTACAAAATCGCTGTCACATATTGTCATCCCTCCCCCCCTCGCATTTTCGGGAATTTAAGAAAAAACCCCGTTATCTTATCGAATGGGTATGGAAGCTCCGAGGGATCAGCCGCTATTTTCGCTTGTCATTTACAGCAAAACTTCTCTTCCTGGAACCATTGGATCTCGTTAGCCAGCTGAGGGCTGCTTTTTCCGCAGTCCTGTTTCTTTTCTTCTCTTTTCTTTTGCTTGCGCATTTCGAGTTTTTGTATACCCTACGCACTGGATTCTCTTTGAAGTCTTTTTTTTCGAACTTGGGATACATACCACTGTCATGTTATGGGGTCATTGCGGGCAAAAATCTAGTGCTCCATATACCCACACATTCTCCCCAGCATATTCCACCCAAGGAGTCTTGACTCTTTGATCGCTTTTGATTTTCCCTGATTACTTCTGTTTCATTTGTTAGTATAAGGCTCGGTTTAAGGAATGGTGATCAATTATTAACCCTTTTTTTATCATTTTTTATCATTTTTTTATTTTGCTTTGTTCAAAGAGAAAGAAAAAACTCGCATCACCGGAGCAAAATATGGAGGGTTGTGATACATACGTCAGGGGCACAGTTCATGGGTTTCAATTTTTCTTCGATTTTACTTCATATTCGTCTTGTATGATAAGGCTAGAATTGGCGTTCTCGTTTCCTTTTCGTGAAATTTATCTTTTCTTTTCTTTTTTTCCTGTTCTTTTTCTTTTTCCCAACACCCTCAATTTTCCCTATTCGTCTCTTGTCAGATATCCTTGGGCTTGAGGTCACGAGTCCGATAGCCTTAATCCTCCCTTTTTCACTAGAGGGGGGGGGGCCAGGGTGAAAAGTTTCAATCTCTCTGCACAAAACATTGTACTTAAGAGCAGGCGCGGGGGATTCTGAATCTATTTGAGGAACCTGTTGTACTGTACCTATGGTATTTCAGGGCCTGAAACCAGACGGGAAACACATCAGATAGGAAAGAAATGTGGTTACAACTTCTACCGAATCATTGTGCGCCGCTGTCACTCCGTCAAACAGTAGCGAATCGGCTCAGATAAAACCCTTGACATGAAGCAGGCAAGCAGATAAAAGAGTGCAAGGGTTACCAACACGAGAAACCGGCCAAGTAGGAGGCGGGATAGAATCTCTCGATCTCTACTGCCTTGTGTCGTCGTGGGACCTGTGACCGCACAGTTTCCCCCCAGCAATTGTCATTGATGCAGTTAGGGGACGTTGCTCAATATGGCATCTACAATGCCTCTCCCTCTTTGCGGGGGGGGGGGAGGGGGCAAGGGTCATTCCCCAGAAAGGTACCCCTATCATACTACACCTTATCTTTCCCTCCAGATTCAGAAATAGAAAGATGCCCCTCCAAGATATGATTCGCAAGTGTCAGCTGCGATAGGGAGAAGGACGCTGCCAACGGTTTTCAGCCCTTTCAGAGATACTGACACCGTGATGGACGCGACACAACACAACGCATATCAGTGCGCATGATAGGAAAAATTCTCCTTTCACGATTAAATTTCTCTTTAGAGAAGAGATACTGTCTCGGTCTCGCCCGTCCTCGATACAAACAATACGGTGGACGGGGGTTCGGTTCTTCCGTGCTTGTGTTCCTTCTTTCTTAAATTGATTGATAGTTTCCCCCTTTTTTTCTTAACAAAAAAAAAAACTTACTTTTTGCTGCTGTTTTTCTCTCCTTCTCTCCCCTTTCCCCTTCTCTTTCCCATCATTTTTCGTGGATTCTAACAATGTGAAACCCTCTTTCCTTTTCTTTACTGCTCCCGCCTACTAAATGCTCTACGTTTACTGGTTGCTGTGCCGGTAATCTTCCTTTTCGTCTCTTTTTCTTTTTTTTCTTCCATTCTTTAGACCCGATATCGATCTCTTGCGCCTCTGTGTTTTTCCTATCATCGCACAATTGCCCTTCACACTTGCGAATCCTTCTCACCGACCGGGGCACGATTCTTAGCGATGATAAAGCCACCCCCGATAACCCTCTTTTTTAGGTTTCCCTTCCTGTTTCGTGCCTTTTATAAGCTTCTCCTGCCCCCTTCGATCATTGCTTCCTCTACCCGTCGTCTAGATATCTACTCGAACCAATCCTATTCCACGTTTATGTGCGGTACGGTACCTCGTCGTGTGCATCCTGCCGAACCCACAGCTCCTTTTATGCTTATTTTGGTGCCTGCAGCAACCCTTAACTCCCGTGCTTCACGAATCACCACCAGATCTTATGACCAACGATTTTCGCCGCCAGTAAACCTCACGTCATTCGTCTAAAGCCTACCCATAGCAAGTCAACGCTTTATAGCCCCATGCTTCCCCAGACGCGGCATCGTCTTCAACCTTTGAGCTCTCTCCTTCTGGCTACACCACAGTGGTGCCTTTTTTGTGGCCCTACGCGGGTCCGCCTTCCGAACTTAAAAAGTCCGGAAAAATAGTTCACCCGAGCCCCGCCTTGTTCTGGCAGTGTTCTTTTTGGGAGAAATTCGAAAATTTCCTTTGAGCGAATTGATCGCCATCGTCAGCATCCTCTACAAAGACCGGCTTTTCGGAGGGAACAGCCGGAGTGCCACCATGTACTGTCACTCCGAATCATATCATTTGTCTTCTTCCTTCTTCCACTGTCTAGTTCTCTCCAATTGTAGGATCCACATCCGGAGGAGGTGAACTACGGCTTAATTACCCCTCCGTATTTTCCCGACTCAATTGCGAACCAACATCGCAACGGGTTAAGAATTGAACCACTTGGCTCGAGCATGCCCAAAATTTTCCACCATCGACTTAGGTTGCATGACGCTAGCATACTCGCAACAGAGACCATTTTGGCCGCAACCTAGGACACCGGTACCGTCTCTACGAGTAGTCGCCCGCTAGATGGGCACCACTAAATTTCTGCCTGGAGGGTCCGTTTGCGGCAGAACACATTTCTTCATGTGAGGAGCTGTCACGGAAACGCCCAGGTATGAGAAAAAGAGGGGGAAAAGAAAAAGAGAGGAAGCAGAGCTTAGTAGCTGGGTTAATACTTGAGTACTTTCTTTTCTGCGCCAAACGTCATCTGCAGAAATAATAAAGTTCCAGGGTTGTTCTCAGCTAAACGGAATTTTACCCATCTTACCTGCTTCTTTCGAACACACAGTACCATATTCTAGATATATAACATTTCGCTCCTTCCTGTTAATGCCGGCCGAAACGCTCAAGTCTACACAACTTTGCTCCATCAGTGCCATTGTTGTCGGTTTTGTGATTTCATTTTTGGTGTTTTCACAGCGATCCAGAACAACTCCTCTCTTCTTGGCACTTAGCCAACGCGTGATTGAAGGTGTTCCCCCACGCCATCCCAGACAAGCACTCTGGCAACAGGGACGCAATGGATTTCCAACAAGGGGCGGTTAAAATCGCCCCCCCTCCATATTCGAGGGGGGGTGGTGTGGCAAATCACGAAATTGCATTTAAGGATTACGGGCGTGGGGGGTTTGACTGAGCGGGGAGCGTTCCTCACAACGGGGACACAGACGTGGAGGCGCAAGTCAGGTAAAGAAGGAAAAAAGTGAGAGAAATGGTCAGAGTAATGCAGGGAATGGGACTCATCAAAGACGGGGGGCACCGACCGATGATTACCCATCTGAACGAACGGTACGAACTTTGCTTTTCGACGATGTTGTGTCTTTCAGAGGACTTTAGGTGTCGAAAGGTAGGATCTTTTGTACCTATATGTCGCTGCGCAGGAGTCTAGGGCGAATCCGATGGTGAGGGTGATGGTGCTGGTGATGAGGCTGCTTTTTCACGGGGGTTAGCCCACGTTTGTCTCTCTGTCAATGATGTTCTGTGCACGGCGAGGAGGCTCGTTGCCGGAGTTCGGATCAAGCGTGGCGTCGCCATCGCGAGCCACCCTTTTTTTGTTGCAGGTGAGCTACAGCCTACTCGAGTCCAGTACAAGCACTGGAGCATAGTGTGGACACTTGTTGGCTCGCTCATTGCAATCCTTCCTTTTTCTCTGTGCGTGGCCGCTTCAACGGTCAGAAACCCGATACTCCATATTCCCGCTTGGTACAGTACGAATAACATGAGCTTAATACTTCCCTGCGAGTAAAAGTAGAGAGAAAGAATGGAAATGAGAAAATGGGGAGGTGGATGGTGGTGGTGGTGGTGGTGGAGCAGAGGTGGTGGTGGAGCAAGGGAAGGTGAATGATAATTGTTGTTGAGCTGTGCAGAGATGATGCAGAGCGTAGGAGGCGTTTTCCAATTCGACTGAGAAAGGACACAGCACAGCACTGCCGGGTTATTTTGGAGGGGGGGGTAAATAGTAAATACTGTGAATGTGTCCGCTGTGTTCGCAGTGACACTGGACCACTGGAGAGCAGTGAGCGGTGGCTTTCGGATTTTTACCACGGGCTTGCAGATATGTTGTGGCTAGCCGTCTGTCGGGTAGTGGTATTGCTTCTAGATGTAGTAGTCCGTCCATAGGCAGAGTCGTCGATAATTAGCTTTTTTTTTTTTAATGGAAATCTTGCGTGCCTCCACTCTCGCTCTAAAGTTCCATCTTCCCCCCTCACCCTTTTTTTGGCTTGTGATAGCACGCCAACAACACCCACACCTGGACAACAACTGAATTGCCAGTGTGTCCTTCGTCGACCTTTGACCGTTTCTATTGTTCATCCACATCAGAGTTCACCATTGTTTCTTTCTTACTCCCCCCTACACCCCGACTAAAATAAACGTTGGATTCTGCCAGCTGTGCGAACTCGACTTAAGAGTTTTTGAAATCCAGGTCCTTTTGATTTTTTTGGACCGGAACATTTGGGGGGGAAGTGGCAAGTTCCGCCGTTCCAAAGGGGTTCAATTTACGGTAAAACCGTCGACGGTAAGACAAGCGGGGGTTGTCTGTGAGAGTCTCCTCCCCCTTCCGCATCCAAAGAGATTCCTCACTGCTCGAGGGCGAGCCCAACTTCGACCTCAGTCCAGTTCATCGGCCACCCCCTCCTCCACTAGAGACATTGTTTCCTCATTCCGGCTTTCTGGGTAGGCTTCCCATGTCCTGCAAGCCTCGAAACCATTCTGTATCCTGCTACTTTGGAATATTTCTTTCACGCCTTCTTTGCCCTTGCAATTCGATATTCCCACCCCTCCCTCTTTCCTTTTCTCACCATCCCAGTTGGTACGATCCTACCTTCCTGGTTATTATTGAATGAGAAGGGCCCTCTTTTGTTATTTCCCTTTGGTTTGGTTGTTTTTGAATTTTAATCTTTTTTTAATGTCGTTGCCTTGCAAATCCAGTCTTATATTTCAACCATACTTACTCTTTTAAGGCTCCCTGTGGCCAGAATCCTCCCCCCAAAAAATTGCATGTGTGCGTATGGTGACCCCCGCACTCTGCGACTTGGTCATCTATTTACGGTCGCTTATCTCGCGAAAGTAACAGAGCTGCAACCGACGGACAAGCAATAAAGAAACAGGTACCATAGGCAGTGGTTCTCGACCCATTAACCTTCTACCCCTTCGGTGATAGCCTTTTAACACGGTAATTGACGTTTGGTTCGGCAGGAGTGTAAAATAAATAAGAAAATCAGAAAAGAAGCCGCAGAAGGGCGGTGTACGCTGGGACAGAACCGCCGCCGCGGGGGTCTGATATTGGCACCACCCTCACCCACTCCTCACCCTGCCTTACAACCCACCCCAAATCCATACACACACACACACCACTCTCTCTCTCTCTCTCTTTTTTTGCTCGGCTGCTGGGTTCTCTATCGATTGCTTCGGTTGTGCACAGTCGTCTCGGTGCATCTAGCGACGGCCAGCTTGCATCTTTTTAGAAGTGCGCAAGATTCATACCTTGACCTCTCTCTCTCTACTCCCCAAACAGATCGCGGTAGCAGGGTGGGAAGAGGTGAACAGACATAGACAGGGTACTCAGAACTCTTCTTCATTCGTCCCCTATACCACACACAGAGGAGTCCCCCCCACCACACCTCAACTGCGGCCATCCCGCAAAACTTCCCAGCGGTCAGCGTCGGGCTTTCTGTTTCGTGACACTGCCTGCGTCACATATTTTTTGCCTTTCCATCTTCCCATTTCCACAACCACTCCCTTTCTACCTGCCCCTCCTACCATAAGGGAAAAAGGAAAGTAAAAGAAAAAAGGAAAAGGAAAAAAGGAAGGAAAAAAAAAAGAAAAAAAAAGAAAGCAACTTTCTGGGGCTGCCCCATCTCTCTGCGTATTCCGTGAGTGAGCATGGGTTTCAATGAACGTGGGGGAGGAATGGGAGTGAGTGGCACTGGTGAGCATTTGTTGCATTCGAATTCGCACCAGAGCGGTTTTGCTGCTTCGGCCGCCAGTTCTACAGCTTCTCCGCATTCTCGCCAACAACAGTCTATACCTTCTCCACAAAACCTCTCAGATTCTACATCAAAAGCGGTTTCGCCTCAGGGAAAGTCTGGTGACAATACAGCAGTCAATCTGGACCTTTCTACAGCGCAGTCTTTTGCTCGAAGGGAGCTTCTCAGCGGCTCCTTCGAGCACCTCGGCGGTGTCTACAAGATACCCGAAGAGTCTCCGGAGGATATGCAGAAAAAGGATCCCCTTGCGACTCAAGTATGGAAATTGTATAGCAAACAAAAGAACGTGCTCCCCAATGCGGAGCGTATGGAAAATTTGACCTGGAGAATGATGGCAATGACATTACGAAAGGAACAGATGCAAGCCCGGTAAGTTTTTGGCCGTCACGGATTATGTTTCACTGCATTGCATCATTGAACTCAAGTCTGATGTGGTCAAAGCAGAGCGGCGAAAGACGCATCATACGGCAAAATGGGGGGGATATCTGCCGCAGCTTGTTCAACAACAAATAGCAAACCTACCTCATTCGCCAGTGCACAATACAGTACCCTATCAGAGTCCGACTCCATGTTTATGGAGGATCTCACCTTTACCTCACCTTCATCTATGGTTGGCTCCCCCGGAGGAGTATCGAGTTGTGGGATCGCACATTCTCCAAGTAGTGACAACCTTCTCGCTTCATCTCATGCTACGGCCTCTGCGATCCCAATAAAAGGAAGCCGTGAGAAGGAACCGATGATTAACGCCCACCTCCCTCCAGCCTCGGCCCCTCAACGTCACTTTGATACTAACCGTGGAGAATTTGACTATGTTCAACGTAGGGTACGAAAAACCAGTGTGGATGAGCGTCGGGTAAGGAGGTTACCCTGGAGAGTATATAAAGGCACTAGCTAACTGAATCTTCCTTCCTTCTCGTAGCCACCAAAGCGGCCCGCGGACTTCTCCCCCCATGTTCCACCTGTCACCGGTATCATGATCCCTCACAGTCCTGACCCGGATACTGAGCTTGGGGACTATCGTCTGGATCATGACAGCCGTTCATATTCCCTCTCTCAACCTCAATCCCACCCGTTTTCGCTCGACACATCTGTCGAGTCTAATGAATACCTCACCTCCGCTGGGCCGTACCAGAGCAATTTTACGTTCTCTCCGGTGCATTCACCTCTTCTCACAACCGGCCCTTTCTCGTCGAGTATGTACAATAATACACCGATTGCATCCTCTGTAACCTCGAATGATTTTTATTCACCACCGGCTTCAGCTAATCAATCGGTTGTGTCTACCCCACACCCTCTCACCGAAAACCATGGCAGCAATTTCTTTGACCAAACTAACCTGGAAAACCGAGCACAAGGCCGACCCATACCTGGTTTCGGGCAAAGCTCTCGCAATAGCACTTTACCTAACAGCCTTGCTTCGAGTGACTACTATTATCACGATCCTGTCCTAAGTGGTAATCCTTCGGCTCCACACTCAGGGTTCCCATCACCCAGGGGATATGGTGGGTTTCAACATGTGAACCCATCCCAGGTTTTAAGGGCGGATTTCAGCCTCGCGAAGTCTCCCGGATCCACCGGGGCGAGAAATGAGAACATTTTTAGTTTTGGGGCTGATTCAGACTACGAGGACGAAGGTAACGAATTCGACCGGATGCAAATTCAAACAGATTTGAGTCCTATGGACGATCACTCCATGGATATACACTCGGGTATGCAGCAGTTCGGAGGAGAATGGGGGCGAAATGGTGCGCCGGGGCAAAATCCTCAGTATGCCAATGGGCGATTCCCTGGGGGACAGAAGACCGTAAGAATTGGAGGAACTGAGACTGCCCCTTCCCCCCAAGAATGGAGTGTTAGTGGGAATCATAGTCGGTCGCATTCGATCACCGCTTCGGTGAGCGACATGCGGAACCGGGGGCAGGAACCGAATGGAGCCCGAAGACAGAAGATCGCTCGCACGAGTTCAACACCGAACGCCCCACAATTAGCTTTATCGTCTATGAACCATAGAGCCCAGTCTAGCCCAAATACACCGCCAGAATCTGGGTTTAGTTCCGCAGAGCCGTCCCGGCCTGCCACGCCAGATGGCCAAAAAAATGGAGCCGCTGGTGGTGCAAATGCTTTGCCGACTACCTGTACGAATTGCTTTACTCAAACCACGCCCTTGTGGAGGAGAAACCCTGAGGGACACCCACTTTGCAACGCGTGTGGGCTATTCCTCAAGCTGCACGGTGTGGTACGCCCGCTGTCTTTGAAGACGGATGTTATCAAAAAACGCAATCGCGGCAGTGGCAGCTCATTACCTGTAGGAGGGAGTGCGTCAACTCGGTCTTCGAAGAAGGCTGGACGAAAAAACTCTCTCGTACAGACCCCGGTAACAACACCCATTTCGACTCAATCCAAGAGTCTTGCTGGGTCCGAATCCCCTCCATCCGGAATATCCAATGGCTCTAGCGTTAGTACCCCGACGAATATCCAAACGATCGGCACCTCTGGGCAAGGCAGCAAGTCAAGCGTTATACCGATCGCAGCAGCGCCGCCTAAGAACAGTTTACAAAGCACGGCTTCACGGCCACTTGCTGCGGCACCCAAGCGGCAACGAAGGGATTCTAAGATTCATAACCAATTTCAAGGTAATGAGGATGGCGATGCAATGGATGAATCACTTAATGGCGGCAAGAAGAAAGACAAGTCTATACCGCCAAGCTTGCAGTCCGCCTCCTCAATTCTCCACAATGCGACCCATCACACACCAATAGCTCCTGCAGTCGTTACCCCAACCACCAATGGTTCAGGCACCCAAGAATGGGAATGGCTCACGATGTCTCTCTAATCCAGCGACTTTCACGATTAGTTTATTTCTCATATCTTGTACACGGATGTTTCCCAATTTCTTTTGTGCGGCGTAGAGGACGCTTATAGGTCAAGAGATTTTCTTTCGGCTGGGTTTTCACTCCCTGAGTAGGCGAATAACGGGGCTGGATTCCGGTTTACTTTTGTGTCACTGTAGTTAATTATGCTTGTTTGGAGTGGCTGGTCGGCTAGGGATGTGTGGTCTTTTGTGGAGGTTTTGAGTGTATATTTGTTTTCTCCCTTGTCACTTGGCCCGACCGGGCTGCTCCCGCTCTGTTTCTCTGTTCTTTGGCCCATCCGGATCGTTCTCTCTTGACAATGGCGGTTTCTATATATTTCATGAGGCTCTATTTCTTCACTGTCCTAATTTCATCTGTTCTCCCCTTAAATAGAACGGTGGTATTTTGGGGGGATTTTTCTGTCGGGGGGAAGATTTGTTGTTTCCTGTCTTCTTCTTTTCATATATAGGTTAACTTCTATTTACTAGTATTGCTTGGAGGGAATGCCATGATTTTATGAATGTGATATATTCCTTGTTTGTCTATTTTTCACTCTATTGTCTTTACCGGTATTGTTGCTTTCAATTTCCAGCCCATATGATCTACGTTTCGCTTGTCGGATTACTTTTTACTGATGTGGACTGTTTCCAAAGTTCTGCTTGTTTTTTTTGTTTTTTCCTTTTCCCCAGGACCCCACGTGTAGATGATATTGGTAGTAGCAGGCATAAGCAAAGAGTACCATATTAGAGGAAAGGGAAAAAAGAGAGAGAGACCGCCCCCCCCATTCGTTCCATTCGCCCATACACTCAGTATTATTATTATACGAGCCTCCCATTTGTTTCCCCGAATAAGGTATAAAAAAAACAGGATAAAACGAGTGAAAGGTAAAAAGCGAACGCTTAAAATAAGTATAATAGTAAGTACCTATACAGGAACCAGCCCCCCCCCCTTCCATGATCATCACCATTCAGTCATAATCGCCATCATTCCCCACCGGTATTTGGATCAAAAGGTTCACCGAGCACCTTCCCTGCAGCTATCAATCTAACTCAACCCCCACCACAATCACCACCACCACCACCATCAACAACGGTTAGTCCAGTTCAGTTTCGAGGCATGGCATAGCATGGCAACAACAACAAACACACGTATAGGATAAAATAGGAAGGGGGGGGGGGGGAGGAAAGAAAGGGAAAAAGAAAAGAAGAGAGAAAAAAGTTAAAGGGAAGGGAAGTAAGTAAGGGTGAATGAAGGAGGTGAAGTGAGGGACAGCAACAGTACAGTACAGTACTC
>Ga0307517_10011788_pt1 | contig 12085 bp, 7 predicted proteins | sample 23_EM_MG_FD_194515 | JGI IMG/M metagenome (GOLD analysis project Ga0307517, IMG submission 194515) | Populus trichocarpa ectomycorrhiza microbial communities from riparian zone in the Pacific Northwest, United States - 23_EM | ecosystem: Host-associated > Plants > Roots > Unclassified | place... | reverse complement strand
ATACCATTAGTGGATCCTCTAACCTTGACATTTGTTGTTATCATTGTTTAATCCTTACGTTAATCTTCCATCTCAAAGTTCTCATCAACTTCTTCCTCTTCTTCTTCACTATTATTATTATTGTTGTATTGTTGTTGTTGTATTATTGTTATCTATAATTTATACCATTACCGGGTTATTTATTACTTCGACACTCCTGCACTTGGGAGAAGACATCAATCTTTTGGTCGTGTCACAAAACAGGCGCAATACAGGGTCTGGATCGTGGTCTGGACAGCAGAATGTCAAAGGTTAATTATGCTCAACCTTCGGCCACTCAGCTTCACATTGTGTCCAGTTTCGTGGCAGTACCCAGCAACCCTTTACCCATCTTGCAGTTGGGAACATTTCTACCGCTACTTGGTTCCTAACATCAACATGAACCAACACGTTACACCTGACCTTACAACTATGACTGATTCTGCATCCTATCTTGGTAATTATCATTTTGCATGTTGGTGACAGTAAGGGCCTTGCCATATCACATATTGGACATAACACATTTCATTCCCCAAAACACATTTTTAAATTATATAATGTTCTTCATGTGCTTTATATTACTAAACCGCTACTTTCTATTCAAAAATTTTGTCGTGATAATCATGTTTATTTTGAATTTCACACTTCTGTGTTTTATGTCAAGGATCTCATCACCAATGAAGTGCTCCTTTCCAGTCAAAGTAGTGATGGTCTCTATGTTCTATCTGAGTCTTTTGCCATGTCAATCCCTCAAGCGTATTGGTCTCCTTGCATCTCTGTGACTGTAGATCTGTGGCATCATCATTTGGGTCATCCTACTTCCTGCATTTTAAATTTGTTAATTTCTAAAAATAAACTAGTTTGTACTTCTAGACGCTCTCTTACTCAATGTCAAGCTTGTCCACTAGGCAAGTCGTTGCGTCTGTCGTAAAGACCTATGGGTCACAAAACTACTGCCCCACTTGATTTAATATTTAGTGATGTTTGGGGCCCTACTCTTATATTTTCTTCTGATGGTTTTTGTTACTTTGTTATCTTTTTTGATACGGAATACAAAACATATATGGTATTACCCTCTTGTTGCAAAATCTGATATGTTCTCTACTTTTCATCGTTTTTAAACATTTGTTGAGCGTTAATTTTCACATAAAATTAAATATGTTCAAACTGATTGGGATGGTGAATATCGTAAGTTACATCAGTTCTTTCAGACTATTGGTATTTATCACAGGTTAATTTGTCCTCATACCCATGAACAAAATGGCACCGTTGAGCGTCGCCATCGGCACATTGTCGAAACTGACCTCACCCTTCTAGGCCAATGTAGTGTACCATTATGATTTTGGAACTATGTTTTTAAATCATTGGTATATATTATTAATCATGCCTATTTTTGTTCTCCAAAAAAATCTTCGTTAGAGTGTTTGTTTCGGCGTACTCCTGATTATAACTTTTTAAGTACTTTTAGGTGTATGTGTTTCCCTTTTTTGCATCCATATCATGCTTATAAGTTGGATTTTCGTTCCTCTCCATGTGTGTTCTTATGATATAGTTCTTCTCATTTTGGTTATCGTTGTCTTCACTTAGCATCTCAACGTATTTATGTATCTCGTCATGTTTGTTTTAATGAAGATGTGTTTCCTTTAGCAAATTTTGAAGAGCTAACACAACAATCGGTTACCTAACCACAACCTACACACCTCTCAACCTTGAATCCTCCCCAAAACTTTTAGCGTACTACCCCACAAACTCGCCAAACTAGCACCCCTGACTTGTCATCTGTCGCACCTCTTCAAACCCACAACTTGCCCATCGAGTCTGCAACCATTTCATCGCCACCCAGCCCTGTCATACTGTCATCATCTGCTTGTTTTTATAATGATCATTATGCAGGAATAGGTTCTCCCTCTACAGAAGTTCATGCTTCCAGGTCTACTACTATAGAACAGACTGGTTCTGTAACAGGTTCTCCATTGTCTGCTGTGCAATCCGGCCCCTCGACAGGTTCCCCAACAGATCTGCAACTCTGTGTCGATCTCTCCTCATATCCTCTCCAGCATCTCACAGATACAAGTTCTTCTTCCCCTTGACCTGCTACTCGTTAGCATCACATGGTCCTTAGTCCTCGGCAGCCGAAAACAACACTATTAACAGTGTCTATCACCGTCATTGATCCTTTACTATGTCGGGTAGTGTCTCCTCCTAACCATGAACCCATTACTTTTACTAATGCTAACAAGTATGAGGTTTGGCATAGTATTATGCGCGAGGAAATTCAGGCTTTGCATGCTAATGAAACTTGGACATTGGTTCCCTTTCATCCGTCGATGAATGTTGTTAGTTGTCGATGGGTGTACAAAATAAAACACCGGGTTGATGGCAGCATTGAGAGGTATAAGGCGTGCCTAGTTGCTATAGGTTTTACTCAACAAGAAGGTTTTGATTACTTTGAAATTTTCAGTCTTGTTATCAAGCAAGCGACAGTCAGACTAGTCTTCTCCATTGTAATTTTGCGTGATTGGAAGATTCATCAGCTTGATATTCATAATGTCTTTCTCAATAGAGTTCTTGATGAAGAGGTCTACATGAAACAACTTTCAGGTTTTGTTGACTCTATCCTTTCCTCTCATGTGTGTAGATTGTATAAGTCTCTATATTTAAAACAGGCTCCGCAGGTTTGGTACACTCGTTTGAATGATTTTCTACTTTCTATTGGTTTTCATGCTTCCAAGGTTGACACCTCCTTATTTATCTTATTTGTTGGTACTGACATCTATTTTATCTTGGTTTATGTTGATGATAATCTGCTTATGAGTAGCAACTCTATTATGCTTAAACGCCTAATACAATTGTTGAGCTCAGAGTTTAAGCTTCATGACTTAGGTACTGTTCATTATTTTTTGGGCATTGAGGTTCAGGCAAGAGAAAACTCAAGAAAAAAAGGGTGTACAGGTTGAAATTAAAAAAAATCCCCACAGCCAAGGTACAAGGTAAGATTGGTTGTGAAAGGTTTTGGTTAGAAGAAAGGTATTGATTTTAAAAAAATCTTTTCACCAATGGTTGAGATGTCTTCAATCCAATTTGTGCTTAGTTTAGCAGCAAATTTGAATCTTGAAGTTGAAAAGCTTGTTAAATGAGAAGATCTACATGGAGCAATCTGAAGGGTTTGAAGTGAAAAGCAAGCATGAAGAAAAAGAGTTTGTATGGGTTGAAGCAAAGTCCAAGACAGTGGTATAAGAAGTTTACTTCTTTCATGGTGGAGCATGGTTATGATAAGACCACTTTTGATCATTGTATGTTCATAAAAAGGTTTCATGATGGTAACTTTATTATTCTCTTGCTATATATGGATGATATGTTGAATGTTGGTCATGATGCTAAGAAGATTCAAAGTTTGAAGGGAGAGTTAAGTAAGTATTTTACAATGAAAAACTTAAAACTAGAAAAAAAAATTATTTACATGATGACTAAGTATGATAAGAAGAATGGAAAACTTTGGCTATCTCAAGAAAGATATGTTCAAAATATATTTAAGAGATTCAACAAGACAAGTCTAAATCTATTAGTTCTCCACTTGCAAGCCACTTTAAGTTAAGTTCTTAACAATATCTTTTAAGTGATGAAGAAATAAATGAGATGAAGAAGGTTCCTTATGCATTTGCAGTTGGTAGCTTGATGTATGTCATGGTTTTGCACAAGGTTGGATATAGTTCATGTTATTGGTATGGTCAGTAGATTCCACTTTAATCCTGAAGAGAACATTGGTTAACGATGAAATGGATACTTATATATCTCAAAAGTACTTCTACTTGTAGTTTATGTTTTGCCAATGATAAACCTGTGTTAGATGGATATACATATGCATATATGGCTAGTGATATTGATTTTAGAAAGTCCATAGTAGGATACTTAACAACCTTTGTAGGGGGAGGAGCAATTTCATGGCAATCCGGGTTGTAAAAATATGTTGCATTATCTACTACAAATGCTAAATGCATTGCTTTTACTGAATGGGGGAAAATAGTTATTATGGATGAAGAAATTCTTACATGAACTTTGCTTAGTGCAAGAGAACTTTGTGTTGCACTGTGACAGTCAGTGTGCAATTCATCTTAGTAAGCATCCTACTTTTCATTTTCGATCAAAGCACATTAAAGTTAGATACTAATGGATTCGAGATGCTATAAAGATGAAGTTCTTTATTGTTGAGAAGATCCATACCGATGACAATGTGTCAGATGTGATGACCAAGCCTTTTCTAAAAAAGAAACTTGAGTTTTGTAAAAAAGCAAACGAGCTTAGTAGAGCTCCCTAAATGAGTCGGGAGGTAGCGAATTTCTTATATGATACATGAAAGGGGGATTTATTAGGTGGTCTTGTTTTATGTGAAGGGGACCACCACATATATAAAATGAGAGAAAAGATTGAGCAGAAATTTGTCAGCTTAAGCATAGTTTGTTTAATCTCTGATTTGCAACTCATTTACTATTAAATCAGGCTGAAATTTTAAAATATATTCCAGATGCATAACCTTTCATTATATACGGTTAGATTGAAGATTGGAGCTGTCTAAGTTGGTTGTTTCATCATAAAATGAAGTTGTTAGTTTTGTGAGGATTTCCGAACTCCTTCTCTTTAATTTTGTTGTATTCTAAGAATAGGTTATTCTTGATGAATTATATGTCATAGCCCCTAGTTTTAACTGAGAAAGAACATTTTTTTATTGCATTATTTGTTGATAGTAAAAGTTTTAAGGAGAACTAAGATCTTATGGTTTTTTCCACATCAAATTTTCCACATAAAAAGTTTTGGTGTTGATTTGTTGTGATTGGTTGTTTAATTTTACTGCTTTATTAATTCTATTTTAATTGTAAAAAAAAAAAAGAATTGAAACTTGTGAATTATAAATTTAGTTATATTAGTGATTTTTCACAAATCAAACAGGTTTAAAGGTATTTTTGTGTTAAATTAACAGGGAATTGCATGTGATATCTTATTTATTATTCCTCAAAGCTTTTCAAAGTAACACAGTTCAAACAAGCATCCTTGGATCATGAAGCAAGTTAGCAATTTTGAAATAGGCATAGTAACTCTTGCATCAATAATCAAATCATTAATACCAATTCGAGGGGAAGAACATTTATTGGTAAATGAGACATACAGTATAATGATATCTCTGCCGCTGCCAGACTTCAAATTCCTTCTTTTGCTAATGACAATTAAGGGCAGCATCTCCCTGCCATAAAACAAGCCCAAACAATTCTCTAATCAGCATTACAAGATTCTCTTAATCAGATGGTTAATTTTAATTTCTTGCACTAATTCGTTAACTCTGGCCAAAGCATGGCAACATTGTAAAACACTGCTACTAGTGATGTTCGCCAAAGAGCATAGATGCGTTCACAATCCTGGAAAAAGATGGAGAATAGCATCTTTAATCTTGTTTAAAATTGCTTTTGAATTGGTCAATAAACAGAGCAGCATAAAGAAAACGAAACTACACTTTCTCTAACTGTAAAAATCGCAGCAATATAACCGGTGATCCAATGGTAATAGCTTGGGATCAAGGGGTTTGCTCCCCCTATGATTTTAAGTTCGAGCCCTGTGGTTGTTAATATGATAGCCACTAGAGGCTTACATGGTCGTTAATTTCAGGGCTCGTGGAATTAGTCGAGTGCGCGTAAACTTATCCGAACATTCATTTTAATAAATAAATAAATAAATCACAACAATATAACATCACACGCAGTTAATGCAATGGACAAAACTTCAAGAAGGTGAATCCATTCCATTGCATGATGAAAATAGCTAACTCAACTCGACTGAAAAAGTATTAGTTCCAAAATCCCAACTTGTAGAATTTATTTATTTATTCTAGTATTGTGATGATAAATCATGAAATACAGGGCAAGGATCCAATAATGTCTGCAATTCTAGTGGTAAGAATTATACGATAATTATGACGACAGCCCTGCTGGAAATTAATATTGTAAAAGCTCCGACAACCTTTTTTTTGGTTGCAGTCCGATTCATGCATATATAGTAATAGCACAGCTCAGACTTCAAAACTACTATTATTCATGAATCCCACATTAACGAAAGGGAGAGCGAATCTACACATTTCAAGACGATTCAAGAGCCGTACAGTTACTTTGTAAGGTCCTTTCAAAAGCAAAACAAGCCCACTGACTCTCGAGACAAAGCTTTCTGTAAACTTTGTTTGGTCTGTACCAAAAATCATACGCACATATATACGTATATGGCACTCTGAAAGAGACACAGATACCAGAAAGACAAAAGAGCTTTTGGGATTACCTTTTGGGCATTTTCGCTTTGTTAACGTCATTTAAAAACAATATTGGCCAAATAATAAAGGGTAGAAAAAGTTTTGGTAAAATAACATAATTTGATATTTATTGTAATTGAAAAATGTGATATTTTAAGTTGTTGCAATTAAAAAATATAATATTTAAAATTTTCATGATTGAGAAACACGACATTTTAAATAAACTGTTAAATGAACCGGAACAAATTACAATATATGTAGAGGAGGGAAAAAAATAAATAAAAAGAATCTAGAGATATACAGAAATTTTAATTATAACACAATTAATATCATTGAAAAGATCTTGATGAGATGAATCCAACGACACCAATAAAATAAGTTGCATGCTCTACCTGAAGGCAGATAAACAATTACAATGAAGGGGGAAAGAGAAAAAAAAGATTTTATAAACACATTAAAATTCTGATGATGATAACACTGATATAGTGCTAACTAAAAAAAATTCAATAACAACACCACCATATATCATATTGAATCTTGAAGGATGACATCATCAATATAGTGTCAATTATAAAAAAATTCAATGAAAACACCATCAATAAAGTGCTAATTTTAAAAAAATTATTTTATTTTATTCTCTTCCTTTTTTTAGCAGAAGCTTATGGACTTCTTTCTTTATATGATCATCTCAAGCCATAGACTTTCTTTTTATTCATTGTGCGCCTTTAATTTTGGCTACATTTTCACATATTTCATGCAATTCAAGTTCATTAAGGTACTTTGATACTATGGTTTAAAAGTTTTTAAAAAAAAAACATTTGAATTAAAAATATATTAAAATAAAAAAAAATTGGATGTTTTATAATAGTTTTAATATCTTCCATAAAAAAAAAACTGCAAAACTCATCAATTTTAATACTTCAAATCGCGTTATCAAAATTATATGTAGCCACATGTGAAATTCCAGTGAACAAATATACCTTACCAACACAAAGTAAAACTACGAGGTTTAATATGCCAATGGTGGAGTACATGTGTTTGATTCAACCAATTACCAAAATTTGAGTGATTATTCCCATCGTTATTAAAGTAGATTTAGTTGCTTGAGTCTCAGATCTGGTTTTTGGCCTTCACTAGGCATAAAAAAATTTAATTTTGAGTTGACTTGGTTAACTTGGAGAGTTAATTTTTGATCTGATATACCTGGTCAAAAATTTGATTAACTTTATAAAAAAATAATATTTTGAAACAATATCATTTTGATCTTAAAAAAAAATTGATTGGCACATGACAATCAGAGTTAACCCACTTAAACCATAACATGGGCCTTGCATGGTCTATCCTAGGTCAATTTAATAACTACTAGTCAATTTAGCTGCGCTCCATCGTGAGTAGAATCAGAAGTTAATTTGTAATGCAAAAAAATATATAGGAGATGTTAATTTTTTTTAACATCTAGAAATATGTTAATTATGAAATGAAAATTTGAAATTACTAGCGCTGATAAAAATTAAAAAAAAGATTTGTTAATGATAATCAAAAATAAATTAGAAAGTTAAAAAATAGATACATATTAAAATATATAATTTTTTATGCCGTGAGAAGTTGTTCGATTTTTCTCATTTAATTAGATGTTAAAATATTTTTAACAAAAGTAATAATAAACAAAAACTAATTGTGCTAGGTAATCCAATTTTGCATATATATTCTGGATGCATAGTGCCAATTTTGTTTTTTAATTTTTTTTTTTAATTTTTTTTGTTTATTTGATCCTTCCATATTTATTTTATTCATGATTGGTGTTGATATTTTTCTTCAACGGGCTATCTATAAGATTCTTAAGGGATCAAGAAAATTCTGCCATTTAACTCAAACTTGATTTTACATGATATTGTTCGAGTTTTTTTGTTTTTCAAGAGATCAAAACTCAAGGTACTGTAATTGACAAATGAAAAAAGATAAATCACTGAAGCAAGAAAAAAAAAAAAAAAAAAAAAAAAATTGTGAGAAGACATCTCTATAAGGAGACCAAGGCGCCACATACCACCTCTAATGGAAGAGGCCGTCGAGACACATTAAGAGAACCAAAGGAAGACCACTTTGGAGGCTGGAACATGTTGCACGTACCGACACAATATAACAGGTCTCCCACATGCCAGCGCATGTTGAACACATACCAATTATTTCTTTTTGCTTTTTTCACTTTGGATCTTGAGTGTATAAGAACTGGAATTATATTCCACTTGAGTTGAAGATCTTTTCTTTTAATTTAGTCCCTAATTATCCAAAAAATCTTCGATTTTGGCTTGAATTCCATTCAACCCAAAGCCTAATGAAGACCCAACTAAGAAAAGATTAAAGGCAAGGGAACGAAAAAGACATGATCAACAAGTTTAGTGTATTGTGATTGTGTGCCCATTACCCTGGTTGTGATTTTTATGCTTATCAGGTTGACTTAGGCAGTGTTTTAAAACTCGGCCCGGCCCGGCAGGTCGACCCGGGACCCGGCCGACCCGGGTCTAAGCAAAAAACAGGCTGGGAATTGGCTCGGCCCGGAGGGTCAACCCGGGACTCGGACGGACCGGTCAAACCCGGCTGAGACCCGAGTTTATTTTTTTATATATACTCATGACCAAAACGATGTCGTTTTGGCCTTTTACAATTAAAAGGCCAAAACAAGAAGAGCAGAGGAACGAACGCAGAAGTGAGAAGACCTAATTAATTTCAAGAAATCTTCAAACCCATTTCAGTCGCGAAGAAGAGCAGAAGACTCTTGAATCCTTGATCGTCGTTTCAAATCTAAAAATAAGGTTAGATGAGTGTTACTTGTTTCTTTCTTCTTTCGCTATCCTCTATTTCAAATTGAAACATCTTTTAAATATTCTTCCCTCTGTTGAACTTGCAGGAGAGCTTTGCTATAGTATAACAGTGGCATCGATTCTTCCCTCTGTTGACCCATTTGCTTTGAACGGGCAGGCTTGCAGCTCCACGGGTATGTATCTCATTTTCTCTGTTCTTTTATTTTTCTGCGACTTCAAATGGTCAAAGACCTGAACTTTGCTGTGAATATTGTTGTGAATATTGCGGTGAATATTTCGTTCGTTCTGATTCTGTTTATGCTTCTGCAATTAGTTGTTATTGCTTCTGCCCTCTATTGTCCCTGTTCGTTTGCTTCTGCTTCTGTTAATGCTCACCAATTCTGTTTATTGGACTTGCAACTGTAAGTGTATGTGTTCACATGGTTATAGAAGCATAGGCTTTCTTTTTCAACCGAGACTGATTTTTCACTACTATAAGCGTAGGTTTTTTTTGGGTTGACCCGGGTCAACCCATCTGACCCGTGACCTGATTACTTGACCGGGTCGATGACCGGGTTGGGTTTCAAAACTATGGACTTAGGGTGATTTGTAATGTGTTTGCCTCAAAATTAAAACAATAAAATATGTCACATTGTTTGTTTAAAAATTAACTCATATTTTTATCGGTTATTTGGGTTTTCTTTGACCCTATAAAATCAACTTGATCATGTCCTGACAGTTCTTACTCGGTTAATTTGATGCTCAATCTATACAAACAATTGGGTCAAGAGGCTTAAAAGTTGACCTACTATGTGATTCTTAATGACATTGTCAAAAAGTTTCCCACTGCCTGACCATTTTTTTTTTTTTTTGTCAAAGAAAACAATGTTGCTTAAGACTCTTATCTTTTGGATTTGTTTTTACTCATATCGAACTCCAACCAAGTTATATTTGTATGTTATGAGATTATGTCAAATGTTTACAACAATAAGTTCACAAGGACGTTACTAACTACTGGAAATTTGTACCCACAACGGAGCATGAGCAACATAACTAATTTATATCCTAATGAAACAAAATACTATACCAATATATATAATCTCTTCTTTATTTAATAAAAATAAAAAATAACTACCACAAATATATATATATATATATATATATATATATATATATATATATATATATATATAAAGTTTGGAAGATTTGAAATCAAAATAAAAAGGTATAAAAAAGTATCCTTTTGGCTCTGGATATTTTTAAACATAATACTTTTTTAGATAACATCTTATCTTAATCATAAAAGCAAGTTTAATTTCATGTTTGGTATTGTGTTTCCATTTACATTTGGTTGTGTTTCAAAGGTGCGTTTACCTTGAAAAACCATCAAAATGATGGTTTTTTAGTGCTTTCCAATTATTTTAATGTACTGATGTCAAAAATAAAAAAAAAATAAAAAAACATTATTTTGATGCATTTTCAAGTGAAAAGAACTTTTGAAAAGCAACATGGACCACAATATCAAACACGCACTGATCAATCAAATAAAAATAATGTTATGATAATTCTGATGTGAATGTATTAAAAATATAAGAATAATACACCACCCACACATTGTCTTGGGAAACTTTTAGCAGTGTTATTTAACTTGTTGCTACCTATCAAGTCAACCTAAAAACCCCTTATCTCAGCCCCTTCTCTGACCTGGGTTTGAAATTAAACATATTCTAAGTTAACCTTATATGACTCAGTCAACCATGTAAATCAATATATGACCCATTCAACCAATTAAAAACTTGGTTTGACAAAAACAAACAATACGGTGTGATTTTAATATTATTTTTTAAATGTTAAATCAATGATGTTTTTTATTTACCCGAGTCAAGCCAAGATAAGCTACCACACTCGTGACCTCATTAAGCAACTCAGTTGTCTAATAACTTTAATTTTTGGAATTATTTCTTTATTCAATCATATGATAATAAAATAGACATGTGCAATAAACTATTTCAATAAAACTTAAGAACAAAAAACATAATCTCATTTGAAAACAAAGTAAAAACTTGATTGTATTTAATAAAATAAATTCTAGATATATTTTGGTATTTAATAAAATAATATCTCAAATATATTTTTATTGAATTTATGTTAATGAATTTCAATAAAAATTGAAGACTGTTGGGTTGGGCCTTTACCTAGCCCAAGTTCCAAATTAAAACGTGTTAGAGTTGACCTTTTGTGACCCGATCGACTAAGCGAGTTTAAACGTGAACCAATCAAACTAGAAAAAACCTGAGTTAACTTAAAAAAATTCAAGGTGACATCATTTTAATATTTAAAAAAAAAAGATATTAAAACAATAACGTCTTGGATCGACCCAAATCAATTCAAGTTAACTCGCTAAACACGTGATATGGATAATGAACTTGGGTTGATCTATCAACTGTTTTTTAGAATCAATTTTTTATTTAAGTTTACAATAATAAAAATCAACATGTACATAAAAGCGAATGAATTAAATTTAATAAAAAAACTAATGAAAAAATATCTTAGATGGTTGTACAAAAGAGTACTTGCTAATACAATAAAAAAAAAGTTATAATCTTAGCAAAAATAAAGTAAAAAATGAGTGGTATTCAATAAAAAAATACACAAATATATTTTTAATGGAATTAAACTAAAATTTTAGAAAAAAATATTAAAAATGCTAAAATAAGCTAGGCATTTGGGTTTATATAGACCAACTCATCTGACCCACAAAAAAAAAGATCATGCTTACGCACTTTGCTCTATTATATATTTTTTCTATTAAATTATTTTTTTCAATATTAGATAACGCATCATCTGTTGTAGAAAATGATACATCATTTACTAGTTGACTTTCTGACCACCTTTCATGGTCAAAAAGTTGTAACATACCTTAAGTACCTAAAACCATTTTTCAATAAAAAAAAACACCTAAAAAATATCTTATATAAAGCAA
>Ga0307517_10011787_pt1 | contig 12086 bp, 9 predicted proteins | sample 23_EM_MG_FD_194515 | JGI IMG/M metagenome (GOLD analysis project Ga0307517, IMG submission 194515) | Populus trichocarpa ectomycorrhiza microbial communities from riparian zone in the Pacific Northwest, United States - 23_EM | ecosystem: Host-associated > Plants > Roots > Unclassified | place... | reverse complement strand
GGTACCCAAAACGCAGTGGAACTATATTGATAAACCACATCTTGTAGATCAAAGGAACAGGTCGAGTTCATTGTTCCCAACGGCAGTGTAAGCAGCGCAGCAGTAACATTATGCGAGATTTCTTCAATCCCTTTCAAGACATCCCCCCAGACGAATTCCTTGTAAACATTGGAACTTCCGACCGGTCTTGTTACGAAGGCAGGATTTCCGGCTACCCAGCTCTCCATCAAAGGCGTAGACCTCACGTAACCCCCCCCGATCGAATTGGGATCCGTCGTCCCCTTCCAAAGAGTGGTGGTGAAAAAGTCGTCCGGTTCGGTGTATAGCAACGATGATGGGTTTTTTGTGCACTGAAAGACGAAGGAGGGGATGGATACATTATAGCAGCAGTTTTGCCCGCATGCTTGAGGCAAATCTGGAATGCGCTGCTCGATGAACCATTGCGTAGTGAGCGCTGTGGCCCTTCCGAGACGCCTTGCCAACTTGGCACGCCGCCCACGTTGTAAACCGGTGGAGAATGGTTGGGCTGTCCGGAGTTGAAAGATTGCCTGTGGGAATTATACAATGACTGACAGCGGTAGAGTTTATAGTGGTAACGGTCAATGAACCTGGTGCAAAGATACCAGAAATGGGAAGGAGGATGGTGAGGGCTGAGAAGATAACAATAGTCGGGCTGAAAAAAAGAGCATGAGGAAGGGTTTTGTACAGCTGGTCCTGGCGTTCAATCCGATACATTGTGTCTATTTCTATTTCGGGTTTTTGTTAGAAAAAAGTCGAAATCCAGTAATGCGTACCTTTGATTGTTAGCGGTTGACGAACGATTGATAGCCAGAGGCATTGAAGGAGCACAAATGCCATCATAACTCCAATAGCTAGCTGCTTTAAACCCAAAAGAGAAGCCGACTCTACCGGTCCGGGTTACCCAGTGTTGCGGTACCCCACTATTTTCACTAGTAAACAATATGTTATCATCAACAGAACAAGTAAAGGTTGGATCGGTGAGTTGTACACAGGTTCGGAGTTGTACACAAGCGTTCCGTCTTCCCAGGCATTAAAAATGTGATGGCCCACCGCAAGAATGACAGCAAAAATGAGCGTTCCTATGGGCGTTATGAGAGATTCCCATGCCTTATGACCAGGAGGTTAGATTTGGGGCAATAGTTAGTAGGGATAGGCTACCACCTTCGGACGGCTCAACTTCTGCGCCGCTGGTGCTTCTGGTCCAGCAAGGGTAGGCGTTTCAGAGGACTCTACTGGGTGAGCATGGTCTTGATTTCCCATTTCTTCTTGAGTGGTAACGGGTACCCCGACGGATGAATAATCGTCGTTCATCTTCAGACGGGTGATTTGAGAGGAAAGGAAGGTGCACGATTGTTTACGATGCGCCGTGGAACTTGAACGCTTTGACACAACTTAAGCATGCATTGCCTTGCACTGGTGACTCCCAGTGAACACAGCATTTACATTGCATAATTACAGAAGTTCGTGAGAACGCTGGTGCACAGTCATGAACAATCAACTGTACTACGAGTCAGTGTGACGTTATCCATCTAGATGTCCCCCTGCACCATGCCTCTGTGCATGTGTCTACTGTGGCATGCAATACCGGCCACAACCAAAGGGTATCTCACAGGCAGTGCAAGGATATGTGTTGCCATGGATAACAATAAGAGGGGATGCGAATGTGAAGGAGGGAAGTCATTACATCTGGCATCGCCAACACCATCCGCTGCTGGTGAACACAGCGGATTGAAGAGGAACCTTTTCCTCCCAACCAACTATGTTGACCGATAACCCACTTTCGTCCGATTTGTTTAACAATATTAATCGTCGACCAAGGGCCTACTTTGATAATTAATATTGTTAGGCTCGGGCAGCTTCGTATCTCAAGCTTTATATATTTTCTAATCCGGTGGAGGTGTCAATGCGCTGGCCATGTCCAAAACAAACAAACAACGGCACTCACAGGTGCGTGACGTGGCGCGAAGGTTGCAAGACGGGTTCTAAGCAGGAGGAAGGGTTGCTGAGGATGGTGGGGGTTGCGCAGGTCGAATGTGAACGAAAACGCCAGGTTCCGAGTGCGAGCGGGCTGTTAAATGAAGTGGGATGTATTCTGTACTATGGAAAGGTGTAAATAGTGTACAAGCATATATGTAGAATAAAGTACAGAGATCAAGGAAAACGAAAGGGGAAAGCAAGAACAATAAGAAATACATAAAGGGAAAGCAAAAAGACACTAATAACTAAAGGAAATATAAGAAACCTGAAGAATGGAGAGCTCGGAGCCTTGTTCCGAAGTGCAAATGACTTGGAAAATGCTTGGAAATGGTGCTAATAGGTCTTCGCAAGTCATCGCTAGTTATCGCTACCAACCGTTAGTCGTTCGCAAGTCGTCGCAATAAGCGCTGGTGGATCGGAAGTTATCGTAAGCGCTCGGAAGTGTTCGGAACTTCCGCATTTGGTCGTAATCGTAAAATCTGCAAAAATCGCGAATTCCGGGGGCAGAGGCAAGCCGTGCTCATCACCGTACACGTTAGCGTTGGGTCGTACAGTCTGGCGTTGGGCGCCGGTACACGCCGGCGTTTGGCTCGAAACAAAGGTATTGGGCCCTACACGCTGGCGTTGGGTTCGAGACGTCGGTCCTGGTCGTACACACTGCCAGCATTCGGCTCAAAATATCGGTGTTGGATTGTACATGCTGGTGTTAGGCTGTAAAGGCCGGCGTTTTCTTCGTGGCACATGAGGTCACAGATAACGGCGGTGAAAAGAGGTCGGAGACACACCAATATGGGCATTGGCGCTTCCATCTCTCGCCACTGCATGGTGCTGGGGGTTGCGCCAGGTTTTAGGTGCCTCTTTGCGACTGGGGTTCTTAGGCCATTCTTGGTTTCTTAATACTGTGATCAGTGGTGAACGGAGAGATGGAAGGGTTCAAAAGGGACATACATTGTGAATGTTGGGTCGGTTTCGTGAGGGTTATTCCCAGTATGTTGATATGAACATATGAGGCGGGGCCTGCAGGAAGGAGATTGGGGGGGTGGAGGATGAGGCGGGACGGGGAATCGTCAATGGTGGGGGTTGTGAGAAGAGTGGTAGTGACGCCTCGCTAGGGGCTCTCCACCTTTGAGCTAGTCCCATACGTAAGGCTGTGTATAATGTTGCGACACATGAGTGTGTCGAACTCAAAAACTTTCCTTCGTTTTGCGACACCGTGTCAATCATGAACCTCACGTGTCGCTATTCTCCTTTCGGGGAGTGTGCTGCTGTTGGCATATCCTCCTGCTTGAGCAAGTGCAGGAATTTATTTAATAATTGGCACTACTTTTGATGGCGACCAGATGTATGTACATAGTCCGATTGAGTATTACAGATATTTTCGGATGCGTTCATGTATTTTCTTCAATGCTCTGTGCAAAATTTGGGGCTCAGAAGCGCATTCCTCGACATATAAATTTACGCACATTGATTTTCGCGGCTTCCTGCAAATTCTGATGCGACTCTAAGTGATATTCATGTCAATCTCCTGGAATTTCGGATACCCTGGCATTGTGATTTACCCCGAATGGCGGTGTAGTACTTCGATTACTTGTACTACATTTATCCTTCATATCACACCCTCAGTAGTCTATATATGCTTTCCTCAGGATCCTTCTCATAGTATATCTATTTATAGTAGGCCTACAGTAATGCCTACTAGTATAAATACACAGGTAGTAAGTAGATAGACCTCTGCGTTTAGCCTGATTCTGGCAGCATCCTCTTCAAGTTATCTCTCCAAATCAGCTAAATAAGTTCCCTCGCCTCATTACCAGATCATTCCTGTAATATGGAAACTACCCCTTCTTCCAATTTCTTGTTATTTGGAGCCAACCAATTATTTATCCAGAGTATGAAGTGCGTTTCCCTCAATATAATCCCCCACTCATTCTGATGAACTTAGATCCTGAACTTCATTGCCAACCCAATCACTCTGAACACCAAGCGTTGAATGGAATGTCATTGACACTGTCGAGTCCGGTGGTCCAGGGACCAACGGTACCTCTAAATCAGACATCTTCAACCAGATGGATCTTCAATGGCTTCCTCCCGTTGTAACCAAATTTCTCAGTCACAACTTGCCATCAACCCTAATAAAAATATATTAATATTAGACCTATCAATATAAGTGAATTTATATTCACGGCTAGATCAGAACGTATTGGAGTCATCGGTTGCGTGCAGTTGACTCGGCTGGAAATCGGAAGTCTTGTTGGAGGGAAGATGGATACTCGTCAGTCTTCCTAGATGATGTTGCTCATAACAACCTACTCCCACTCTTAACTTCATTTTTCCAGAGTTTCATTTGGTACCTAACCCGAGTTTTCCAACGTTAACACTTTCGTTCGGCGGAGTCAGCAACCAGCCACCGGACACTCCTGTAATCCAACGGTCTCCGCCACAAGCCTTCGGTGTGTGTATCTCTCTACCCTCCGAGGAGCTGTATTGAACGAGTTTCTAAGCAGGACCAAATAATCCATTTTTTTTCTTACCAATAATCCGAATGATGGAAGACGATAATCCAGCAAAGCCTGACATGTTCTATGTTTGTGGTCAAGCATTCTTAGATCAGTTTCATAAATCTGGCGTTCCCCGTGCCCTTGACCAAAGCGTCTGGGCTTTCGAAAACGCCATACGCCTCATATCCCCAGAGCATCCACGATATGGGGTCATCGTTTATGGGGTCGGAACCTCCTATCTAGAAAGGTACCTTCTTAATAACCAACTTTCTGAGATCAACCGAGCGATCCATATATTACGGACCTACATCGACAGTAGACCAGAAGATTATAAGACGGTGCAGCCCTGGTTAGACTCGCTCGATAAACTTGGCATTTCCTATACTTATCGATTCGAGCGAGGCAACGATTCCAAAGACTTCCAAAAAGCAGCCTCGGCACTTCAGGAAGCTATCGATCTTTCTCCTCCCGGTGACAGAAACCTTCCTGGACGACTCAACAATCTATCAGGCCTCTTTACCGCCCGTTTTGAGCGCAACGGAGATCGCGCCCACATTGATGAAGCTCTATCCCTCCAGCTGCAGACACATGCTCTGGTTTCTGATGATCCCCTATGGCTAAGCAACCTTGGGACTACTTACCTTCATCGCTTTACGCTTGGTGGGGAAATGAAAGATAGCGACAATGCAATTGCATTCCTCCAGAAAGCAATCGACCTTACGCCAGAAGGAGACGCCGAGGAGATACCCACCAGACTCAACAACATGGGCGGCGCGATGACGATCCGGTTTGAACGCTCTGGGAACCTCACAGACATCAACGAGGCGATTTCGCACCTAGAAAAAGCCATAGCGCTCGTGCCAGGGCAACACCCACAGAAGCATTCATGGTTGAATGGCTTAGGGAGTGCATTCCTCAATCGTTTCGAGTCCAGTAGGAAAGATGCCGCAGATATCGACCTCGCTATCTCATTCTTCCGGGAATCAATCGATCTCACATCCGACGACAACCCATATCTTTCATCCAGGTTGAATAACCTCGGAATGGCATTAATGCGTCGTTTCGAATACCGCCATGATGTCGCAGATATTGATGAGGCAATCTTGGTCCAGAGAAAGGCCCTTGGAAACTCAAGCGAGGGCTCGGCATGGACCACATTTGGGAGAAACAATCTCTCGCTGTCCCTCATGTCCCGCTTCCACCACACACTGGCAAAGGACATCAACGACATCAACGAGGCGATTTCATTACAGAATAAAGTAATTGAAACAGGACCTCAAGGACATCTAAAGATGCCGACATGGTTGACCAATCTAGGAGGATCGTACTACCACCGATTTGAAAGCACCAAAAGTCTGGAGGACCTCGACAGCGCAATTATGTTCCAGCAAAAATCAGTCGATATTGCTCCTGAAGGTCATGCAAAGCTACCGGCGTGGATGGACCTCCTCGGACGGTCATTTTGGGAGCGTTTCCACCTGACTGGTGTTGACGAAGACTTACGGTCAGCTGCGAAGTACCACCGTCTCGCCGCAACCTCTCCCTTCGGACCAGCATCTCGACGACTGAACGCTGCTTACAACTGGACTAGGTTGTGCAGCGTGGCTGAATCCCTTTACGACCAATCTCTGGATGCTTTCAAAGTGGCCGTAGAACTGCTCTCGCAAGTCGCTGGGATGGAGCAGACAGTTCAAAAGCGTCATGCAAGTCTTATGGACCACTTAGGCCTATCCACAGCGGCGGCCTCAGTTGCGTTCCACTTTGGGAAACCCGAAATGGCTTTGGAATGGCTCGAACAAGGCCGCTGCCTTGTCTGGAACCAATTGAACAGTCTGCGGACCCCAGTAGACGATTTGCGAGCGCACGATCAAAATCTTGCAAAAGAACTCCTGGCGGTGTCAGGGGCTCTAGAAAACGCCGGCTCTCGTGTGGAGATGGACAGGCCGGAATCGAAATCTTTTAGCGCGAAGCAGAGAATCTCAATCCAGGATGAGGTGACTGGGCACGTCAAGCTCGCACAACAGTGGGCCCAACTTCTCGCCAAGGTTCGCGAAATACCTGAATTTGAGAATTTCCTCCGGCCGCCGAGATCAATTTCTATTCTCAATCGGTTACCCCCAGACGGACCTGTTGTGATTATTAATTGTCATCCAGGCAGATGCGATGCCCTTCTCCTCATTTCCGGTCGAGATTCTCCTTATCATATTCCTCTCACCGAAATTTCATTCGAAATGGCGAAAGACCTACGGATACGCCTGCGGAATCATCTTTCCTCCTACGGAGTACGCGCCAGAGGAGAAGACGGCCCTGAAATCCGTGCTGGTCGAAAAGTAAAACCCATGCAAGTTGAGGACACAGGCATACGTGACACACTTAAGGAGCTTTGGATCCGCGTCGTTGAGCCTATTGTTCTAGGTCTGAAGTCGCTTGTGAGTAGTTTCGATCCCTTCGCATAAATATAATCGCTCATTAGAAAAAATGCACACAGGGTTATGACTTAACCAAAGCATCTCGAATTTGGTGGTGTGCTACTGGGCCCCTCGCATTCTTGCCAATTCATGCAGCAGGGATATATGACTCCCCATCCGATGGACCTTTAACCTCACTCCCCGATCTAGCTATCTCGTCGTATACCCCCACGGTTTCATTCCTCCTGGATCGAGTAAGATCCCCGCTGAACCCTGGCGACGCAACTGGTGGGTTGCTCATGATCAGCCAATCGAATACCCCAGACATGCCAGCGATTCCAGGAACAAAAACGGAGATAAAGGCTATGCAGCTTGTTCTCGACAAACATCAAATCTCATATACAACCATGGAGGACCAAGAAGCGACGCTGGAGGCGGTACTCGCTGGCCTCAAATCTAATGCCTCTGTGCATCTCGCTTGCCATGCCATCCAGGATACGAGGGAACCTTTGCGCAGTGGGTTTTATCTCCATGACGGCCGACTCGAGCTAGCAGAGATTATGAAGACACCACTTCCAAGGGCTCAGTTGGCTTTTTTGTCCGCCTGCCAAACGAGTGCGGGTGATGAGAGCCTTTCTGAAGAAGCCGTTCATTTGGCCGCTGGAATGTTGACGGCAGGTTATCGGGGTGTAGTCGCGACGATGTGGTCGATCCAGGATAAATATGGGCCCGTTGTCGCGAAAGATTTCTATGACTCACTTTTGAGCGGGGAATTGGGTGAGGGGGCCGAAGATGCAGGCCGTGATGATGATGGTTTTGATAGTACCGGTGGTGCACGTTCTCTGCATTTCGCCACAAAACGTCTCCGAAATTTGCTTGGAACTTCGGAAGCGTCTTTTTTGGCGTGGGTGCCATACGTGCATATTGGATTTTAACAGTGGTGGTGGTTTGCCTTTTTCGCTTGATCGTGTTCCATGCACGACGAAGAGGTCGTAGTAACGTTGCCGACCTTATTGAATTAATGTTCCTGGGTGTGAATCCGGAACTCCATTATCTATTCTAGAATTTCAGAGAGCAACTTTCAATAAATCCTTTGTAAATCCTGAACACAAGGCTCATTAATAGTTGTTGAGGTATTGAAGAATTATTCATTCGTACCTGCTGTGGTTGCAAGGGTTGTCGCCTGTCCACTCCTTGCTAGCTCTTACATATACATCATCAGCCTCTCTGCGACGCCGGAATCTTGTGAAGACGAGTGTTTACTGCCTCGGGATGTGGGCCTACGCCTATTATCCCACCATTATCTGAGAATCTGAGATTGGGGGATTCCAAGGAAGAAAATTACCGTGCTTGAAGACTAGTAAACCTTTTCTTAGAAAGTGTTTCACGATTTCGTTTTCATTAGCACATGCTCAAAATTTCAGGGGCTAGCGGTGCATCACATGATGAATAGGAAATGAGAATAGACCACCGACAAGACTTTCCTGGGTACCCAAGCACTAATTTCCAGTACGACCTTGCCAGTACGTTCCATTCGGCCATTCATACTTGTTTTCGAGCGCCATTGCTGCACATGGCAATATGAGTCTTCTCCCTTGAATGCTTGTCTGCGGACCTGCTTGTTCAAAATTTCTGCTGCTCATCGCGAACCTTCGGTTCACTCCTCGCAGCCAGTTAAACAGTTTTTATCTAAATTATAATTTTATAACTGGTCTTACATGGCTTGAATCCCCAAACTTGTTGACTCATTGTAGGGTTCCAGTAGGTGGGATGGGTGCTGAGCGCTGACGCCCGAGGAAAAAATTTCCTTTTCAAATCCAACGCCCAACCAACGCCTCAACATTTCCAGGCATTTTCACAGACAGCCAGCAGATGTCACGCCTCTATGTCAATGAGGCGGACAGGACGCTGCTATGGAAGACTGGGATTTACTCAATACGCATGGTACCAACTACCACCACCCAAGCATTATGGCCGAACAAACAGAAAACTGGGATGACAATTTCGACTCAGAGACGCAGAATAACTGGCCTCGAAAGCCAAAGTTGTCTCCTCTGCGACAGTGAGATGTGCAAGAGGAAATCTGGGACAATGACTCAGCTTGAGCAACTCTTGCACCCTAATCATATTCATAGCAAAACAGGGGTCCAACTTGGTAATTAATATTGTTAGGGTATTTTCCTACTGGTTGCTTTTCCTCCGTCGCTTGCGCGCCGCCTCCACCAAATTCCAACCTTACAAACCCCAAACTCTGCCTCTTGACAAGTTTACTAGGCGTCAACGGAATTTGCGCAGCCCTCTCCGCCGCGTGTGTGTTCGCGCCACTAAATGAAGGGCGTCTTCCCGAGTGCAACATCCGCATTTTACGGGCCGAAAACCCCTGCATCAAAGGAAGAGAAGACGGACGGGGTGGAGCCGGCGAGCGCTCCAAGATGCTCTCACGCTGCAACCCAACTGCATGCCTGAGGCTCGTCCGACTAGCATTCCAATCTCCGCCACCGTGTCCTGCCGCTCCCGGAGGCCGTCTCGAAGAAGACGATCTAGCGCAGGCATCTCCAGCATCTTGATCTCCACCTTGTTCGCACGTTCGACTGCGACCCGTGCTTCTCCTTTGCTTAGGACTGATGATATCCTGTCCACTTGATCCTGGACGCGAGGAAGAAGTGCCTGGACTGCCAGCGCTGCTAGAAGCTCGAAAAAACCAATGGTACGCCTGCGCTGAGTGGTTCCAGCTTGAAATGTAGGGATAAGATGATGACGCTGAAGGTTCGCGCGTACAAGATGACACAGAGGTTTTTGGACGCGGCATATGGTTAGGGTTGTCGTACGATTGGGATTTGGATGCTAGAACGATAGGTTAGAAAACAAGTCGAAATAAATGCAAAACAAAAAGAAACCTACCGAGGGCATTGAACTAGTTCCCTTCTGCTTCCTCACGCCCCACTTTTTGACACTCCCGATGCGACTGAAAAGCGTCGCGCCAGTATTCGTGGGCGTAGTCGTCTTTATAGAGCCCGAGGCCGTTGTCACCGGAAAAGAAGGCATCGCCAAGACTAAAGGTTGGGCAGGTAATGGCGGCATCGGTTCCGGGACACGGCGATGGCAACGACAGTCATCTGTGGAAGACACATCCGACGTGGGCGTCGCTGATCTTCTATTCTTCGGTGGTCCCTCGCCGTCCAAGAACGAATGTTGGCTGGCCATGCCGACCAACCCCATCATTCCCTCTGGACGCGGTCGGCTCTTTTTTCTTAACCGCCGCCTCTCGTTCTTTGTGTACGGGCGGCGATGGTGGCAACGGCGCAAATCCAGAAGTCGGACGCGGGTGGGAACTGTAAACAAGGGCGGTCGACGAGGAATGTGTATGTGCGGTGATGAATATGTATGGACGGTGATGAATATGGGTGGACAGTGACGAATATGTATGGGCGGTGTTGGGAACGGAAAATACGTTGGCCTCCTCCAGTCTGATTAAATCCCACAGTAATAGTGACGTCTAAAATAAATGGATAAGTCGCGTGCTTAAATTCTAAGGGATGGTAAACGCACCGTGAACTTCCGAGTAACTCCCGCGCCAAACATCGCGGTTATATCTTGCAACATAGAAGTTGTGGCTGAGATGACGATCGTATGCACATCTAGAATTCATCTCTAAGTATAACTCGATGACAATGAAAAGACAACCTACAGGGCTCATCGGCGGAATCACGCCTCGATTTCCATAAGTTTACGAACCGAGGTAAATCCGACAACTTCTCCATCCAATCGTGCTCCACGACCAAGAAGCCAAGGATGCACTCGCTCCTCTCGGCCTTGGGGAATAGTTTTAGGGTAGGCTTGGCCTTCGGAATGAGAGCCTGAACGAAATACGCCTTCTCGCTCGTTCCCTCTCCGAAGAACTAAATCACTGATGTCCAGGACTCAAGGAGCATCGGGGACTCCAGGAACATCAACGGTGGAAATGCGAGGATGGTTAAGGGTTTGAATCGCGGAAACGGTGACGGTCATGATAGCAGGAGCTGCGGCAATGGCCTTGGACAGTGTGGAACCAGCCTGTATGATGACGGCAGACGCGGTGTCGTCGCAAGCAGGGGGTACGTCGGTACAGTGTGCATATCTGGGGGAACAACTGCACTCGCGGTTAGCGAGCAAGTCTCGGCGTACGGTTTGTTGAGTGGGGGTAGGTAATTCAGGAGTGTAGAAGAACGAGAGGGGGCGGTTGTTATTGGATGCAAAAGTGACGAAAACAAATAGCACGTGTGGCCGCTTGCATGTGAGAGGGCTGCGTAAGCTAGAAAATAAGTTAAGACTAGGGAAAGTGAAAAAAGAAACCGCCGTACCGTAGGTTCGTTTTGCTCGCCGTACTTCCTATTCCGTCACGCCAATGGCAGTAGAAAAAATGGTAACACGAAACCTGCATGAAAAGCGTTGGTAAGTTGGGGGGGCGGCACATAAGGTATTGCAGATTTCACGAACGTGAAAATTGTCTTGTGCCCTGAGAAGCCTGGCTAGCAAAACCCGTTCTTACGCTCTTCGCAAACCCCACACGTGCGCAGCTTTTTTTCCGTCTGACTGAGCTCGTCGAGATTCATCAAGTCCCCGGGGGACATTCGTCTCAACAACTCAAGTCCGCGGCGGCCATGCTCCTGAAGGAGCTTACAGCAGGAAAAGGGCTTTGCACATTGGGGTTGTTCAAATGAGATGCAGGTTGGGAAGCGCCACGTAGTCTCGTACCTAGATCATCATCCACCTGGAGGAGATTTGATTGAGCCTAAAACGCCACGCACAAATACACCGCTACAAAGCCGAACTAGTAATTACCAAGTAGGACCCCCTACATCATTATTAGGGGGCGGGGACAACGATCTTGAAATTCTATATGCCAAAAAGACATAACGCCCCTTCAAGAGTGGCGAGAGGAAGCTGGACAAATTCAAGTTGAAGTTCAAGGAATGGGTCATGTGACTTATAGTCGCAATGCCGCATCCAACGATGCACAAACTGCACGGGTACAGCTAGCCCACTAAAAACAACGTAGAATGAATATATTATGTATATTCAGTAGCCCAAAATTATTTCTTTGCTTCTTGCAACGACCCACGGTAGTTGAGGAATATATATTTTAATTTTGACCATTTAATGGAGCTTTTGAGGCGGTGTTCAGGGTCCTCTTATCATCCCA
>Ga0307517_10011786_pt1 | contig 12086 bp, 11 predicted proteins | sample 23_EM_MG_FD_194515 | JGI IMG/M metagenome (GOLD analysis project Ga0307517, IMG submission 194515) | Populus trichocarpa ectomycorrhiza microbial communities from riparian zone in the Pacific Northwest, United States - 23_EM | ecosystem: Host-associated > Plants > Roots > Unclassified | place... | reverse complement strand
CACAAATCGCACCCGTGCTGAGCAACATTGTACCAGGAATCTTGCAGGCAGTCGAGAAGTCAGATGATGAATTGCGAGAAGGGTCTCTCCAGGTAGGATCGATGGTTTAAATACTTTTTCAATCTATTCACCATTCCTAGGCACTCGAAGCACTCGTCCTAAGGTGTCCGACAGAGATCGACCCATATTTGCCATCGATAATCGAGATTGGTAACAAATTTATCAAGTATGATCCTGTATGTTTTCTTCAGCTTAATTCTTTCATGATATTTACGACTTCCACAAGAACTACGCAGGCGACGATGACGAGGATGAAGATGAAGAAATGGCAGATCCAGATGATGACGAGGACGAGGAAGAACTTGACGAGTACGCTCTATGCATAAATTCACGCTTCCCTAACCTCATGGATTCTTATTAAAGATACTCGGACGATGAAGATACGTCCTATAAAATCCGACGCTCAGCTACAAAGTTACTTTCTGCCGTAATTGGGACACGTCCCGATCGACTGACACGGACATACAAAGACATTTCACCTATCCTAATTTCTCGCTTTGGGGACCGCGAGGAGACCGTTCGTTTGGAAATCTGGGCCACGTATGTCGTTCTCCTCAAACAGACCACTCTCTATGGCGGACTTCCTGACACCAAGGACGATGCTTCTCCACGAGGAAAGCGGAAACGTGACACGGAGGAGACCATGGACGTCGAAGAAACTCCCTATACTCTCCTCAAAGCTCAAGTTCCAGTTCTTTCAAAGGCTCTTCTCAACCAGCTGAAGTCCCCTAAGACTTCGCCGACCGTTCTTCAAGCAGGTTTCGGGCTGCTCCATGCTTTGTTAACGGTTCTTCCTGGATCGTTTTCAACTCAGGCGCCTCTCATTGTGTCTACATCCAAGTCCGTTCTATCTCAGGCTCCAAGCACTTCGACCTCCGCTCTCCATCTCACATGCCTTTCTTTCCTCACTTCATTCTTCGCGACGCATTCGCCATTGAGCTTCTCAGCCAGCCTTCCGGCTCTTACACCTGTCCTCCTCAAATCTCTTGGAGAGAGACACCCGAGGATCGCCTCGGAGACATTCCGCGTATTCTCTGCCCTCCTCAATGCACTGAAACCCCTCAAAGCTAACGACTGGACTGTGGCCCTATACGACCAAGCTCTCAACAGGTTGAGTAGTCACGACACCGACGCAGAGGTCCGTGCATACGCTGAGGATTGTATGGCGGATATTTGGATTTGTGCCACAGAGGTGGCCTTGGCTAAGGATAGGAAAGAGTGGGAGTATATCTGTAGGACCACCGCGAAGTCGGAGAGTGGGGTCAGAGTCATCACTAAAGTTGCGAAGGAGGTACAAGTTGGCGATGATTGGGTGAATATGTGCCTCTCGTGGCTTATGGGCCTGTTGACGAAGAGTGCTCGAATGGGCAAAGTTGAAGTGTTCGGTGCTTTGGATGTTCTCTTAAAGAGGTATTCCTTTGCCTCGTTTTTCTTGTTGCAAATTTTACTTATAATACCCTTATCTCACAGCTATATATCTGGCATCCCGCCTGCATTACCCCCTTCTCTTATTCCACAAATCAAGGCCTACATTTCGACCTCCGACATCTCTTTGCTTTCTCAAGCCTTATCTACTCTCGCCCTGCTCCTCGAGCTTTCTCCGACAATCACCTTCCCACAAGTCGAGCGTGGCCTTCTGAACGATATCTACCACATCGCGCACTCGCCTTTGGTGGCTGGTGTCGCCCTCGATTCTTTGTTCCGCTTCTTCTCGGCCCTCGTCCAGGCCGACAACCAGATCTCCACACACGTTGTCCCTAACCTTGTGCTATCATCGGAGAAGGCTCCAAAAGCAGAAAATAGTCCATCTAATGTGGCGAAATGCATTGGCCACATTGTCGGTAGCCAACAGAATATCGCTGCCGGTACCATTGCGGAGTATGCGAAGCACCTCAAGGTTTAACATTCTTTCTTGTTCTCCAGCGTTGTGTGCTAAGCGTTACTTTTGTTTAGAAAAATGCCAAGGCGAAGCCTTCTCTCGTCATCCTCAGCCTTTTAATCATTGGAGAGTTGGGCCGCTTTATGTTTGTTTTCATCCAATTCTCATCGCCTTTTTCCTCCTCACTTTCTTTAAAGCGATATGTCAAACCAAAGCGAAAATTTCAACATGGCTATTGACCACTTTAGCTCTGATCAAGAAGAGACGCGCGCTGCTGCTGCTTTCGCTGCTGGTAACGAGTTTATTTGCTATCTTCTTGACGCCCCCTCACTAATCGCTTTCCAGGCAACATCGCTATCGGCAACCTCCACCAATTCCTCCCTGCCATTATCAAGATTATCGAGAACGATCCGAAGAAACGGCTGTTGGCACTCCATGCCGCAAAAGAGGCAAGTTTTCATCATTACGACCTGCAATGTTTGCCAGCTGATACCGTGTCATCTAGGTCGTTACTCATTGCTCGCACGGTCAACTGGAAGGCGTCGCGGACCTTCTCTGGGGTCCTCTCTTCGAGAATTCCCAGAATGCAGAAGAATCTACACGAAATGTCGCAGCTGCCTGCCTTGGAAAATTGGCCACTACCCATCCTTCGCGATATTTGCCGCAACTTCATGTACGGGGACATACTATGTTTCCATGTATACGAGGCTTCACTGACTGACTCTTGGTATGTATTTTAGGCTCGCATCAAGGATCCCAACCCCGATTCTCGAGCGACTGTGGTTTCTGCTATTCGTTATACGTTCGTGGAAACTTCACAGACATTCGACGATGTGTTCTCGCCGCTCCTCGTCGACTTCTTATCGCTTATGGCTGACGATAATATCGTATGTGGTATTTTATGTATTTACATTTGCTCAATTCTAACCCTTGGCTTGATTACCAGGTCGTCCGCAGACTTTCTTTATCTACACTCAACTCTGCCGCTCGTACCAAACCACACCTCGTCAGGGGACATCTTACGGCCTTGCTACCAAATCTCTACAAGGAAACAGTGGTAAACCCTTCCTTGATCAGGACCGTCCAGATGGGTCCATGGACACATAAGGTTGACGATGGTTTGGACACGAGGAAAACTGCATACGAAACGATGTACACTCTAGTTCGTCCGTATCTCTTACTTTCAAGCTCCCAACTAACTATCATACCTCGATCAGCTTGACACTTGCCTCTCGAAGCTTAACCTCCATGAATTCCTCGAGCGTGTGATTCCTGGTCTCTCAGACGACTCGGATGAAATCAAAGTCATCTCCCACATGATGCTCTTCCGCCTCTCGCAAGTTGCTCCAGCTGCTGCCGCCCAACGCCTGGACGAAGCCACACCCCAGCTAGAAAAGACCATGAAGGGCGCGACCGTCACCAAAGACACCGTCAAGCAGGATCTGGAACGTGCTGCCGAGTTGCAACGAAGTGCCCTGCGTGCGGTGGCGGCATTGAGCAAGATCAGCAATGGTGTCAGTCCCAAGTTCGATATGTTTGTTGAGGATCTCAAGAAAAACCCTACTTGGAACAATGAGTTCAAGGATCTTGTCGGGCACTGATGGAGTGTGTGTGGTTTGGGAATTAGTTGAACCATTCTGCTAGCTTTTTCCTTTCCTCTTCAAATGTGTAATAATCAGCCCTTTCCATGCAATTTCCTCAGCATTGCCCTTTTTTCATGATCGAGAAATGCAACTAAAGCGAAAACAAGCAGTGGGTTCAGGTAGGATTGTCTTCGCCGACTCTTCGGTAATTGGTGAATTCATATAGCTACATAGAGGATATTCAGTTACATAAACATAAAAAAGTCAAACAAGTTTCTACCAAGGATGGCTCGCGTACTGTGACGACTTGCAGCTGGCGCACAAGTCCTATAGCATATTGCATACTATTCAAGGAAGTACGGAGTATCTTTCATTGTCTTCATTTGCTCAAAGGCCTCCGAGTCTATACGCTGCCAGAGATAATGAAGTGACAGGGGCCAGAGATTATGGTAGGTTTGCGACATTGAAGAAAGTGTGAAATGCCTATCACATACATCTGGGTTGATTTTGATATATTCTTCTTTGAGTGGAATTGGATATGCTGGTAAATATGAGATGATTTCAACGTAGAGATCCTGTGGAGGAGAGGGTCAACGCTTTCCCGATAGATCCTGGATGACCTGGGACACTTGCTGCAAAGGCACATTGGATCTTCGAACCTTTGGCAGTGACATTTTCACCAGGGTTTCAAATTCCTGACAACGGATGTCAATTGCCTTAAGAGACGTGTTTCAAAATACGAAAAATAAACCAAAAAAATGTATAGTTAATCCTTACTTGAACGTCTACCTTTACATGTACTTTTCTTAGATTCCAACTCCACCAGTAACCTCTAAGGTATGTCCCGAGACATAAGATGCAAGAGGGGAGGCGAGGAACAGGACAGAGGCAGCGGCATCCTCTGGTGTTCCACCGCGGCGAAGGGGTATGTGGGGGTATGACTCCGGTGCCGGAGTGTCGGTAGGGCGTTGGGCGCCAGGGACACCAAGAGCCACCTTCTTGCCGTCGATTTCGATTGTCACACCATTCTCTTTCGATGCTGTCAGGCTATTGTATTATCAGCGAATATGATCAAGGTAAATGGGTGCGTGGAATATACCGTGTGTGGATCAAGCCGAAGGCAACGGTGTTGGCGCGAACACCGAAAGGACCCCATTCTTTGCAGATGGTCTTGGTCAGGCCGATGACAGCAGCTTTGGCGGAAGCGTAGTTGGCCTGGCCAACGTTTCCGTGAAGACCCGATACGGAAGACACGTTGATGATGGAACGGTTCTCTCTTTGCTCGGGCTATAGGTAATTAGTTTCTCTAACTAATGTATCAGAAATAATGGGTTTACCTTTAGGCGGAAGTAGGGAGCGGCTTGACGGATGAGGCGGAATGGGGCACGGACGTGAATTTTCATGATAATGTCAAAGGTTTCATCAGGGGTTGTGTGTATCATCTTATCGAATGTGAATCCGGCGTTGTTGACAATGTGGTTGATTTTCCCCCATTTCCTGTAACAAAAAGACTGAGTCAACTCCACAGATCCAGTTATAAATTACCCACTGAACAGTCGCGTCCACGATCTTTTTCGGGAAGTCATCCGCACCAACATCACCTGTGACAGAGAGAGCCTCCCCACCAGCAGCCTTTATTTCTGCCTCCACGGTTTCCAGACGCTTGGCGTCAATGCTACATATATCTATTAGCGAAAGGATCACGCGAACAGAAACATGGACTCGTACTCGCTGATGACAACTTTTGCACCTTCCTTGGCGAAGAGGAGGGCAGTTGAGCGACCAATACCCTACAGAAAGGAAGGATGTGAGCATTTGCAAGCATTCTGAGCAAATCGGGGCTCCTCACCTGGCCAGCACCTATACATCAACAAGAACAGGAGGTGCATCGTCAGGAGGTGTTCTCAAAGACATGAAGCTAGTAGTATAATAACAAGGTCGATCGACGAGGAATTGCAGGGCAAATATTGTCATCTGCACTCTTGCACATCGTCCAATCCACCCAGAAGTTCAACTCACCAGTGATAATGGCAACCTCCCCAGCGAGCAACCCACGTCCATAGCTGTTGGTGACGTGTCCAGAAACTTGAGAAAGGCGTTGAGACATAGTGATTGACGAAAACAAGGGGTTGGAGCAGAGGATGGTACTTATAAGCCGAGAGGGTATTCCGGGGTAATGTTGCCGGTGCCGGTGCAGGTGATCGCATTTGGTAATAGGGGATTATGCATCAAAGTTTAGTCACAAGCTGCGCGCTTTTTAACGGCAATCTGAAGCGTTCTACCGAGTCTGCGGCTTTTCCTTGAACAGCTCGGCGCCTACCATGCCACGATTCGATATAAGTTCCTGGGACTCAGGAAACTGGAGCTTGTCACTCAATCAGGCTGATTGAATCAACTGTCAAGACTCGGTGCGTTGCTCACGATTCATGATGCATGATGGTAACCTGGTTTGATGAAGCATTGGAGAATGTTCTGGTCTTCAGAATAAATATACACTGAAATACGTGGCTTTGGGAACTCCGACGCTTTGTTCAATAGGGAATGGATATACAGGCCCATTCATCACAAAGTGTGAACATCTTGGGTTCTCTCGAAAAGCTCTAGCTTGCAATGAGGACGATTTTCTCAGGCCTGGCGACACTTGGTAACTCTGCTTCCTTCCAGGGACGCTGACGACAGTGGATCAGCTTGATATATTACCAAATATAGTATGATTGTTTCCCAATTTGTCTGTTCTTGTTCAACTAAAGCCCAACATCCCCTTCTACCTCGGGAAAAAGCTGAGGTGTTAATCCCAGAGTAAACTGATGTGATGAAATACTGAATGGATGCTTTTAACTGGCCGTCCAGTATGTCAGACAACCCATATTTTTCGTGTCGAAACTTATTTTCATCCTCCGATCGTCACATAGACACAATTGAAGTCGGCGAGGTAAAATTTCAGGTCGGATTTTGGTCAGTGGGCTCTTACCAATACATCCAGCAGGCGGCCTCTGAGTAAAGGACAATGGATTTGGATCACGCACCGTCCTTTGTAGAGGAAATGTCTCTCGGCTGAATGTCCCAAGAAACAATTATTGCAGCATGCAATATTCCTAAATTGCTTTTTTTTTGTCGCCTTTTCTGGCATTTTTAGACTCCCCAGGATAGGCCGTGGACGCACTGTGCAGTGGTGTCAGTTTCTTTGTTGTCCATTGCATGTATTGGATTCCACCACGGCGAGATGCAGACCGTTTACTGGTAATGGATCTTGGTGTCCAACAAGAGCAGATGGAAAACTCCCTTACTTCGGAATCCATTCACCCCTCTATTAGATTTGTAACATCTACCGGTGAGAGACGAATTCAGAGTCCTGTTAGAAGACATTTCATAGATGTCAGATTTCTGGATTATACTTGGTCGAGTAGGGGATTTTCCAGTCAAACAAAGATTACTTGCCGACATGACATCGAGAGCCAGATATGGATGCGCATCTTGTAGAGGTTAGAAGACAATTCTGTATCGGCCATAACTTTTAAGCATACGATTAGATAGACCAGTTGATGATTATGGAACGATGCACATGTACAGCACTATATGCGCGCTTAAATTGTTGAGTTGGGTAGTCATGTAGTCGAAGTGCCGCAAGGAAGAAGGAATTTCAGACCCGGACTCGGAATTTGGTCCAGGAGTGCAATCGGTGTAGCCAAATTGCAAGTTTACAATATATTTATAAGTTATGGTCAACATGGAATCCCAGTAGGTCAATGGATTGGATAACTGCTGTGCAGAAGGCTGGATGGGATAGGAAAGATCTCCAGGTTGTAAAGGGCCCTTGTTGAGGTGCGAAATATGTGATTTTTCTTAGCACAGTTCACACAAGAAGCGAGCGAGCGGGACTTGGACTCTTCCCATTCGCACCCACTGTGACCCACAGCTCTGGGTGCACACACAGGAGAGAATCAGAGATGTGCCAGCCGGCCAGGGGAATTTGATGAAAACTCTTCCCGCCTTCCACGAAAGAAGGGGGACATGTACGGAAGTTTGACATAAAGTATGTCCGAAATTCCACGAAGATCGTGGCAGTGGAATCAGAATTCCAGAGGCAGGCCCATGGCTCTGCTGTTGTGAAGAATTGAGCTGTCTTGTCTGCAGAGTGAGTCGTTAAGTTGTCATTCGGCCCGACCCTCGGCACACAGCATTTCACAGTGCGTTTCAAGTTACTACTACTATTACCATTCTGTCAACAAAGCCATCCTACGGACCTTATCCAGGACTCTAGTTTTACGAGTTCAATTCCTCAAGGCACGTAACTGGGATTTATTCCCTAATTCACCCAATATTTTTGGGGTGAAATGGGACCCGGGAGTTATGTAGGGCCTAACCTACTATGGCCAGCCATGGATAATGTAAGTTCAGGGCTTTGATTTGGATTTACTGGTGGTAAGTCCATAGTCTTACATTCCTCCTTCAGTTGCGCGGAGTCTCACTCTGGCTTTCGTGCTCCATCATTAATTATGGGCATTGTCTTTTTGTCAAAGGTGACATCGGCACCGAAGTGTTGTTCAGTGCAAGACATCCCATACACCCCCGAGCCGTAACTGCCATGGGCGATACCGGCTGGCCAATCTCCTGTGCAGCGCGACAAGCCAAAAATATTAGTTGCCCTAATGGAGTTCGTGATGAACTTTGTCCGTGTTGCATGAAGACGCAAAAGGACGCAAATCACTTGATCACGCTTGGAGATTGTGGTGCCTTTTGTCGGACTTAGCCCCCCCCGGATCCGTTTGCATCAAGGGTCAGATTGATTGTCTGTCTTTGTCTTCTGGAAGGCAGAAATTTGAAAATAAACAGCTGCTTCACAAGAATCACAACACTCTCGGGTCTCGGCTGTCGAATTTTTATGCTGCGCAGCCAACACTGCCCGAGAAGTCCCGGGAGTGTTCCTTGTTTCTTTCCAGTGCGACTTCAATGTGGCTTTCGTCGATTTCAGGAAACCTGTACATCGTAATAGGCTTCTCTTGATCCAATTTGATCCCATATGGAGTCATGATGGAGTACACAAGCCAGATGTAACAAGAGTTTTACCACTTTATACAGAAATTACATGGAAAAGCAGTACTTTCTCGAATGTATCTCGACTGGAGATCCGACCTGTCAGTTATTCGACGTAATTGGACATAATTCTGAGTTCCGTTAGGGGCGGCGAGCCAATGGAGCGGAATGGATAAATATATCCAAGATTATATAGGGTCCGTGACGCATTGTGGAAGGCTGCCCGCAATACAAACTATCGCACCATTTCCTTTTCTCTTTTTTTTTTCACCCAAGTTCAACTTGAACTACACCCCTCTTCAATGGCGACGACCACAACCACGATTTTGGAGGCGAACTCGATGATGGGATCCTTTATGTTACCGGGCATATCCTCCCTAGAGCCAATTGAGGCTTCAATGAGTCGTGTGGTGCGCTTCGACAGCGAATGTGTTCTGATCCCAGACGCCGCCCAGCGCACGAAATTTCCTCTGGTCCTCACGAAATCGTATTCACTGCCTTTGTGGAAGAAGAAAGGGAACCAACTTTCCGACTCGGATGTGGAGGATGCAGTAGCTGGCACTTCCAATGTGCGTTCGCCAAGCCCTGAAGAGTCTAGGGCAAGAGTGGTCATCAAAGTACCAATTCCGCTGTTCGTGTTCGATACATATATATGTGGCTAGCAGTTCTCTAATCACGTCAACATAGATTTAGGACAAGGAGGTCGCGTTCACCGACATCACGGGGCAGATCGGTGTCAACATCTCCCGTCGTCCCAAAGGCCTTGCCTCCATGCCTCGTTCATCGATCACCCTCCATGTCAGCTGGTAACACGCAGTTGTCGCCTGTTCGCCGCTCCACGTACCAGGGGTACCATCGTCACAAAGACGAACTCACCGTTCCACTGCGCCCTTGTTGCGAGGCATGCGAGCACATCACTGACCAGTCACTTAAGGAGGGCGAACATTGGCAGGAGAAATTCTCGAGGGGTGCCAGGCGGCGTCGAAGCGCCAGCCTAGAGAACAATGACCTTCGTGGCGAATCACACTTTTCGCCCACAAGAATCAGGAACGAATTCTTAGCTTTGTCTAAATCTCTTGATGTGATGGAATCGTCCCGTTATGGCTCACCTTCTACCTTTTCTCTGACAGTTGATGAAGTTGATAAGCGCAGAAAGTCCTTGGATTTGAGCGGAAGCTCAATCCCCTCATCTGTCAGCGGTGCTTCATCCTCGACCTCTCCATCTCATGTCCATTCTCCTGGCTCGCCTTTTTCGGCAAGATACCCACGTCACATGCCCCATGAACGTGATGTCTCGTCAAGCTCAACAATTTCATCAACGTCAACAACAGATGAAATCGTCCCTGACGGCCTTGACCCTCGGGCTAGGCTCCGCTCCTCCCCTATCGAGGAAGAGGACGAGGCTCAGTTATTTCCTTTACCTTCACCTCGTCGCTCTCCTAGCAGCACCCCTTCACCTTCGCCATCACCCAAAATATCTCCCGCCCCTAGCCCAAATGGGTCGACCTCCTGGTTACCTGCAGGGTCGATAACGGCAGGTACCACTTCAGCCGGAACATCTTCCAAAGAGAACCAATCGCCATCAAAGACAAATTCGTCTCAAGAAAGCCTGCTGAAAGCTCCACTGTCCAGGAAGCAGAACGCTGGTCATTTGACAGCGCCCGCGCTTTCGACTCCAAAATGGACATCGCCTGTTCAATTGAGCAATAGAGGCGGATTGCCCTCTAATTCCGCCGCTCTGGGAAAGTCGCCAATAGCTGCAGCTGCTTCGACATCACCCGCCTCACCTACGACGACAGGAGTGTCATCGGTGCGAAAGTTAAGGATTCCCACGGCACCCAAGTCCGGAGAAAGAGCTGCTTCGGGCTCGATATCACCCAAAGGCCCTCGTCCGCCTAATTTTATCAGAGATGCTCCATTACAGGAAGGAGGCCCGCAGGAGTTGTTTCCATTCTCGACTTCGTCTCCACCCCGCGTACCTCCGAAAGATGCTTCTGCTTCTCAAAGGGCTACCTCCCCGTCAACCGGAAAACCTCTCCGTCTCACAACGGTGTCCATCAAGCCCGTCGTGGGATTCCCTACTTCGGCCGCCATACCTGTCCCTCCGTCACCAAAGACGCCTATTTATGCGAAGCACGCACAGAGTCCTCCATCTGCGCAGACCGGGCATCAGCACTCCGCGTCGCCATCGAGCGCAACGCCCACTTCGCCCGATAGCCCCATCGCGCCCGCGGGAGGTATGCAAAAGCGCAAGCGCTCGTTTACGCTTCCGCTTCCGTTCATCAAAGCGGGCGAGGCTATTCGAGATGCGGGTGCAGATGTCCTCAGGGGCGTTAGCTCCATGTCAAGTGCAGGTGTTGTTGGGAGTATGTGAATGGCCATGAGCCCAGCGAATAGTCGACATCGCCTTTTCCTGTTTTTGACTCAGCTGCGTATCTCGGTAACCCACATATCTCTTGTGTTCATTGTCATCGTATCACATACGCGAACAGCGCGTAACCTCTCTCGCGTATTCACTAACCCTCCGCCATTTCCCATATCATTATGCCTTTTCACGACACGCCTCTACGACCCCTCTACGACGACATATTCCCTCGCCGCGCGCGTTATTCCTCATACCCCCTTTCGTTTCTTGCTATGGTCCTTTTGTTCTTTTTTTTTTGTTTTTTTGGAATGGTTTTTTCCGCCCGCATGCGTGTACCTATTTCGCTTCTCTATTCTCACTGGTGTTGCATTCTCTTGTCTACTTTACCGGCTCCGCGTCCTCGACTTGCGACTTGCGACCCCTCAACACATAATAATCCTTCGTAGCGGTGATACCTTAATGATGCTCGATTCCTTAACTACATAAAACAGTCTCCACTGTGTTAATATAATTGCGCCTAGGCGCGACTTGGCGATGTATGGCTTTAGGTAGCTGTACATATACCTTCTGATGCACTGGCTAAAGCCGACCGCCCGTCAGAGCAATTCCAGGTATCGTTCTTTACACAAGCATTTAGCTAGAGACGAAGAAGTATTGCGCCGTTTCACAATACATGTCTGTATGAAAAGACTCGGGACAAGGTGATGCCTCCCAGTGTGAACCACCCCTATTGTTAAAACTTATTTATTTAATGGTCAAGTTGCCTCACTCTCAATTCTATTCATAGCCTCTTCTCCCTCAGCAGCCAGTTCTTTGGTTCTCTCGCTGGCCTGATCGTGGCCCTTGATCTCTCCAAATCTCTTCTTCCAAAAATTCCACCGTTCGATTGAAAACCCGTTATCACCCTTCCAATTCTTTCCTGCATCTTTAAAGCCAGCCCGAGGTGTTCCCGGGTTACGACAATGTGCAAAGATGACATTCCCGCAAAGGAGGATCCATATTGCTGCTAAGGGCACGTATACATCCAGCCGAGGGCCTTGTTTGTGAAATGCCTTGGAGCGGTAGTCAGGCTCTTCCTCGAAGGCCGCTCGGAAATGCGGAATGGAAAAATACCTAGAACGGTCAGCGAGACCGCTCTGCGTGAGGCGTGCGGCGAATGCTACAA
>Ga0307517_10011785_pt1 | contig 12087 bp, 6 predicted proteins | sample 23_EM_MG_FD_194515 | JGI IMG/M metagenome (GOLD analysis project Ga0307517, IMG submission 194515) | Populus trichocarpa ectomycorrhiza microbial communities from riparian zone in the Pacific Northwest, United States - 23_EM | ecosystem: Host-associated > Plants > Roots > Unclassified | place... | reverse complement strand
AATTAAATTTTTTTTATTTTTCTTATTTTATTTTATTTTTCAATTTAATCCTTCAACATTGAGTTAGTTGAGAATTGAGCTTCAAAATTTTATTTTTTTTTGCTTTCTATGGTTATCACAATCTTATAACCTAAGTCGAGAGTTAAGCCGATTGATTCAAGTTTTTTTTGTCCTTTTTAGTTGATTTATTTTTCAATTTAATCCTTCAATATTGAGTTGATTGAAAATTAGACTTTATAGCTAGTTTCAATTTGCATTCTATGAGGTTATCTCGGTCTCATGACTCGAGTCACAGATCTGGTCAGCTGAATTAGGTGGTTTTTTGTGTTCTTTTTTTCATTGATATTTTTAAATTTTATCCTTCAATATTGGATTGATTGATACTTAAACTTCATAATTTATTTTGATTTACATAAGATTATTCTAGTCTCATGACCTAGGTTTGGTAGGTTAACATAAGTTGACTTGACTTATTTTTTTAGTTAATTTTTGTTTTCAATTTCATCATTTAACATTGAATTGATTGAGAATTAAGTTTAATAACAAAAAAAAACTTCAATTTGCTTTCTATAGAGTTATTAAGATCTTATAAATTGGATAGTGAATTTGATATGTTAACTCAAGTTAATCTGAGTCGATCTAATATGTTGTTATTTTAATAATTAAAAAAAAAGATATCGTCTTAATTTTTTTTGGTCAAATTAAATTTTTATTGGTTATTCAAATTATCTTTGGACATACTAAGTAGACAAGGTCATAACAAGTTAATCTCCGTATAAATTTGTTTCCTGCTAAAAAATACATTAATAACCCATATATATTTTTATATCAATTTTTTTTTTTATCTAATATGTAGTACAACGGGGGAAATAATACATTGGAAAACACTAAAGGAAGGAAAAACTATGTGACTATGCTTTTCGAGGTTTTAGCCATAGTTATCAGACCCGACCTTGGGGTTGACCCGGTCAAGGAGCCAGATCCCGGGTTACATGAGTTGATCCGGGTCAACTTGGATCAACTCGAATCAACTTAGAAAAATTTTAAAAAATATATTTGAAGTTTTAATATTTCATGCGAAAAAATTAAGAAACAATCCATGTGAATATAAGCTAGACATGTTATAAATAATGAAGTTTAAAATATTATTTCAAAAGGTTTTTTTATTCGACATTAAAAAGATACTATGTCAGTATGTTATCCTTTTAAGTTGAAGTATTTAAACCAAAAAAGTTTTATATCTCACATTGAAAAAACACAATTTTTTTCTTATAAATATAGAGTATATATATTAAAGGGCTTCAAATTTCACATTAATTTTTTTTTTCTTATGAAGATAAATGAGTTATTGGATATAAATGAAAGCTGTATTCGAGGTCGTATAAACTTAGTATGACGATTTAGCATTAGAAGACTCCAAGTAGTAATTTTGGCAAAAATGAATCTAATCATTTCAACTTTTTATTTAAATAATATTCAATTTGAATAGAAATTAATTCACATGAATGTATAAAAAAAAATTATGAATCTTTTTGGTTGAAGGATTTTTTTTTTTAATGTTAGTAGAGTTTATAAAAAGAAAAGATAAAGTTTTATAAAACTTTCATTTTAGAGTTAAGGGTTACCAAAACATAACCAAAGATCTTCTATAAGAAAAAAAATAAGAAATTAAATCTAATTAGTAATTAAATTTGATATTATCTTTTTTTTTCAATTTAAATATTGTTTTATTTACTTGTTTTAAAATATTTTTAGAAGTTAACAGTCAAAATAAAGTGCCTGTAAGATATTACATTGGTTCGAGATGATTTAAGAGGCCTATTTTGTATATTTAAGGTTTACCTAGTTTTTAATTTGAAATATAATTAAAAATGGGATTAGCTAATTTTTTAGGAATCAGTAATAATACTGGGATAAATTATAAAAATTTCACTATATTGATATATTATTTAGAAAGCGGGTGAATGGATAAAAATTATATATATATATATATATTTTAAAATACTTTTAGAGTTTTAATAATCAAAATAAAGTATCAATACGACACTATATTAGTTTGAGATGATTTAATAAGTTTATTTTATGTAATTTACGGTTGTACATATATAGTTCTTAAATAAACATGTATTTAAGAAACTGGATTAGCTAATTTTTTAAGAATTAATAATAAAATTGGGGTATGTTATAAGAATTTTACTTTATTAAAGAGGTGAGGCGAAATGACATATTTTCATTGGAGTAAATTATAATTTTAGTATTGTGTTAAAGGTTTAATAGTCTATCAAAAGTTTTTAAGGAATTCATGCTTTTATATATATATAGTTATGGATTAAAGACCGCTTGTTGTTTCAAAAATATAAGAATAATCTTGGTTATTTTTTTTTTATTTTAAGATAATATTCATTGCTTTGAGTTTTTTTTATAAGTTTTTTGTAATACAGGCTTTGTGTCTTCCAAATATTAACCAGTACATATAGAATGCCAATTCACCTTTGCATTCTTAATTTCTATTTTAGTGAAATCATAATTTTTTTATATAATTTTCATAAATTATGTAAATTTTCAATATCAAATATTTAATTTAATTCAATTATTTGTATTTATATTAAACTTATAAATATTTATGAAAACTTAAGTAATACATGTGTGAAACATGTGAGGAAAAAAGCTAGTGATATAAAAAAATATATTAATTAATTTTTTGTAACAATATGCATTTTAAAAGTTCTTTTTAAAAGCGCATGCACACACATTAACAAAACCTATGCCTTGTACCTAAACCACAATAGCTCAAGAGAGAAATCATTTTTCATTGAAATAGAATGATAATTTTACTCTTTTCATTAAAAAAACACATAACTTTCTAGGTTATTATTGATTTATTTAGGGATAGGTAGATCTTTTTCAACTTTTTAGCACAATAAAATTATTTAACTACCGTCAAAGACAAAAAATTTAGTTAACTTGGGTCCAGGAGCTCATTAAAATTTTTATTTTTTTTAAGCATAGTTTAATAATTATATTGCCCTTAGGTTTTAAAAAAATCACCCTTTTTTTTAGGGACTTATTAATACTTTCATTTTGGTTTTTTTTTTATAATTGTCATGTGGTATTAATGAAGAAATATGAAAATATATGCAGAGATTCCATGCAGGATTCAAGTGCAGAAATCCTGCATGGATCTTCTGCATACATCACTCTATTGAGAGATTCCCTGCTATAATTCTTCATTCCATTTACTTCATGATTTTCATAATTCTTGCATCAAATCATGTAAATATATAGTAAGAATCAATGACCTGTAATGTATGAAATGCCTATTTAAAGGCACGAACAATATACATGAATATAAGTTCAGCTTTCCTACATGGTATCAGAGCCTTCTATCACTATGGCATCTTCTTCTTCAGTTCAAACAATGTTCCCTGCTTCTTCTCTTGAGATTACACTCCCAAAATCACATCTGCCTGATATCTCCATCAAGCTGGCTTCAAACAATTATCTTCTGTGGAAAGCACATGTTATTCCTGTTTTACGTGGCTATGGACTCCTTGGATATGTGAAGGATGAAGTTCCCTGCCCAGAATCAACTATCATTGGTGAGAATGGTGAGTTACAAACAAATCCTGTTGCAGCAGTGTGGCTGCACACGGATCAATTGATCCTTGGATGGATCAACAGTTCATTATCTGATGGACCTTTTTCTCAAGTCATCAATAGTGAATCTTCGCATGATGCATGGCAAGTGTTAGAGACTCTTTATGGCACTCACACTCGAGATCCCATCCAACAAATCAAAGGCGAATTACAGTCTCTGACAAAAGGTACCTCTTCACTAGAAGATTATTTACACAAAGCAAACGCTTTGGCTCTGTCTCTTTATGGTGCAGGTAAACCAATGGATGATGATGAATTCATCATTTGTATTCTTCGAGGATTAGGATCTGAATTTGATCCTATAGTAGCACCATTAAATGCTAGAGATACCTTTCCATCTCTTGAAGGAGTTATTGGCAAACTCCATGACTTTGAAATTCGAATTCAGGAGCACAGACAACTGCTCCTTCTGTGGATTTTTATACAAATCGTGGCCGCACAAACTCAAAGCCATGGATAAACACCAGCACTCGTGGTCACAATCATCGCAGCTTCACTGGGAGAAATCCCACTAACAACACTCCATCACGAGCTAAAGAGACTCGTTTTCCTCGCCAAAATGGAAGCTTCATTGGGACTCGTCATAAACAAATCTCACATAACAGTAATCGTGGATGTGGTAGCATCACTTGTTTTCGATTTGGGGGACCTAATCACAAAGCAGATGGATGCTTTGCATCTGATGAAGAAGCTGATCAATACAAGGTCTTTGCTGCAATTAAAATTGGTGAAACTGCAGAAGAGACATGGTATTCTGACACTAGAGCAAACCAGCATATGACGTCTGACACAAATGAAGTCCAAGGTATTATCTCTTATCCTGGAAATGACTCTGTTATGGTTGGAAATGGTCAGGGCTTGCCTATTACTGATACTGGAAACGTTACTATTCCCACTACCAATCTCCAGTTAAATAATGTTCTTGTGGTTCCTGCAATTAAAAAGAAACTATTATCTGTATCTCAATTCACAAGAGATAATAACTGCTATTTTCTGTTTTATCCATGTGGTTTTATTCTTAAGGACATGAAGACAAAGCAGGTAAATCTTAAAGGTTTCATGAAGGATGGGTTATATCCGATCAATCTGCAGCAATTCTCCACAATTCCAGTCAGTTTTTTAGCAAATAAAGTGTCCAGCAACTTATGGCATGCACGACTAGGCCACCCTCAAGCTAGAATTCTCACAAAGTTATGTTTACCATCTATGGATAAACAAAATGTTTTCTGTGAAAGCTGTGTTTTGGGAAAATCAACAAAGTTACCATTTTAATCTAGAAAATCATATGTTACTACTTTTCTGCATACACTGCATTCAGATGTATGGGGTCCTGCATCTGTCCCCTCTTATGATGGAAACCGATTCTATTTAATTATTGTTGATGAGTATTCTTGGTATATATGGTTCTTTCCTATGAATCGAAAATCTGACGTAGCAATAATATTTCCTTCCTTTCTCAAGCAAATGGAAACATAGTTTGATACTCATGTTAAAATATTTCAAAGCGATGGAGGCGGTGAGTTTGTTAATCAAAGTCTGCAGAATCTTTTCAAAACTAATGGCATCATTCATAGAATTTCATGTCCAGGAACACCAGAACAAAATGGATTAGCCGAACGACGTCATCGATATATCGTAGAAACAGGATTAACACTGTTATCACACATTTCTGTTCCAATAAAATTCTGGACTGCAGCGTTTCGTACTGCAGTGTTCCTAATTAATCGCTTACCAACTTCAGTCTTGGGTTACAAGTCACCGCATGAAGTGGTTTTTGGCTCTGCTCCTACTTATGACTCCTTACGAGTGTTTGGATGTTCCTGCTATCCCTTGCTTGCACCATTTGGTCGATCAAAGTTGAATTTTAAATCCACACGATGTGTCTTTCTTGGTTACTCCACCAATCACAAACTCCACCAATCACAAAGGTTATCTCTACCTTGAGCCACAGACACATCGTTTTTACATATCACACCATGTGAAATTTAATGAACTCCAGTTTCCTTACAAGTGCATGCAGCAACCTGATACACATGCCTCTCAGTTGTTTAAAATTAAGGCACTTCCTCGACTACTCAAAACTGTGGCAGAAAAATCAATTGCCACAGCCCCACAAGTCAGTCATCACGATCCAGCAACAATTGTTCAAAATGCCGAAAATGTTCAAGAAGAATCAGCACCTCAACCTGCCACTTCTGTTTCACTATCTTCATCCATTGCAGCAGACATCACTCCTGTACCACCAATGATCTCTCTTACATCTGCTCCAGCTTCATAGCGACAACATCATATGATTACACGAACTCAAACAGGGAAGCTAAAACCCAAGGTATATATTTCTTCACGACATCCCATCCCTGCCTGTTTTGTTGCTGACCTTGTTGCCCAACCACAAGAGCCATCTTCAGTTCAACAAGCTCTCCAACATCCACATTAGCTTCAAGCAATGCAAGCTGAAATGGATGCCCTTCACAACAATAAAACCTGGACCTTGGTACCTAGACACGCCAAAATGAATATTATCAGCAGCAAATAGGTGTTTAAAATCAAAACACGATCTGATGGTTCCATTGAGAGATATAAAGCTCGGCTGGTGGCTCGTGGATTTTCACAGCAACCAGGACTTGATTATGATGAAACATTCAGTCCTGTTATAAAACGAAGCACCATTCGGTTTATCCTCACCATTAGCCTGTCTCAAGGATGGTCTGTCAAACAACTAGATGTCAGTAATGTCTTCCTTCATGGTGATCTACAAGAGCAAGTGTATCTGGCTCAACCTCCAGGTTTTGAAGATTCATCTCATCCAGATTATGTTTGTCATCTTCATAAAGCTCTATTCGGATTGAAGCAGGCTCCTCGTGCATGGTACCTCAAATTCAGTAACTATATTCAGCAAATGGGATTTACACGATGCCCCTATGATTAATCCTTATTTTATCGCATTCAAGGATCAGACATCCTCCTCTTACTCATATATGTTGATGACATGCTTTTAACAGGCAGCTCATCTTCACAGATTACCAAGCTTATTGCCCATCTCTCTACTGTCTTCCATATGAAAGATCTTGGTGACATTCATTATTTTTTAGGACTTTAAATTGCTCGTGATGAGTCCACATTCACAGTCACTCAAACAAGGTATCTGCTATCTCTTCTTCAAAAGTTTGGCCTTGACTGTGCCAAACCAGTAAGCACCCCACTAGCATCAGGTTCTTCCATGTCTGCCACTGATGGTGTTCCCTTAGCTGATCCTTCTCAGTATCGTTGTTTGGTTGGTTCTCTGCAATACCTCACCCTGACCAGACCAGACATTTCGTTTGTTGTACATCATGTCTGCAGATTCATGCAAGCACCTCATGATACTCACCTTATTGCTGTAAAAAGGATTTTTCGGTATCTGAAGGGGACACTCAATGTTGGACTTCACTACATTCGCACTCATGTTCATGAACTTCGTGGTTTTTGTGACGTAGATTGGGCTGGCTGTAGGGATGACAGATGTTCCACTACTGGGTTTGCTATCTTTTTAGGCATTAATTTGATATCCTGGGGAGCTAAGAAGCAAGCCACTGTGTCTCGATCAACAGCTGAGGCAGAGTATCGCGCCTTACCTTCCACTACAGCTGAGCTCATGTGGTTCGTCCACTTACTCAAAAATATTGGCCACTGTGTTCCTCCTCCTAAGCTTTATTGTGATAATATTAGTGCCATCCATATGGCTAAAAATCCAGTATTCCATCATCGTACAAAACACATTGAAATAGATGTCCATTTTGTCAAAGAACGAGTTGCAAGTGGAGCTCTTTCTTTGGCTTATATTCCAGGATCCAACAAATTGCGGATATTTTCACCAAATCACTTTGTGCTGCAATGTTTGCATTAAATCGTGACAAGCTTTGCCTCGGTCCAGCCCCGCCTTGAGCTTGAGGGGGGATGAAGAAATATGAAAATATATGCAGAGATTCCATGCAGGATTCAAGTGCAGAAATCCTGCATGGATCTTATGCATACATCACTCTATTGAGAGATCCCCTGCTATAATTCTTCATTTCATTTACTTCATGATTTCCATAATTCCTGCATCAAATCATATAAATATATAGTAAGAATCAATGACCTGTAATGTATGAAATGCCTATTTAAAGGCACGAATAATATACATGAATATAAGTTTAGCTTTCCTACAATTAGAAGCAAATTGGTATTAGAAGCAAATTGGTATTTTCATTAATATACAAAATAATTGTTGTAACCCTATTTTTAACTCCTATTTTTTCATATTACAAAAAAACTAATAAAAAATTCTTTTCAATAACTTTGGTTAACTTAGTCATTTTTTGTTATTTTCATATATTTTTTTATTGATTTTGTGTGCTTAGAAATAATCATAAAAGGTACAAAAAAATAAAAAAATAAAACAAAAAAAAACATAGTTAGGGTTAGAATCAAACCAATAATAGAGTATCACAGGTAAAAATTGAGTTTAAAAATTTTTAGGCCCTAATCAAGGTTTGAATTGAAGATGAAAGATAATGTGTGTGTGTGTGTGTGTGTGTGAAATCATGTTTTAAAGTAATATGCATTGTTTTGTAATGTATAATCAAGATAGTATTAGATGTATGGTTGATGTTTTAGGCATGTTAATGTAATGAAGATAGCTTGTTTAAATGGTAGTCAAGTGTGCTTTGATGTTTGGGTTGATCACTGGATCTGTTTTAATTTCCTATGTTGATAAGTGATTTACCAAAGTAATGATGATAGGCTATTTTTGGTGAGTTGTTGAGCTTAGTAAAGTTATGATCATAATAAAACTGATTAAAAACAAATGCTAAAATCAATGTAACAATGTTTTTTAACTAAAGAATGCATTTCTAAAAGTCTATGGATAATGTGGTTGAACTGTTGCTTTGTTTCCTTTTCTTTTCCTTTTTTGAGTTTTTGATGGTTTTAATAAGTCATGATAATCATCTTTGAGCTAGAGTTGCTAGGTTTAGGTCATTATTCTGGAGTTTTATTCATTTTCTAGGTTTTTGGTTGAATGTTCATAGGCTGCCATTTTCTTGTTTTTTTTTTCGCAACCTGATGTTTTGGTCTGTGTTATGTGCTTTGATCGAAGCCTAAACCTATACATTATCGTTCTTTTCTCTTACATTATCATCGAAGCCTAAACCTATACATTATCGTTCTTTTCTCTTACATTATCCATTTGAGCCTTAGTTTGGATTAATCGATCCTTAATACCTTTAAATATCTAGGTTTAGATTTAGGACTATTGGGTTTGATTCATTTAATTTATGGCTGATTTTTTTTCTATTTGATGCATCATTATGCTTTAAGCTTCCATGTGCAATCTCTTAATGCCTCTGATTTGGTGTAATATGGTCTTTATTTTCGATTAAAGTTTTGGGTTCATGTCGTGTTCTTTGTATTCTTGAGAACTGAAAAGACCCTTTTGATCTTTGTTATTTCTTTTCTAAACATGGGCTTTGTTTTTGGGCCTTGGCCAAGACGGGAAGCCCAATCCATGTGGCTAGGCCGAGCATTTAAAGGTTTAATGCAGTGTTTGGCAAGACTAAAATTTATCAAGAAAAAAAAATGTGTTTTGGATCTTTAAGACGTGATTGACAAACTTGCCCTTAAGCCTTTAGAAAACATGTCATAATATTTTTTTAGCCTTATATTTTTTATTTTTTCGTGTTTTGCCAAACACAATCTTAACTAAATTTTAATTATATTTTAGATTTTTAAGGGACCATTTTGTAATTAATTTTAGGTCTCTTATACCATTATACCTTTTTATATTTAATATTTGGGATTGTGAACTTAAACGTAAAGTACTTTTCTGGTATTAAATAAACTAGTTATATATATAAGAAAAAAAATCCTTCTTTTTAAAAATTACATTCATGTTTTAAATTACATATGGCCAAGTTTCTCCTAAAAAATCATGTTTGTATTTTTAAGAAAAAATATAAAAAAATACAAAAAAAATATTGCATGATTTAGCATACCAAAAAATAATTATAAAAAAGTTTGTTTTGCATGTATCATGGATTTAATAAGAAGTTTATTAAAGCCACAGGGACATGACCTAAACTTCAAAAACACTAAAAGAATAATTTATTTATTTTTAATATCAAAGATTATGAACTTATACGTAAGATGTATTTCTGATATCAAAAGAAATAAATGCAAAAAAATATGTTTTGGCTTTAGAATGGCTAGATATGACCGTAAAGTCATATCCCAGCTTATTGGGGTGGACCTACTTTGACCAATAAACATACCAATGATTAAAAAAACACATCAAAGTCTCAATTATAATCATACAAATGAGTAATGCAGCTTACCTTAGGTAAGATGTACTAGGGGTGATATTGTCCTTTCTATACATAACTAGTCCCTAAAGATTAGTTAGGGTTCCTAGTGATCAAAATATTAGATGGTGATTCCAAACTTTTTAAACCATAAAAAGGACAATGATTCCTTTTTCTTTCCACACTACCAATCCTGATTTAGAAGGATGATCATTGTAATAACGCACATATGCGACAATATCATCAAATTTTCAAGTGTTATCGTCTAAGATTGACATACCTCTTTTGCTCAATGTGGTTTACCAACACCTAAGTACTCGACATATCCCACACAATCATTGTATCCTATAGGTTATGATTCAAATATCAAATATAAATATCATGATGAGATTCTAGATCATTCATATAAAAGTTATAAAAACTTTAAGTATGAAGTTTAGAAATTGGTAAATCGAGGCCATATTGAATTTTTAGAGGGAAGTGGTGCATACCATATCATTACTAACTATTGTAAACATAGTAGATGATTAGCCAAGGTGATTCATTGTAAACATGGTAAATGAATATCCAAGATGATAAAGATAACATATGATAATTGTTGTCAAACCTAAAATATTTAATGGAAGAATCTGACAAAAAATAGGAGTGTTGCATTGTCATTTCATTTTTGTGATTAAACTTTGCAAATAAGGTCATTTTTTTATTAAAAAAGAAGAGAAAATTATGAAACTTTGATTTTTTTTTCCCTCATGTTTTAGATTAAACCACATCTTTTAATGAAGTGTGCTTTTCTTTGTGTCTCATTGTTTTTTTTTTTTTTAACCAAGAGTTGTTTATTTACAAAATATGAAAAATTAATTGAAATTGGTTAAATTTAAAAATATATCAAACAAGTGCCAAGAGCAATCCATTTTTTTAAATCCTAAAATCTCCTTTCCAATGCTAATGTATTTTTAAAGGTAGAATCAAACTTATCTCTCTATTTGAACCCCAAAGTATGTTGTTTGCTCCTAATAAACCTCAAAGGGTAATGCCTTATAATTTTCATAGTTCTGAACCTTAAGACTACATCCCCCCCCTCCCCCCCAAAAAAAAAAAAAAACAAAGAAAAAACAATCTTTCCCAAAATAATGTATCTAAGCCCAAAATGAAATCAAATGATTTAATGACATAAATGATGATGGATAGTGTGCATCACAAATAAATAATATATCCATTGTTATCCTACTTTGAGCCTTAAATGTCTCTTGAAAAATAACCATGACTAAGATCAGCTCTCACACTTGGGGGGAAGTTTTGAAAGTTTTTCTCCAAATAAAAAAGGAAACAAAATTGTAGAAAGGATTGGGGGTTTATAAAAGAGAGTATGAAAACAAGAAAGAAGAAGAAGATGATGATAAGCTCTCTAATGTGCCCTAATGATTATTGCATGTGTACGGCGTTGCGACAATCATCCTCCTGAATTGGGATAGTCAGGAATGATATTGGTGGAAAGGACAAAGAATTCTTGTCCTTTATCAGTAGAAAAAAAGAAGAAATGAGAGTCGTCACCTAGTATGTTGATCACTAGGAACCCTAGCTACTCTCGGAGTCTAGGAAAGGGGACTGATTGCATAAAGAAAAGGTATTAGCACCCCTAATACCCCTTACCTGATGTAAACTGCATTGTTTATTTGTCTAACATAAACTAAGAAAAAGTTGTGTTTTTTAACCGTTAGCGTGTTTAAGATTTAAGAAAAGTCCTCCTTAGTAAGAAGATCTTTATCTTATCAAATTAGAAACCTAACCATTCTAATGCCAACAAAAATAAATTGTCTTTCATTTAATACCAAGAATATATTTTATGTATAAGTTCACAATTTTATGTATTAAAAAAACAAAAACATAATTTTGCTATTTTTGAAATGGAGGCCAAAATCCTTTAGGAATTTACAAACTTGTTGTAAAATCCATGCAATATTTTTTTTAAAAAAACAAGTCAAAGTATTTCAGGTTTTTCTTTTAAATGCTTAAATAACTTTAGGATTTTTAGCCATATGCAAGAAAAAAAGAAAATATATTTTTATATATTTTTATTTTTTTACCCGACCCGACGGGGTTAACTTGAAAT
>Ga0307517_10011784_pt1 | contig 12087 bp, 6 predicted proteins | sample 23_EM_MG_FD_194515 | JGI IMG/M metagenome (GOLD analysis project Ga0307517, IMG submission 194515) | Populus trichocarpa ectomycorrhiza microbial communities from riparian zone in the Pacific Northwest, United States - 23_EM | ecosystem: Host-associated > Plants > Roots > Unclassified | place... | reverse complement strand
AAAATATTTTTGAAAAAATTTAAATTTTATTTTATTTTTTTCTTTGCTTCAAATTAATATTTTTTTTAGTATTTTTAGATCATTTTGATACGCTGATATAAAATTAATTTTTAAAAAATAAAAAAATATTATTTTGATACATTTCTGAATAAAAAATATTTTAAAAAATATTATTTTAATATATTTTTAAATAAAAAATACTTTAAAAAATAATCGCAACTACACTTTCAAAAACTACCAAAAAATATTTTTTTAAAATACTACACAGTTGGGAACTGCAGTAGTTTTACAAACAATAACCCCAAACTCTAACCTTTAAGCATTACTAAACTCTGACTTTAACTATTTCCCAAATCCCAAAGCAACCTAGATCAATTAGTGTGAACTCCAAATGAAAATCAATTTAGATCAACTTGAGGTCTAGAATGGAGAATAGTTACAGGAAGGGTTAAAATATATTTGAAAATGTGGTAATAGTTGTTTTTTAAAATATTTTTTATTTAAAAATAAATTAAAATAATATTTTTTTTATTTTTAAAAAATATTTTTGATATCAACATATCAAAATAATTTTAAAATATAAAAAAAATTAATTTAAAATAATAATAAAAAATTATTTTTAAAATAAAAAATAAATATAATGTTAATATTTAGCCCTTAGATTTTTTTAAAATACAGCAGTTCTCAACTGCGGTATTTTAAAAAACCATATTTTAAAACTACAGTATTTCCTTGACTATCCTATTCCCTGAAATATTTTTAAGTCAATGCTAGCTTGTCAATCTTTGTAAAACTGTGCAGGAGCAGTTTTTTAAATCTTGTGTGGACTATGAAATAGAGGTAATAAAGTAGAGAACCTGAATTTGACTGGTGTTTTCAGTCCTCATTTAGGATGGAGAATTGAAAGGGACAATATACAAGATTTTTTAAGTATACATACGTGATCATAAGGCTGGCCACGAGTTCATTTCAGTCATAGGTTTATGGAAATCTGCAGAAGAACTACAAAGAAGTTTGAGCCTACAAACTTTGAAAGTTTCTAACTTTGATAGCCATAAAGCCTATAATTTTTTTTACAGTGATTATATTTTTCTCCCTGGCATTATTTATTATCCCATGAATCATTCTTTTATTTTATTCTCAAATTTATCCTCTTAGTCTTAGTCTTAGTCTTAGTCTTTGGTAATCGTCCATATTTGCTCCGAAAGTTCCAGTTCCATGATCTCTCTTCCTAGAGATTTGAATGCAATATATGACAAGTGGTCCTTTACTTGCGATGCTGTTAAGACAAACATAAAGGACGCCGCAATAGTTTTCGAATTTCATCAATGCGTGTGCTTATTCAATATCCTAAAGCTATATATAAGATCGAATGTGTGTCATGTGAAAAGCTAGAACACGATCAACTTGATTGGCCTAGTTTTCATCAATCCAAGAAAGCACGGTATTCTCAACACCATAAAACTCGAAGATCAAACCAATATTAATGATAATTATAGCACCACCACGATTAACCAAGCTTAGGGCGTTGCGTTAGTTTATAATTCGCAGATCGTTCATTGCTGATGCCTGTAGTTCAGGTCAATCAACCTTATGTATTCATTAATTAAATACGATCCTAGAGGGAATCACGCAAAGATTTGCCCCACGCTTTGATATATAGTATGTAGCAAATGATATTTTACACTGAGTAGGAGTAATTAATTAGATACTTGTATGCACAACGGCACAGTCGCACAGAGGGATAAGCTCGGACAGATGGACTAAACCTTATCTCAGATTAACCTTTTACTTTATTAGTATTATTTTTATTTAGTCAAGAACCCTAATATGAGATTCTGCGTGCTGGGATGTTTACATAATATTCTTCTAGGAAGGAGTTTACTTATTTATTTCTTCGTTACTTAAAAATTTGCTGAAATAAAGAATATTCAACCCCACATGCCATAAGCGACTACAAGAAAAGTTTAGGGGATAGCTTTCCATCACCAAATGACTTAAAATATAAGCTAATTCAATTCAGCGCAAGAATCCACTGTACTTGAACGTTGAAAATAGTTCGGTTCTCACATTCTATTGAGAATTTTTTAGGAACAAAGTTCGACAGGCGTGAGCTGCTTTAATTCAGTAAAACTGGCTCGTTTTACTTTATATATATATATATATATATAAGAAAAAAGAAAAGAAAGGAAAAGGTTGCTCATCGTCGCGGAAGTTTATTGCTGTAATCAATAAATTGAAGCAGTTAATCAAGAATGAATAATGAAGGCAGATATGGTTCGTGGTCGGCAGCTTTTCGGAGTTAGCTGGGTCATACTAGCTACTAGCTATGTCGACTGAATGAAATAAAGCACTAAAGAGTGTGAAAAATCTACATGGTTCTGAGATAGGAAACTTGAGAATCACGCAAAACAAACATGGGGCAGTGGGGTGTACACGTGAGTGTAGAGTAGAGCCTCGTGAACGCAAATCTTTGAGATGGGAGATTTTGCAGCACAGACTAGCGTAAAATGGCCCATATCAAATCCAACACAACACGCCACCACCTCGCTTCCTGCCTTCACACACGCACTGTAGGAAAACAGAAAGGTCCTTTGCTTTCCACTCTTTGGAGTTTGGAGCCGAGGATCCTGCATTCGAGGACGCATATGCCTGACCTTGAGATTCGTATGCCGAATTATTCGGATTATTTATATCAACTGATTTAAAAGAATTATGGTTAAATTTTCTTAAGAAATTTCATTCAGTTTAGTTTTTGTTACAAATCTTTAAGATTAAAAATCTGATTCGAACCTGACTAAAAAAACCGAACACACATAATTAATCTCTCGTTCACACCAGCCACCGACCCAATCACCCATCGAACACCAAAATACCCGATTCAAGCTTTTATAACAATTAATCTTTCAATTCAACATCCACACGAACCACTATATGCTATATCCTAACCATCTCCCTCACCTTAACATTAATTTTTTGAGCTTTGCTCAACCTTCCACTGATTTCCTAAATTTTCAAACCCTCCTCGCGGCCCTGCTCTTGGTTTGAACAAATCAAGGTGTAAACACATAAAATTTACACAGCTAATTGGATGAGAGTTTTTTTTTTTATATATGTATAAAGTAGCAAAGTTTGAGTTTCTTTTTTAAAAAAATAGCATAATTAATATTTATCTAGAAAAATAATTGAAGATTTTTGTCATTGTGATTTTTTTTAATATAAAATTGAGATATTATTTATTATCATGTTCGTATTATCTGAGCTTGATTTATTAATTATAATAAAATAATAATATTTAAATTTGTGATTGTTTAGCTATTAAAATTTAATATTATGTAAAAAACTAATTAAATTCAATAATTTAGATTATTAGGCAATGTATATTTATATTATTATTTACCAAGAAGAAATACTAATAAAAAAACAAAGAAAAAGAAGCCAATGTACAGCAACGCTATGGTGGCACCGTATCTGATCTTGAGCAAGGAAATTGATCGCCGGGCTGACCTTTGATATTGTAAGCATCAGAGACATTGGGATATGCTCCTGAGGCACGAAATTCATCAAAAACTTCAAATAAGTCTTTCTTCCACCACTCTCATTTCGTGAATCAACGATCAATGCATCAAATTAACTCTCCATCCACGACTTTAAAGACCGATTTTTTTTTCTTTATTTAAAATAGATGCTAACATATCTAAAATAATTGTATAAAATTGAAAATTAACACAGTAAACGTAAAAAATTAAAAGTATAATATTGTTTGAAATTTTTTTGATGAAATAACACTTTTTTTTTATCGCATTTCAAAAACACCACGTTTATCAAATATAACACATTGATTTGCCCACACCTTCAGTATAACACAAGATATCGTGAATTTGCCTCACAATCACATCAACCAAACCCAAATTTCCACACAGGAGTTCTGATGTATTCGTTACAGTGAATGGTGATTTTATCAGGGCTCTAGTTAATAAACATCCACGATAATGGTTTCTCCCTTAGTAACATACAGTGTTGGACCAGGAAATTGTTCATTTACGGTCACAACGTTCTTTGTGCTGCAGAGCCTTGTGAATGGAACATCCTTTGCCTGCAATGAATGCGTATGTAAAACTACAAATTATGCATAATACAAGTGTAAGTGTATACTAACTGAAGTAACATAATAGCGTAGGAAACAAATACATGGTCTGTTCCATCAGAAAGTTGAAATCTCATAAGATATTTCAAATTTTCAAATATTTCACGTCATTTATTGATTTGTTAAATTTTAGACATTTTAATGCTTTCATATTTATGATTATGAAGCTGGACCACTTGAATATAGAAGAATTCAAAAGCCACAACCCCCATTGACAATATTTTACCGAGGCTAAATTTTAAGGGATATAATTCAACTGATCAGATACTAGGTTTGATATTAGAGATTATCAGTTCGAGTATTATAAATCTCATGGCTACTGCAGACTTAAATGATCGTTAATTTCAGGGTCTCAAAAGATTAGTCAAGTATGCGTAAGCTGGCCCGAACATCCACGATTAATAATACACACACAGGGGCTACATGCTAATGTACATCCAACACTACCCTATTCAAATAGTTGTCAGACTTTATGCTATATGTGTGTGTGTAGAACTTGTATACTGTTTTGGAAGGTCGGTGAGGTAGGTTAGTCAAAATTATCAAGAACAATAATATACATCCCGTGGCTAGAAGCTCTGCAGATATACGAGGGTGATGTGAGCATAATGTATCTTTTTTTTCCAATGATAATCGAGGAGCATAATGTATCTTGTTTTCTCTTTTAGATGTAAAATAAAAGCTTCTAAAACACAATTAAAAGTGGTTCCTAGCTATTTATCAATGGTATATATTTCCTAAATAAAAGTAACATTTATTTTATAATTAGAGTATCCTCAATCTAGTTTTTATATATCATTTTAAATTCATCTTTCAGGTTAAAAAAAACTATTTATATCAAAATTAATAAATTCCTGAAAAAAATCCCTTCTCAACCCTTTTCAAGTTTAAAACCTGGTGGCGCAGAAACCTAAATAACATCGTATCAAGATTTATGAGGCATTCTATGCTACTTTTATCCATTGCTGGGCTTCACACTGCTGTTTTTACCCACCACACCTTCTCAGTAGACTCAAGAGTTCTTAAGAGGCCTTGCAAGGCTTCATAAATTTTGGGCTCTAAGGCCTGCTTAAGACTTTTGGATCCAGACTCCCTTGCACACTGGGCTTCAAGACATCTCGAGCTGTTTTTGATTGCCCAGCTCTAATCTATAAAATTAAACTCCCCGGATGGAGTCAAACTTCTAAGCATGTTAGCCGGCGGCGTATATGAAGCACGTATGGGGATACGAGGTGCAGATATAATACGATATCGATATCCAAATACGATAATTCTTAAAAGTTTTAGAATATGATATATATGCATATGTTAATTTCCAAATATTTTATTTAGTATATAATAATAATAATATTTTATTTTAATAATTAATAAAGTCACATTTAAAAAAATCAATTATTATAATCAAATGAATGCAAGATTACATGAAAGAAAAGGATAGGTATCCTTTTTTTTTCTTTGCAATTAAATAAACTTAATTATTTAAAAATAACTATCTAATTAACATGATGATTATGGAAGGAGTGGTGATAGTCCTTTTATTCCAAGAACCCAAAAATGCTTCAAAAATAAACTTACAAAGAAAATCAATTGAATGTTTGAGCTTTCTCTACCGCTCTCCTTTCCTATTTTGATCCTTTATTATTTTCTTTTCTAGAAAAAAAAAATATAAGGTCTTCACATTAAAATATAAGGTCGCGTATTTCCAAAATTGAACTCAAAAGGCAATACATTGCTAAATCTCAAAGTACCTTAGCAGACGGCGCCACCAATCTTCGATATGATGATGCATGCGACTCGAAGCATTGATTCAGGAAAAAGTATTTCACATTAAATCAAGCCGCCGTCCACATTTTTCTTTCATATTTGTGTCTTCTTTTAGATTTGGGGACTAAATCAGATTCTTCTTTCTTTTTTTTTTAGAATAGATTAATTAATTTGTAGTTATGGCATCAAAATAATTTCACCACTCAGCCAAAATCTGAATCCTAAGAGGAAGCGTGGCAGTCGGCAAACCGGGAACTTCTAGGTTCATTTCTTTTAGGATGCCCTATTTAGATCACATCCTCCTTGCTGGTAGGATTTTGGTACTCAGATTGAATTGAATTGAATTCACTGCTTTTATATCTCACCTATATCATATAAGAGATGACCCTTTGAGATTTTATCAAAATGGAAACCGGCCCTACCTGCAGTTGCATTATGATTTTGGTCAGTTTTCTCTTTGAAGTCGATAAAAATATGTTTCGATGATCCCACCTAGGCACCTAGCTAGCTTACCGGGGAAGTAATAACTTATTGTCATTCTATATAAGCACCTACGACAGAATGTTTAGCCACCCTCAAACCGAGGAATTAACCAATTTGTGAGTTTTCTTCCTTCGCAACTACTCGGGCTCAGGTTTTTTTGTTAGTTACTATAAGAAAAGGGAGCGAGCATCTGCTACCATGTTGAGATCATGCCTAGCTCTCAAAGTAATTGTTTTTCTTCCCTTATTTTGGTGGTCTTGCTGGTATGCATTAACTGTTATGATAACTCGAGCCATGAGCCATCTGTCCCCGCGTCAGTATGTTTGGAGTATTATTGTACGTTGAACTTTTCTTCGAACAAGACTCAACTGAATTAATGGGCTTAAAGGACATTGTCTTTGATGGCAATAGTTGTTCTGTGCTGGTAAAGTCATTAACAATATTTGTAAATGTATAGCTACCAAAAGACAGCAGTACTGCTTGTTTAATGCGTTTTTTCGTCTTCACTCTTTCATACATCGAGTGGTTTGAAAATGAAATCGATAGAAATTGATTGCAGTTGTTATACAATGATTCTAGGTAGTTGTTATTATTACAGAAACAACTCTTGTCATTATCGGAGACACGCCAAATCATCAATCTTCTGCATGCATAAAAGCCATAGCTGTCGTTTTATGTCATATATACTTAAAAGTAATTAATATGAGATTTTATTAGAATATATAGCTTTACAACTGTTGACCCAAACTTAATCTCTTAATTTTTTATTTGACTACTTCCAATTATTATAGTAAAAAAACAGCTTCTTTTTTTTTTGAATTTTAATCATAGGCCATAGTTTGAAAGCATGAAAATTATATTGTAAGAAAATGTGATTTGAAAAAAAGAAATTAAAGTTTATGAGCTTTGTTCAGCTTGACTCAAAATTCAGGATAATTTTGAATAATTTAGGCTCTCGTTTTTTTTGTTTGTTTGAATGGATTTTCTGGTTGTATATTTTCTTGGATTTTGATTGTCTAGAGGAATTAAGGAGTGAAACCTTGGACAGATTTGACAATCCGTTCTAGATTCCAAGATTTTGTATATTTTACTTGTTGTCAGTGATACCAAACAGTCAGCGTTCAAAGTACATAGTTGCGTTATCAAGCAGAAAAGAAAAAATCGATTATTATTTATTCCTTTAAGTTCTGTTTTTCCTGGCCTACTGTTTCTTGATAGTTGTGTTCGTAAAATGCTATCCTGGTCTTCTTAAACTGATCAGGCACAGTTAAATCTTATCACTAAAGATCTATGTATCACACCCTAGCTCCATATTGGTTTCTTTGGAGGTGACTGATCTAGTTGTTTTTCCATACATTTATCATGATTTAGCATGTCACCAGGTCTATACTTCAAAATATTGCATGTATTTTGGCTTGGGTTATACAAATGTTTATCTTGGTTCCCTTTGAAAATCTCTTCCCTGCGTGTTCAGATTTCTCTTAAGCAAGTAGTGTTTAGTACTTAATTCCTACAGCTGTGGTATGCAGTAATGCATATCTGTGCCTTAATTTCTGCTCTGCTTGCTGCTTTACATAAAGTCTATTCAGTTTTCATTTACTCTGTTAACTTAGCATGCATCGTCTGCTGCCATTTCTATTAAAGGAATATAATCTAGTATATTGGATCTTTGACAAGAGAACCTTGTATTTTTCTGCAAATTCCAATTCATGCAGCATGTTTCTTTTGCTCTCTTGTATACTCCTCGTGCACATTGAGTTGCGCATGCAGACCCTCTTTTTAGTATCGCATGAATAAAAAAGGAATAAAAATTAAACCATGAATCTTATTGAAAACTAAACAAGAAAACATCAACTTAAGCAATATTCCAATGTCAACATAGTTTCTATCCTTAATATGGCCTCCAAGTTGATCATAAGATAGGTCGCATATGAACCTAATTAAATAGCACACACCCACAAAAGATATACCAATTAATTATTTTTTCCACAAACTGAACTGTGAAGATGAACAAAAGATATATAATCTCTCATCAGACTCTGGGCTTGAGTCTGCCCTCATTGGCCAGCTTGAAAAGATGTCCCTGTGCTCCTGCAGCCTTGTTGGAGGCTAGTGAAGCAACGAAATTCTCCCTGACTTGCCTGGTTGTGAAAGGGAACCTGTTGCTCACCATGGAGTTGAGCAAGGAAGCAGTACCTTCTCGGTAGAGTGTCCCATACCCATCAGTACGTGTGTTTGAAAGTGCTTGCTGCAAGGTCATACTCGTTCCAAATCCTGGCAACCTAGTCACACCAAATGCGTTTCCCATTGTTCCCCACCAGCCCAAAACACCCCATATTAGTGCAGGGTGAGTTCTCCAGTAACTGTAAATTAAACAAACAAACATACATGTCAGTTGTTACTATAAGGGTACTACATAACGAGTATATATTTAACCTATTTCATTGCTTAGAATTTCATATTTAGTTTACATTTTGAGTGGTTTATGGAAACTTACTTGCATGAGAAGGGTGAATTTGGGTCAGGAATGAACGGAGGCGTGGGGGTGAAAGGGGTGCCTGGAGTAATACTTGGGGTGGTTGGTGGGCTTACAATGACTGGTGTTGGGGGACTGCCTCCTGTGGTTGGAGGGGTGGGGTGGTATCCACCTCCTCGCGGAGGGTTTGATGGTGTTGATGGAGTAGGTACACTTGGCGGGGTTCCACAATTTCCACCTGAAGGGACTGATGGTGTTGGATTGTAGCCTCCACCTGAAGGAGTTGATGGCGTTGAGTGAGATGGTGGGTTAACAGAGCTACCTCCTGAACCATGTGAAGGGGTCCTGTGTGAACCTGTCAATTAGAATTTGAACCATTAGCAGGATATATATATATATATATGGTGGAAGAAGTTGATTTACGGAGCTTTCTTTAGCTTAATGCTATTAATAATTTGAGCAATCTCCGATATGATATTTTTCTTCTCACTATCACTTGCATATTTAGTTAAAAAAATTATACTACAGTAGCTTGTATACGCGCGAACACATAATTTACAAGTTAGCTAGTTAGTACTTGTAATAAGAAAAAAGTTCGTCGCTTCACTACATGGCGTTGTTTCATACTGAGCATGCAGAAATCAGCACTTGATTATATGTATAGATCATGCATGAAAGATGGGTGCCAGTACTGTCGTTTAAAGTACGAGTGCCTGTGTGTGTGAGAGAGAGGGAGAGAGGGAGAGACCAGAAGGGGGACTTCTTGAATGTGGATCTGGGGAGTAGTAGTTCTTTTGATCTTCAAAGGTTGTGGCCAATACAGGGAACGCCAAGTTGTGAGAAAGCAAGCCAGCGGCCAAAACCCACATCAACATTGAAGCCTGCTTGCTTTCCTGCTTCTCCATCTCAATATTCTTGGAGAACACTAGAAGTAAGTTGGGATATAACTGAAAGGTGCATTCTTCAGTGAAGAAAGCGGGGATTATATAGAGTTGACAGAGTGAAGTAAATATTAGCAGGTGAAGGAGTATGTGGTTAGTTGATTTGTTGCCGGAGCATTAATTTGTGCTATTAATGACTTGCACTGATGCGATAATGCAATTAATCCAACCCCCGCCACATGCCCAAGCTCACTCTTGCTAATGGATTGTTCTCTCGTTTTAAGAACTCTGATGTGTGAATTGCCACCATTGCCATGGAGGTTTTGCCAAGGTTACTACGAAATGAATTATTATATATGCTTGTTGGAAAAAAAAAAAAAGTGTGGCAGGAGTTTATTAACAGCAAAATAATAAGTAAAACTAAAAAACAAGAAGAGGATTCAATAAAAAAAACAATTTTATTAAGTGTTTTCTCTTTCTCTTTACATATATTAATTATTTCTTAGATTAAAATTTTATTTATAAACCTCAGGTTCTAGGCAAATAAGAAATTAATTAAACTATTAAAAAAATCTTAATTTAAAGAGAAAATGTATTATGTCGTCTTTATCGGTCAATTGTTTCTGAACCGATCGACCGATTCTTCTATTTTGCAGAAAAATTAAAATTTAGTTTACTTTCAACATCCCCTCTTAAAATTGATTTCTTTATAACTCATAGCATATTTCTCATCTTGACAAAAACATCATATTTGAGTGGCTTTATAAAAATTTCTATAACTTGATCTTGTGTTTTTATATATTTGACTTCAACTTTCTTGTTTGTAATACAATCTTATTGGAAATTAAATTTTGTGTGTATGTGCTTACTTCAGTCATGAAATATTGGATTCTTAGTTAAAGCAATGACTAATGAGTTGTTTATATAAATTTTTGTAGGCTTCTCATGTGGCATTCATAACTCTTTCAATAATTTTCTTAGCCATATGGAATGACAAACACTTGTTGTAGTAGATACATATTCATCTTCTCAAGTTAATAATGTGACTATAGGTTGCTTCTTCTTAGCCTATTGTCTTCTTTCTTTTTGGTCTAGGAACAAATTTTCATGTGTCATTCTTCTCAGTTGATGCAATCTCTTTATTTATAGCAATTCTCTATTTTTCATCATTTATTTCTTTTACAAACACTAAAGATTTACATGTAGCAAGATGACAATATAGTGATAGATCATCATCAATTGGATTAATTATCTTATACAAGTCATCAAGACTCTTCATCTTTCTAGATTAACTAAGTGAGCTGCTACTACTGGAACTTCTACTAGAAGAAGAAGAGGATAAAGGTGAAGTTGAGTTCATTGATGATTGTGGAGGTGTAACAAGTTATTGATGATTTTTATATCTCTTCATCAAAAACTGGTAGAAATTCATACTTCTCAACATCGTCTACCTTCTAATTTCATGCTCTTTCTTCATCAAATTCGACATTTCTATTAATCACCATTTTTTATTTATTAGGGTTGTAAAACTTGTATTATTTCGACTTTTGATTATAGCTCACAAAGATCAATTTTTGCTCTTGTCATCTAGCTTGGTCCTTACTTGATCATCTGCATGCATATAGTCAATGCTTCTAATTACTTTCAAATGAGTAACACTTGGCTTTCTTCCATTCCATGCATGCTTTTTATAATAGAGTCATGTCATTTAAGCTTTTCATAGAAAACCTATTTAACAAGTAAATAACATAATCTATAACTTCAACCCAAAACTCATTTGGTATTTTCTTGGTTTTAAGTATATTTCTTACCATATTGAGGATGATTTTATTTTTTTTCTTCACCATGCCATTTTATTGTGGTGATTTAGGCATTGTTAGGAGTCTTTTTATAACATGATCTTCACAAAACTCATTAGAAAAAAAATCACCACCAATATGACAAGATTACAGAACAAGTTCATACTGTAGGATCAAGTTGCCTTCATTTGACAAGCTGAGATTAAACTATAGAAGTAGGCTCAAAAGCTTTTACATAGACATGATTTTCCTGTAAGGCCATCTGGTGCTGCAACATCCCCGAGTGATCAATGTGACATTCAATTCCAACCTCAATAAAACTGATCAAAACCCATGTCTCAACTTGCTCCATGCCACGGGATTGAACCCTCACCGTGTTTCATTAATTATCTCTAGACTTTAAGCTGTTTGAATTCAGGACTCCGTTTTTTTTTTCAGAGACTCCGTTCAGATGGTCCCGACTTAAACCAATAGAAATGATTCATTTCCCGAGCGGCACATTAAGTTTTTTTCCTCTAATTTATTAAATCTGGAAGA
>Ga0307517_10011783_pt1 | contig 12087 bp, 11 predicted proteins | sample 23_EM_MG_FD_194515 | JGI IMG/M metagenome (GOLD analysis project Ga0307517, IMG submission 194515) | Populus trichocarpa ectomycorrhiza microbial communities from riparian zone in the Pacific Northwest, United States - 23_EM | ecosystem: Host-associated > Plants > Roots > Unclassified | place... | reverse complement strand
AAATTTTGATATCAATATTATTTATTTCATGATGTAATAATAGTAGTTAAATCTACAATATTTAAATTAAAAATATTTTTAATTATTTTATAACCTCAATTTGAAAAATATTTTTTTAACCAAACACATAAACTACTTTTTCTTCAACCTCAATTTCAATCATAGTTTTAACGAAACATCTATTTTTTTAAACCAACCTCAACTAAAAATACTTTTTATAAAACAATTTTTTTCAAATCACAACCATAACAGTAACCGCAATACCAAACACACTCGAAGTATGAAATTACGAGCTAGCTTAAAATAATAATAATAATAAAAAAATTAGGAAGGATTGATGTCTCACGCACACCTAAGCAACAACAGATAGCTGCTATCTTCCCCCCCACCAAAAAAAATCTGATCGAATATGTCTCTCTAAATAATCAGATAATCAAACCTCTTTCTTTCCAGATTATTAATCTCTGTAATTAGATGGCTTCTCTACACTACAAAGCTTTAGACTCCATCTCTGTATCAGACATCGAAGCTCTTGGGATTTCCTCATCAATCGCACTCAAACTTTACGAAGATATCTCTGAAATCATCAACACTCATGGTCCTTCCTCTCCTCAAACATGGACTCTTCTCTCCAAACGCCTACTTCATCCTCTTCTTCCTTTCTCCTTCCATCAGATGATGTATTATGGCTGCTTCAAGGACTTTGGCCCCGACCCGCCCGCCTGGTCACCCGACCCGTAAGGCTTTTCATACATGATGTTAAGTTTGAGATCTGTCTGGCATGATTTTTTTATTTTAGTATAAAACATGTCAGGGCAAAACATGAATTTAGTTTAGAAATGTATTTGATAAAAATGACTTGAAAACAACTCTCTTTAAAGAAGAAATGCGGTACAAGTTACAATGCATCAGTTAAAAGTTAAAGACATTCAACTTTTGATTAAATCAAGATTTTGATTTCAATTCAAAAGTTTTTATCCAACCAAACATATTTATAACTATTATTTGAATCAAAAGTAAAAATCATTTTGCAGAAGTCATACCAAAGCTAACCTTAAATTATAATACTAAGAGGTAGTTCTTGAAATTGTGCAAGGAGAGAGAGAACAACTGAAATATCACTTGCGCTTGTCTTGAAGACAGACACTCTAGCCCTTTTATCCTATTTTTATTTTGTTATGCATGCCCGTTTGTTTGAATGTTGTTACATGGACAGGGAGGCTGCAATGCTGACGAATGTGGGACAGTTGTTAGAGAGGCGTGGAAAAGAGTTTTTGGGTTCTGCATATAAGGATCCCATATCAAGTTTCTCGAACTTTCAAGAATTTTCAGTATCCAATCCTGAGGTAGAATTTGTGCATGAATTTGTCGGTGCATCTTTATGCCCCCCCTTTTATTTTGTCAAAATTGAAGCGTGAGTCAATTTTTGGCGTGGTTTCCTATGTCTTTGCTGGTCAGGTGTATTGGAAAACTATACTCGATGAAATGAGTATATCATTTTCAGTTCCTCCCCAATGTATTTTAAGCGAGAATACATCTAGAGAAAGTTCCTTGGCAAACCCAGGTGGTCAATGGCTTCCTGGAGCATATGTAAATCCTGCAAAAACTTGTTTGACTTTGAATTGTAAGAGAAATTTGGATGATGTTGTTATAAGATGGCGTGATGAAGGAAATGATGATATGCCTGTAAGCAGTTTGACACTCGAGGAATTGCGTTCAGAGGTTTGGTATGCTGGTTTTCACATACAAGTTTTGTTTATTACAAGCTGTTTTATCTGTTGGCTAAAAATTTTCATTGCCATAATTTGGATGCGTTAACTCTATGGTGGAAAATGGAAATGGCCTCTCTTTAAAAAAGATGTCGCAATACTGTAATTCTATCACACCTTGCAATGACATGCTTTGAAGTAGGTTTTGGAATAACTTTGTCAATCTTCTAATATGGTTTCAACCTCATACCATTGTTTTGCTTGTCCTATAATTAGACCTCATATAAAGTTTTGTATTTATTGCTCTAGATATAGTTAAAATGACGAAAAAGATTCTTGTGGTGCGTTATGTTTAGTTGGGTTTAAGACTTAGTAGAGGTGAGTTGTATTAGGAGAATCATAATCTTTTATCATATACAATCAGTGTAATATTTTATTGGAAATAATTTACTGCAGCTTGGTTCTTTCTGATGTGCTAAGATATCATGAAGTTAAGAGATAATCACATGAGGCTTATCTCGACTTCTGCTAAATTCTTTGATTTTGGTTATTCTTCTCATATATTTTTCCCTCCAACTTTCTCCATGTCTGACGCAAATTTCTCCTTGCACTACAACTTGCAGGTTAGTTGCATATGCACTCAATGCTCTGGGTTTGGACAGAGGATCTGCAATTGCAATTGATATGCCAATGAATGTGGAGTCTGTGATTATCTACCTTGCTATTGTTCTGGCAGGACATGTAGTTGTATCCATTGCTGATAGCTTTGCTCCACTTGAAATATCAACAAGGCTTAAAATTTCAGAAGCGAAAGCCATATTTACTCAGGTAATAACTTATTTCCTTCCATAGGAATAAAATCATTCACATTCTTCATTAATATATTTGTGCTTGAATTTTCTCAAGCTGTGGAGTAACCCAGTGGATTTTTAAGTCTGTGTTTCCTTGTCTGATACATTTCACTTAAATGAATTCTCTGCAAACCCTACTTCATCTTTGTATGATTACTTGAGTCGGCGATAGATTTTGCTCCTAGGGTATCTTTAAGCACTGTTGTTCACTTTATCTCATTTAACAAAAAAAAAGAAAAATTTCCGCAATTATTTTTTTTGTAAGCATGATATCTTCCAATTGTAATTTAAATTTACAACTGAAAGCTGCTTTGGTTTAGATTAGTCCTTTTCCACCTCTTTGTAAGAAGTTTAGCCTTATAGGATATATTTGATGAAGTTCCTTGAGATATACTTAATGCACTCTGGTTTGCAGCAAATGTCAGGACACTCTGTGTGGAAGCTTACCCTAAATGACTCTGATTAGCCATTGTATTAGATGTCAAAAGGGACAATAAATCAATTACATAGGATACCATGAAGATCTTTAACACACAAAGGCTCCTCACTCTATGGAATTACTTTCAGGTTTCACATATCTATTATTAAATAAAAATTCATATGACGTTGGTCACTGAGGTGCTAAACTTGTGAGAATCTATTAATCTCTAGTCATGCAATATTATGCTATCCTTATTGGTTCTCAATATAAATGAACTCAATAAGGGCTATTCCTAAGTCAGTACTGATCATACATGTTTGTATCATGGCTGAGGGTTCATGTTTGTGATGATCTTTCAGTGGGATTTTGTTCAATGCTAACGTCTCTTCCCTGGGTTATTTATTGTTCAATCTATCAAAAAGTGTTTGAGCTCACCCTCTTTTATCTTCACTTGATACTGTGTTATGGTACTAAGTAAGTTTATGGTAAGTTTGTGCTTTGGAGATTTGGAAGCTGAAAATGAAAGGCTTCATCTCAATAGTGGTGTAAGTATCAGAACTCTTAGCTTAATAAACATCTCTGAGGTGATCTGCTCTGACTTATTCATTTTTATTTTCTACCGATAATGTTATGATTGTTATCCATTCCTCATGTAAGCGTATGGTCCTTGACTTTCTTCTCATTCTTCAAAACCCTTTTCCACAGGATCTTATAATTCGTGGTGATAAAAGTATTCCATTGTACAGGTGAAATTCTCTTTACTCTTTATTCATATAGTAAAAAATTCAGGTTCATGCATTTCTTTGTGAATGTTTGACTTGCCATATAACTTCAATTCTACAGTCGAGTTGTGCATGCTCAAGCACCTATGGCAATTGTCCTTCCTACCAAAGGCTGTAGCTTCAGCATGAACTTGCGTGACGGTGACATTTCCTGGCATGATTTCCTTGAAAAAGCAACAGATTTAAGGTATGCTTTCTTGTGTTTTTTCTTTCTCTTTTTCTATATTTTCAACTTTAAATTGGAATTAACTGCTTGTTTTAAGCTTCACATTGATTAAATGCATGATGTACCCCGTGTTATGGCTGCTCTTGCTCATAATTTGGATAGGGCATGATATTTGATCCACATAAGCAACCAAAATGTGATATTTTGGGACTTGTGACAGAAAGGCAATGAATGCATGGATGCATTGCTGTCCAACCAAGAATTAAGAAGTTCTGTGAAATATTTTCTTGAGTTTTCATGTTTTGCTGAATCCCGTGGTGATAGTTCTCATCTTGTTTGATATAAAATTACTCCTGGCGTGATGGAGAAGTAATTCATTGTATGTCAAGATCATTATTTTTAACTTGGCATTATTCCGGTTGGTTTTATATGCTTGCCAATTGCTACTTGCTTCGAATAGTTTCACTTCTCCTGGGTGTTGAAGGAGCTTTTTGGAAATTGGATTAGTTATGCAAACTGTAGGCTGTTTCGTTGATTATAACTTTAAGAATGTCCTTTTGAGATATTAAATCATATGCTGTTGGGAACAAATGAAAAAAAATTATCTCGTTTTTCTCTCTTTTCTTGTTGGAACAACTTAATTTTGACATTAGCATATCTACTGCTTTCTGTTTCACATTTGACAATTCTTTAGTAAACTATCAAATAGGAATTTATCAAAGAGCTTCCTGATAAGTAATTTCTTTAGTTTGAACTTGTGATTGATGAAGTTATACTATTGATGCTACACATGCTCATCTTTAACATTAAAACTGCAGAGGAGATGAATTTGCAGCCGTTGAACAACCAGTTGAAGCATTTACAAATATCCTTTTCTCATCTGGAACTACAGGTAACTTGCTGGTATTCTAGGCTCATTTAGCTTTCTGGCTCTTTATTTTATTGTTTACATTCAAAACGGTATTTCTTTGAGCAAGTTGAAGGTTTTTTTCCGTGTCTTTAGTTAAATTAATAATGAAATAAATTGCAAATCTTTTTAAAAACTGTTTTTAAATCACTAAAAGTCGTAATATGTCATCTAATTGCAAAAGACAAGGTATTTTATATTTTTGGAGTAATCAAGTAAGATTAATGCTGTAAATTTGAAGTTATGGTGGACTTCAACCATGATTTCTCTGGAAATGAGGAAGGACAGGTGGTTACTTGAAGCTGCTTCTTTTTTTTTAATGTTTAGTTTAGTTTTCTTAGTTAATTTCAAGAAGCCTATTATTGTGTTCACAATTTCTTCATTATCACTTAAAGGAGCTTCAATATTTTAATGGAGTTCTGGTTTTTCATGTCAGAAGAAAATGTAAATGTTCAGGTTCTGATTTGTATGCAAGTATTTGCACACCAACTTCATGGATCATTTGGGTCAAATGACATCCTTTTAACATCTATCATGAAGGGGATATCGACCTACAATAGCTTTGTGATATTATGTTCTGTGGTTTTACCATGTTCTACATAATGACTCCAATTTAGCACAGTTGTTAGCAGTCACCATAGCAGCCTGAAGAACTTAAAACTGTGGTTCATGATTCCAAGTAAAGAAAATAACACGAATTCATTGTAATCTAACAGCAGAAACCAAATCATAAGCTGGTGCCATTCTGACTTGACAAGATCTTTGGTAACTTGTTTCCATCAAAGTTTTTGAAGTTCTGGATATGATTTAATTGTTACAGTTTACCAATAACCTTTGATTCTGTAAATCAATAGGAGATACATCAGAACTAAACCTAGTCCTGCACAATTCAGATAAACTGTTAATTCTATTCTAGAGGTTTCAAAACTGATTAAAACTGAGTAAAGGTTTCAAATTCTTAGTGACAAGTGTGAATGGGACCATTTGCTCATGTAGGGGAGCCAAAAGCAATTCCGTGGACCCATTTGACTCCTTTCAAAGCTGCTGCTGATGCATGGTGCCACATGGATATCCGCAAGGGTGATATTGTTGCTTGGCCAACTAACCTTGGGTGGATGATGGGTCCTTGGCTAGTATATGCTTCATTATTAAATGGGGCATCCATTGCTTTATATAATGGATCCCCTCTTGGTTCTGGCTTTGCCAAATTTGTACAGGTAAGAATTCCTTTCCCATTTGTCTATTTAATATTTCTCAGTGCCAGTTTTCTCTGTTGCCATCTGACTTCTTAGTTTATCTTCCTGTTCCAAAATCTAGTGTTATTTTATGCGTTCACTTGTCCAGATCATCATAACTTCTAGACTATTTGTAGTCTTATTTTTTTTTTTTGAAAATTGAATTTTTGTCATCTCTGCAATTGCTGTTCAATTTAATTCCTTTAATAACTTTAAGCCATAGATAATTCCGGAATCTTCTTACCAAAAACTTCTAGTGAGTCTCTCTCCATCAATTGTAAGCTATTGTCATCCTGTGTCTATTATAAACTTTCTGACCTGTCGTTGAACTTCACTTTTTCCTTGTGAATTCACTTTTGTTCATATATTAACTGAACTTCCATTTCCCATTATTTGAAGAGAGAGAAAGAGAGACAATAACAACAACCAAGCCTCAGTCTAAAACAGTTTATTAAAAATTTCACCTGCATGTATGGTATGTTATAATGTAATGTAATGAAGAACATAATTGGTCCACTCCTTTCTCTGGTTACTCAAATTCAATGTTTTTGTGATGAAAAGTATTCATTGATATAATCAGTTAGAAAAAGAAATTAAAGTTGATCATTTCTTGAACTTACTGCCTTTAAATATTTTGAAGGATTACATTTATAATGTGATTACACTCTAAAGAGGGGTGGCATGATCAATTTTTTTTCTTTATTTTTTCTTTTTCAAGAAATTGTTCGAGAAATGTAATTATACTCTTTAATTGTTCTTAATCATGGTTTAATAATTGTTTTAATTTATTTTTTTTTTAAATTGCAACTGTCATTACTACCTGCATGTAATCACCTTTACAACTTATAATTTGATGCGCATAATTCCAATCATCATTATATTCCATGAGATGTTAAAAGAGTAACCAAATAGTGTAATCAAAATTCTAATTTAATCACATTAAATCTCTACCTTGATTACGTTCTACCATAAGATGTTGATGTAATTCAAGTTACTCTTACACCCTCTGGTTTCTTCTTCTGGAACCTGTTATTAAATTTAGGAAGTAAATGTGAATTTAAATTTAGTTTACACAGAAAACAGAATGGTGCTCCACTGAACTTCTCTCTTTTGTTAAACTCAGAAACAATACATAATGCAACAGTGGAAAGCTTGGATGGGAAGACATTAGTGTGAAAAGCAATTATGCATGTTTGCTACTTTCATGTGTTGATTACATTAGTCAATTGTTAAATGGTTTGACAAAGACATGATTTCTTTTCAAGAGAATTTTATTTTCTGACAGAATTTTCCTGAGAATATTTTGAAAGACATAGGATTTGAAAAGTAATATTGCTTAAGATATGCTGTTTAATATATGCTTTAAGAATTTAAGATTTTTGAAGTTCATACAAGTTCTCCTACAATTTGTCCAGGATGCTAGTGTAACGATGCTTGGTGTGATCCCAAGTATAGTCCGGATATGGAAAAGTGCAAACTCCACATCAGGCTATGATTGGTCTGCCATTCGGTAAGTGTAAGTTCTGGACTTTTACTTTAGTTCTGTTTGTTCTCCCTTTGTAAAGTGTGGTAGATATGCAAGGGTTTATTTGTGTTTTTCTTTTTGATTGAAGATTGTGTATTGTGGATTTTTTCCCCTGTTACTGATTCAAGATATATTCATCATGGTCTTGTCAAATATGGTAGTTGCTTTGCCTCCACTGGTGAAGCATCAAGTGTAGATGAATACCTATGGTTGATGGGACGAGCTCAGTACAAACCTATTATTGAATATTGCGGTGGCACAGAGATTGGTGGCGGATTTGTTTCCGGGTCCTTGTTGCAGCCTCAATCACTGGCTGCTTTTAGCACGCCAGCAATGGGATGCAGTTTGTTTATTCTTGGTGACGATGGTCATCCTATAGTGAGCATTATTGCACCTTACATTAATTTGAGAAAATATTAGTCCTTATCAATTATAACAAGAGCAGTATATGAAGTTTGGTTTAGTACTCAAATATTGAAATCTGTGCACATAAAAATACTATCCATGAGTGGTTATGCGTTTCTGTTCGGAACATTATCTAGTTGTACCCTAATGAAGAGCAATGATTGTTTTCCTACTAAATATATGCAGTTAGTAGTTCGGAATCCTTCCTAACCAGGGCACTTCTAAATTTGTGTCTTGTCATGTTTAAGAAGGTTTGGAAAGACTTTGTTAAGGAAAATCTCTTTTTCTTTCTTATTTTAAAAAAATAAATAAATCTGACAAGCTTGTTATTTGGCTTCATCTCTGTTTTGACAAAAAGGTTCTACTGAACTTATAAATTTACTAATTGGAATTTTCCAATATTCCAATGAACAATTTGACAACTCATTGTTCCCGTTTCTTCAAGCACAGCCACAAAATGTACCAGGGATGGGTGAACTGGCACTTGGTCCTCTCATGTTTGGAGCTTCAAGCACACTGCTGAATGCTGACCATTACAATGTGTACTTTAAAGGAATGCCCCTTTGGAATGGAAAAGTAAGTGCTCCTCTGTATCTCCCTACTAATTTGGTGTTGCAGCCACTTGAGTAGTGGACTTTTGATTTCATTCATGCAGATTCTTCGAAGGCATGGGGATGTTTTTGAGCGTACTTCTAGAGGTTATTATCATGCACATGGCCGCGCAGATGATACAATGAATCTTGGGGGTATCAAGGTGTGCTATTAATCTTTTGATTAATAAAATCTTTGTAAAGCAATTGTGTGTGTTGCAGACACATAAAACAAGCTAATCTCTCACCCCATTATAGGAAGATGAGAACATTGTTACCTTCCCTTACAAAAGCCCAGTAAAGCCAGACAAGCTAATCTCTCATCTCCTACGCATCATATTAACCTGTCCCCTAACTTTCTTCTGGTTCCAAGCCATCTGTTGCAACCAAATTGCTCTTTTTAAAAATCATTCCTTAAATAGTTGAACTTCAATTCTTTCATCTGTTTTTCATGGCCAGTGATTCTGTTCTGAAGAATTAAAAGTATACTGACTGAGTTTTATCTCCCCAGTCAGATACAAGCCTCGAGAAACAGCGTTGCAAGTTTGAGCATAGCAAACATATTTCCAAACAAGACAATCATATTTGAATTGCTTAATGAACAAATTCATTTCAGAGCGGCAGGGTTTAAAATTGTTAAGATGAACCTAATAATGCTGAAAAATGGGGACCCTTTTGGTCATCCAAGTACTACAGCTTCTGCTGTTTTAATTTTATTTTCCTCAAGACATGGTTTTCCGTCGAGCACAACAAGGGTTATGTATGAAACTGCAATTGAAGCTGATATGTTTTCAAGACATGGTCCTTACATTCTTTTGTTTTGTTTTTGGATTTTTTTTCTTAAATAAAAATGATTCTGTTTCTGCAGGTTAGCTCTGTTGAGATTGAACGAGTCTGTAATGCTGTTGATAGCAATGTCCTGGAGACAGCTGCTGTTGGGGTGCCTCCACCTCAAGGCGGGCCTGAGCAATTGGTAATTGCTGTTGTATTCAAGGATTCAGATGAGTCTACTGTTGACTTGGATAAGTTGAGGATTTCTTACAATTCAGCAGTGCAAAAGAAACTAAATCCTCTGTTCAGGGTAATTAATAATAATTTCTGCCCGGCACATCTCTATTAACTTTCAAAATCAAGCACATGGAATTGACTTGTATTCATTATTCTGAAATGTGCAGATTTCTCATGTTGTGCCCTTTTCTTCTCTTCCAAGGACTGCTACAAACAAGGTCATGAGAAGGGTTTTGCGGCAGCAACTTTCTCAGCAGGACCAAAACTCTAAACTGTAAGAGATTCCTGTTAAGAAGGAAAATGATGTGAAAAGTTATCAAAGAAGTGCAATGCTCTATCCATAGATTGTTCTATATTGAATTGACAATTGCTTTGTTGTGCGAGGAAAAAATGATGTGCACAATCAAACCACGATAAAACTGTAAACATATTAGGCTTGAGATAAAAGCTGAATTATGAGTCTAATATATATTAAAATGATTGGTACCGAATTGGTGGGCTATTTTGTCTCCATTGTTTCCCATATCATCTTCTCTATCTGATTGGGCTTTCAATGGGTTTGATTGAGATGAAATTCTTCTCTTTCTGATTGGGCCTTTAATGGGTTTAACTAAGATGAAATTCAAGATTATTGTTTCCCTTATAATCTTCTCTTTGTGATTTGGGCCTTCAATGAGGTTGAATGATATGAAAAGAGTTACCATTAGGAACGGATGCTGTATTTATTTGCTGAAAAAAAGTTTATTTTGAAAAATAATTTTTTTGAAAAGTAGATTTCTGAAAAATAAGTTTTTTTTTTATATTTGGTAGTCTCATGAAAAATAAGCTGGAAAATACTTTCTAATATTTGGTTATTTGGTTATGTCGGAAAATTAATTGGAAAATAATTTATTAATATTTTATATTTTAAAAACTTTATCATTCATATATATATATATATATATATATATATATATATATATATATAATATAAAATATAAATATTTAATTATTTACAATAAAAGATGATTTTTTTTATTATATCATATATTTATATATAGCTTTCTTTATAAAATATAACTATATATGTAATATAATATTTTAAATATAATATTATAGATATATAACTTTGTGAAATATTTTTTAAGTAAAACCTATTAATATTTTTTTCACTTGTAAATGCTTAAAATAATTTTTTGGCAGTATTAAGAGCCAAATTAGTTAATGGTACTATATAAGAGTTAAATTATTTGGGTTTTTTTGGTATGAATATTTTTTTTTAGAGATAAATAGATACAAAAATATTTTGATTGGTTTTTTTGGATATATATTGTTTATTTTTTAAAAGGGTATGGACAATTATCCCTTTAATATATATCAATTAAGTATTAGGAAATAAATATAAACATCTTACATCAAACATTGTCATGCATAAATATTAAGTTATGATGTCATACACATACATATTAGTTCAAATTAACAATCACAAACATATTAGACTACATAAAACAGGTAAAGTCAAATAACAAATATAGACTTTCTTATCATAGTAAAATTATCTTAGCAATTAGGCTTGTAGTAGTGTTGGTTCATAAAATTTTGAAACCAAATTTTCCTTAAATTAGCATTTTTTGCCATAAATGCTTTTGTCAACATTTTATTTCGGACCAAGTGATCAAAAGCATCACCAAGAGTGATCTTCTCAAAGCTTTCAATTTTCATCACTTCTGTATATAACTTATTAACATCAAGTTGATTTTTGCTTAGGCTTTGAATTGCAAACACTACATCTCCAATCTTTTTAGACAACTTTTCAACACCTTCATCTTCATAGATTTGATTTCTCTTCCTATGTTGCCTCTTTTATGCACTAGAGGAAGATGTCTCTTTACCTTTTGAAGTTTCTTCATATTCCCATTCATTTTCAATTGAAATAGATTACACTTCAATGTTCTCTTCTAGGTTGATATCAACATATGATTTGATATAATTTCCGGTTACCATGTCTTTTCCAATAATAATTGTCATTGCTTTATACATATCAAGTTTTTTTGTTGAGATACTTGTCATAATTGGGATGTGCCTGTTCATAAAGATTAGAATATGCAATTTTTAGTTCCTTGTATAAAGTTTTGGAAACAAAAGTAAATGTAAAAATTACAAAGAGTATACTATTTATTATACCTTTACTTCATCATATACATCTTTCGAAAACCGCAATCATCTTCAAACAATCATCCCAACCAAAAACACTTTTATTTTTAAGTTTGGTTATTATACCCATTTTTTTTTCCACAGTTTTGAGATGATTGTCCACATGCTTAGGCTTGCATTGCACGTTGAACTTTTGACTAATTTCTATAGCCATCTTAACAAAATATTCTGCTTTAAAGGTGCAAGAAGACTTGTTTCCTTTAAGTGCCTCCTCGGCTAATATCTCAAGTAGCATGTGAGACATAGACTTAGACCATGTGAAGTGCTTACCCTTGCATTTTTCATTCTTCGTGGT
>Ga0307517_10011782_pt1 | contig 12087 bp, 6 predicted proteins | sample 23_EM_MG_FD_194515 | JGI IMG/M metagenome (GOLD analysis project Ga0307517, IMG submission 194515) | Populus trichocarpa ectomycorrhiza microbial communities from riparian zone in the Pacific Northwest, United States - 23_EM | ecosystem: Host-associated > Plants > Roots > Unclassified | place... | reverse complement strand
AGTACCCCAGGATTACACGTTGGGATGGGGAAAGCTTCTCAAAGCTAAGCCACTGCTGTAGGATTATATTTCTCATTTAACTGGTAATGGAAGAATAATCTTTCTTTGGTACTTCTGGGTTGGGAAAAAAAATGGTTTTCTCATTCTGATACTTCTAAGTTGTATGGTTAAAACGTCTGGCACTCAAAATTGCTCATAGGATATATTTTTTATCCTGGCTGGCCTCAATAACAAGATGATACACTAGAAGAGAAGAGGCATAATTCATAGCCTTTTTCCTTTGTGTGGATTCTACTACTAAATTTTTACCATTTAAAGTTATGTATATATTTAATTATTTAACTCCTATGGATTTGATTTATGTACTTGTTGGTGAAAAGATTAGTTTGAATAGTTATCGTAGTGAAAACACTCCATAAAAATGTGCGACAACAGATTAAAAAGAGAAAAACTGTGTATGAAACTAAAACTAATAAAGAATACAAACATGTTGAATTCCAGCCAGGTGATTGGGTTGAGTACATATGCGCAATGAGAGATTTCTAGCCTAGAGAAAGTCCAAATTACAACCATGAGGAGATGAGTCTTTTCAGATCGTTGAAAGGATAAATGACAATGCTTATAAAATTGATTTGTCTGTTGAGTATGATATTAATGCTAATTTTAATGTTTCTGATCTTACTCTGTTTGATGTAGATGATAATTCAAGGTCGAATCTTTTTGAAGAGAGAGGGGATGATGAGGACCATCCCAACACCAATCTTAATTATGTCAGAGATCCATTGGAGGTGCCAAGTGGACCAATTACAAGAGCTAGATTAGTAAAGAAACTTAAAGAGGCATTGAATGAGCTTATTTAAAACATTTGGGTCAAGATGAACCTAGAGAAGCTTGGGGCGCCAAAGGAGTATGAAGGACAACCTTTAATTCATCTAATAAGAGCTCAATGCAAGTCCTAATGGGGGGCTGATGTGTTCGGCCCAAAAGTCAGCCCTGTTTGGGCTTATTTTCCTAATGTTACAAGGATTAAAAGTCAACAATTATTCTTTTATTTTGTGCAACGTAATTCAGTTAGATCTGATCTTTAATGGGAAAGGACTTTTATCATTCAAAAAAGAAGTTTCCTAGTCCACTAAGAAAACTAATGGGTGACAGATTTGTTTCCTAAACTAGGAAGGATTATTTAATGATTATCCTAATATAGAAAATGAAATAATTAATTCAGCAACTAAGAAGGAAAGAATCATTATTTTTATCCAAGTAAACAAGGAAACCAAGTTCTACAAGGAAAAGTTAGAGGGGGCAACAAAAGTTTCCAAGTCAGAATTGATTTTCCTAGTCTATTTGGAATCCCTAAAGTCGACAACTCTTTCTAAGCATGTAAGGAAGGCTTACTCGGCTATAACACCTTATAAACTAGAAAAATCAGATTTAATATCTTTCATTTTCTTTGTTAATTACAACGGCAACTCTGAACCTTTATTTTGATTTTTATTTTGGGCTTGTTTAATTAAGGGTTTGAGTCTAATTGTAAGAGCCTTATACAAGTACACAACTTGTGTCCATTAGGGTTTAGAAGCTTAAGTTTCAGTATTTATAGCTTTCTTATTATACATGAATTGGGAGACTTCTGGATAATTAACTCTCTTTTGCCACAAAGTTTTTTTTGTGTCAATAAAATATTCTCTCTTCTTTGGTTCTGTAAAGAACTGAAAATAACTTATTGAAAAACAACTGACTTCGTAGGGTCATTCTTATACTTCTTGTTTGCAAATCAATATTTGTTGGATAAGGGTTCATTTCCAATAGTGCTGATATTTTTATATCACACTCCTATCAAATCTAATTTACTTGACTTTCTGGGAATTGATGTCTTAGCATATGAGTTGCTTAACGACGTTATCAAGACATTTGCATCACAAATTCCATTGAATGATATGTATTCTTATGGATTTAGAATATTGATGCACTCCATTTTCTGGAGTCCAGCAAAACAAGAAGATCTAGCTCACCACCATAAACAAAAGCACCCATTGTCAATTACAGAGCCATTGAATTGGAGCAAACTAACAGCTCAAGTAGCAACAATTGATTGCTACAAATTAAAAGATGAATTTATAAATTGGAAATTAATATTAACTACAAGCTCTTTATGCGTCCATGGACCCCTACCCCTACCCTAAGAAAACAAAAATACTCTCCGTTCCATGTAAAGCTTCATTACAAGTCACCAATAAACTAAACAAACATATACAAGGAAACCCACATCCATCTAATAAATGAACAATGCATAAAACGAAAAAAGAAAAAAAAATGAAGGTTTGAATCAAGATCATTCTCTTGAAAGAACAAGCAGGTTGGAATCCATCAAAATTCGAACAAGCGGATATCCGGTTGATTTGGATACCATTGCCATCCATAAGGACAAGGGAACTTTAGATGCACGCCCATCTATATGTTTGCATCCCAAGTCTTCACAATTTTTAGTCTCAGGATTTTGAAGATCTCGCCTTCTAATCATGTCTTTCGAGATTTTTTTATGCTGAAACGGTAAGCCGTCTATGTGCTGATTAAGTCAATTTCTTTTTTAATTAATAGCAGCTGAAAAAGGATCCATGTAGAAAATTTGGTATGAAACAGAGGCAGGTGATGACATACATGCTTGCCAACAGCCCCATGTTCGGCATGGGTAACTTGTTCAGAAAAGGCAGACCGTGGTGTTCTCTCATCACATCAGGTTCAAAATATTACACAATCAGAATCTCAAAAGCCTACATTTGAAAAAATAAATTACATATATGAAACACGCAGACCAAAAGAATTCTGAGGAGAACATCTACTAGTAGTTTCGGTGGCTTAACTGCTGATGATATTTTGCAAACTAGGCAGCAATTTGGTTCAAGGAAAGAGAAAAGGAGATTCATTCTTTCAAAGGAAAGCTATAACTACTTAAAGATCAGTCGAGGCTTATTGTTTTGACAGCAATCTCTCTTTCATTTCACCTGTCATTACAACGCCCTCTGCTCCTCTCTTTCTTTTCCTAGCATGTAGGCTGAATCACTCTAAAGAGAGAAAAGAAGAGCTATTCCTACAAAATGAAACTACTACATCTGCAGAAACCCTACAACCTAAAATAATTAAGATCTGTGAATAAATTCACACTCCCAAGAAGTTACATTTACGATCTACAAGCTTGGTCCCATTGAGGGGTTTTCCAGATGAGAATGTCACCGTATAAATTTTCTTCCTTCACGTCCACATATCCTTTACTTTTCAATACCTACAAGGTTAATTACAAATACGACTTAGCTTTTGCTTCCTCTTTGCCAAAGATGTTTAAAGTTTTGACAGTGTAAAGATCTTTCTTGCTTGCGTGGATAACCCAATATCAAAGATTTAAATAGTCGATACCTCTCCTCTCCCAGATTATCTAAACATTGGTTTAAATCGCTTTTTCAAGTAGAAAGCAGCAAATATCAGTTCTTGACAACGAAAATCAGTTGATCAGTTTACCTACAATAAATTCACAACATGATTTTCTCCTCTACAAATATTTAATCCCACTAAGTGTATTAAATTTGATGTATATGACACTTTTTTTTCGAATTTGCACTTGATTATTAACCTTCTCATTCAAAAAGAAAAGGCCAAACCAGAAAGTAAATGCTTAAAGAACACAGGATATATTTACACAGGACCCACAACAAAAGAAAAAAAACTTACATGAACGATATTTCAAATCAGATTGCCTAATAAGCAAATAAAGGAAACATAAGGGCCTCTTTGGATTGTGGTTATGAAAACAAGTCTGCGTAGGATTTCACGATTAGAATCATCAAACAATTTATACAGCAAGAATCTTAGGTAGAGGCTTTTGGTGTTAATTTCCACATGCTTCTTAGTTTTTACTACTATTGCTTGAGAAAAAAAAGCAAAACAGTATTTCCATAAATTTTAGTATCTATTCATTTTAATTAAACATAATTTTTATCATTTAGAAAGAAAAAAAACAAACAAACAAACCCTCTCAATGACACATTACCGAACTATTTTCACACCCATGCCACAACAATGACTACAGCAACGGGCAAGACAAAAGCCAACATCTTTTGGACCAAAGTGCTATGTTTGAAAAAAATTTCATCCTACTCAAAAAAATGACAGACAATATAGCCGTGAGTCAATCAGATAAAGTACTGGAGAGCACTAAGGTACATACCAGTATCTCATAGAAGAGCCTGGCACTCTCTCTCTTGGTTCTTCCTTCCAAAATTCGCAATAAATTTAGAACTTCCTCCTGTCTTCTTTTCTTCTGTATCAGAAAACTTGCATGCAAGCATTTCACTGCCACTCTGTCAAGTAAATTCAATGGAAAAAAATTGAAGCAAGAATCAGACATTGACGCTTCAGATGAATGAGAATATTGCAAACCTTTATCATACCTGGTTCTTTCTGACCACCCATCTGCAATACATACAAAGATGAGAATCCCATGTGTGGTGATCTGAATGGTCAAAACAAAAAAAAAGTGGACAAAAAATTGACTTGTCATAGTTCTTACAATGCTCCTGGTTATCTCCAGATGTATTCATGTCCTGGAGAAAATAGAAACAATATCATATATCAGTTCAATAAGCTTACACCCAGATGTATAAGAATCTGAGAAGGATATTAATGCACATAATGCCTGGCATGATATTTTGACTTGTCTTCGTAAAATTTACCATTGTCACTGCTTTACCTCATTAAGCAGATTGAAATCAAGTTCTTGATCCAGGCTACGGCAAATTTCTTTCTCAACAGTTTTGGACCTTAGTCCATCTGCATCATAAATATCAGGTCTCTCAGGGCTCTCAAAAGACCTCACCGATGTTGTGCACTGAATAGGTGTTTCTGGAGCGATTGCCATTTGCTCTAAAGAGCCACCAGCAGTGGGAGATTCTGCTATATCTAACTTTCCAGGACGTTCCAAAGTTCCAGCAAATCTACTAGCAGAAGGAGATCCAGACACATTTGACTTCTCTAGAGTCTCCACAGTTTCAACTGATCTTCCAACAGTATAAGATTCTGACATGTCCGAAAGTTCCATGGTCTCAACCAATCTAGCACTAGTAGGACATTCAGACACAAACTTTTGTGGAGATTCCAAGATCCCAGCTGATTCTTGAATAAACATATTTTCTGCAGTTTCCACAGTTTCATCTAATCTGCCAACAAGAGGAGATCCTGAAACATTTAACTTTTCCAGATGTTCTGTATTTTCCACTGACCCTCCAATGTTTTGAGACTCTGAAGCATCCAACTTTTTGGAAGGTTCCTCTATTTCAACTGATCCACCAACACTCTTGACTGTTTCTGGAATTTGTAATTTCTTTGTGCGAAAGAGGGATCCAAGCTCTAGTGAAGCACCTGTTCAAAACAAAGTTAAAGAGGACAGCACAAGTGTACTATGCTACAGAGGAAATGACAACGCTTAACTTACAAGGAATCAGAGGCTCCAGGAAACACTTGTCAAGATTGGAAAATCGACAGGCTTTCCAGACAGCAAAAGCAGTATGAGGAAGCTTTCTTCGTTTGGACACCAAGTCACCTGTGTTTTCTATGCATTCCTTAATTACGCTGTAAAGTTGAACAGGAATGTTATCCACCCTAACATTGGTCATTTGACTTTTCAGCAACTTAATTCCTCATAACACTCCCATTGTGTTCTTAAAAAGTCAAGTTTTAAATGTGCAATCATGTCTTTCTAATTGATGGTGTTAAGTTAAACAGAAATGGCAGGACATAAGACTAAAAGTAATATCATTTTTTGTTCAGAAACATATTATATAATCAGTTCTACATGGATACCCAACTTAAATTGTATGACACACATGAAAGCTCTGTTATTAGAGCTTTAACTATGGAAGAATATAGTTGATGTGAGAACAGCCTTATAAACATTTGAAATCCATACCTCCTACATATTAAAAACCATCATTTAACATACTGCAACATAATATTTTATTGTACCAACTTGTCTCACCAGAACATGATATTTGTGTTCGAAGGAAAAGGAGTACCCATATTCAATAATGATAATCCATATTTTCTTTCATGATGTAATATAGCAGAAGACAATTGATAGGGACAAGGCCAGTCAGACAATAACTCTAGGCACATACATGGATTAACAATCAGAAATAACCTCGATTGAACACATGAAAAAAATGTAAGTACGAATGAAAAATGACATACTTATTAGGAAACACTACCACATCATCAAAGAAACACTTTCTTTTCCTGAGAACACGAGCATGCTCCTTAGCAGCCGGTGTAGAAATAACCATAAACTCTGGTGTGTTAGCTCCTGCATGGAGGAGATTTTTTGAATAAACATATTTGTCAAGAACTTAGCCAACGAAGATATACTATAATTGTGCAACCATTTTCACCTAGATCTGCAAACTACCACCCTCATCCTCTTCCCATCTCCCAATCTACTCCACCACAAATAAAAAGGGTAAGCAAAAGGAGTCCATCTATGCTATAACAGGCATAAAATATGTGATTTAAGACATACAACAATCCAATTATTAACGCTGGTAAGTTATTTATACCTCACATGTTCACAAAATAAATGTTGCAAAAATCCCAGCTCAAAAAGATAAGATTAAATTGTGTATTAAAATTGATAGGCAATTATAGAAAATTATCAGTTATCATTCCTTTCCAATAAATTTTTTTATTTCTATCAGGGAAAAAAAATTAGAGGAATTAGATCCTGAAAGGTTATGAGAAACATGAACTCAAAATCCTCTTCACCTGAAACATCTTTGAACTTGGATTGAGGAGTAGCGTCAAGTTTTATATACAATGGGTGATCTTCTGAGACAAGTTGCTGCTTTCTTTTTCCCAATGTTGTTGTTTCTGGTAAACTTGTGTTCCCTGCATTGCTCTGATGCTCTTCATTAAATGGTCTAGCATGTTCTGGAGGCTCCTCAACCGCAAGAAATGTATTAGCATCCATACATTCTTCTTGAAAAAATCTACTCTCTAGAAGCTTCTCTATGGATACTTCTACATCAGACACATTACCATCATTTAAAACACTTTGCGTTTCATTTTCTGATTGTTCCACACCAGGAACCTCTTTTTGCTGCTCCTCAGATTGGTGATATAGCTTAGCAAGCTTTCCAGGTTCTTCCTCTACCCCACCAAACATTTCAAGGTTCAGAGATGCTTCCTGACAGACACTGTCATCACAAAGCTTCAGCACACTCATTCCTGCATGTGTTTCATCCGAACCTATCTTATCTGGAACCTTTGAGTCCTCCTCATCAGTTAGATGATCTTCAACAAATGATTTTCTAGTGTTTGTAGGCTCCTCCTCAACCTCAAGAAACATTTCAAGGTCCTCACATTCATGATGAGAGAACATACTGCCTTGAAGCTTCTCCATGCTTGCTTGTAGAGTGCTTACACTACACAATGTGCCTTGCTCCATAACATCCACCAAATGAGATGACAAAACACTGCAACATGAGTATAAAGTGAGTAAATGTTGAAAACATCGTAACATCCTAATTGACATATGAACAGGGGGGGGGGGGAGGTGATGGAAATGCAGGAAGGCATCTAGAACAACAGAAAAAGGAAACTTTAAGTTCAAGTTCCATACTCTTCATTCATACTGTAACCTGAAGACCAAGTATCTCCACAGGCAGCAAATTCCTCACAGTGATCCTTCAAATATGATAATATTAGTATTATAGGAACACAGATCTGTAGGAATTTAATAGAGCAGTAAATGTACAAATCTTATGAAAACTATGAAGTTGGAGTAGTAATGCTGATCAGAAAAAATTGCAGCCATTAAAAATCGTTAACACAGACAAAAAGAAGCACCTTGCAAGAATCCAAAATGGAAGGACTGACCTATAGATGTTAAACGCTCAAAATTCAGATATAATCTTTTAAGATAATCTGATTGTCTAGCAGATACCTGGTTTAGAGAATATTTCGCTACACCCCTAGTTTTCCACATGCCATCTGTTGCATTAACAATTAAAAGGGTTAATATCTGAAGTAGAAAGAAGCATACGAATTAACTAAACTAAAACATTCAAAACTTTTAAAGAAATATTTACATGGAGATTCTCACTGATGTTATGTAAACAACTGAAGTAGACTGAAGTATAAATTAAACAAGGAAACTCCAATACCTTTAAGTGTAATTTCTTCGTGGGGCATCACATTGCCTCTGGGAGGTAGAAGAAATATGAATATAAAAACCAATCAATAGAACAAAGAAATGATTAAGCTCTTCAGCCCACAGATAAATAAACCATATAGCTTACCCAATAGTATCTTCAATAATCTCCAGATCAAAAGCATCAAGTTCAAATCTTTCTGGTAGAGTAATAGAGAAGTAAGGTGCTTGCAAGGTTTCCACAAGTATCCCATCTTTATTACAGAGCACAAAGTCCTTGACGTTAAGAAGAACTTTGTTGCAGTCATCAAACAGATATTCAACTTTTTTGGAGTATATTCTGACTACACCAAGAAGAAGGTAGGCCAGTACTCTATATGTAACAACATCAAACCCATCTTGCAAAATTTTATCTGTTTAAAAAGACATAATGGAAAGCCAGGATGTTATACAGAAATAATGACCACAATCATAACTTTTGAGACCAGCATTCAAACAGTAACTGTCATATCTACAGCCATATTCCAAATATGTTATTTTGGGGTTAGTTTATGAAGAATTTGTTATTTTAGGACCACATATTTAGGAAGAAACTTGAAACTTAAATGGAAGAAAATTTTTCCTCATTATATTATCTATTGGGTTTAGCTTTTTTCCATTTTGGCACCTAATATAAAGCAGCCTAATTTAAAAAATAAAAGTTTGAAGATAGGGTTCTTATTCTTTAATCAAATAAATAGAAATTTCAGTATTTTTTGGGTTATGTTGTGTTCCTCATCACTTAGCTCTATGCTAATATCAGCACACAGACAAGGCGCTTTTACATTAGAATCAATGTCTTGTAATTGTCTACAATCCTGCAAGAGATACCAAAGGATATTCAACAGATCTAATTCTAAACAAAATCTGACTCACTTTAGATTTGACAAATGCTATTTGCATACAAACAACAGAATATGCAGCTTGAAAAGATAAAAAAATGAAATCATACGGAAAAGGTAACTTTTAGCTTACATTTACAGCAGCTGATCTTATAGGCTTTTCCATTCAATAAAATTTAAATGCGCTTGGATTTGCTTTTTTCCTTTTTCCTATAGATTGCTTTCTGATTATAAGTTCTCAAAAAGAGGGCATGTGAAACTGATTGCACCAGCATTTAGACCCCAATATGAATTGATTAAAGCATAAACTCATCCAGGCTTCAACTAAGTGCAGAATAGTTCACATTTTGCCTGTTCATGAACTCAGAGACCTATTTATTGAGGTTGATCTATCTCTAGAGCGCTTATAAATTCTGACAGATACTGAACATAGCTTGAAGTTGAGCATATAAGCATGTAACTTCATAGTCATACCAATATATAGTGATCTCCATTTGATTACCAAGGCTCCCTATGGACCCTTATTGCCTAGCCTACAATATCTCCTCTTTAATTTTGGTTCACTACACTTGGTTATCAACCAGACCACAAACCAGACACTTTTTGAGCATGCTTTGGTCATTGAATCCAAACTTGCTGCCCTTTAATCCTCAAATATTTAAACATGTAAAATGTAAAATTGTGCATGCCTGAACCAAATATTTACTCTTCACTCAATTTGATAGGCTGCTATCTGCTACAAAGTACAAGATAGTTGGAGTAACTTTACATTATAATTCTCCTAAATGAAAAGTAATATAAGAGCATAGAACACCATTTTAACTAGCATAGTCCCGTTCCTCTTTTGGTGGACAAAAATCAGTTTTATATGAAATGTGGATCATTGCAGTCTATTATTTATCTCTTCGCATGACAACTATCCACAGCTTGACACAGATAAGAGATTAGCAAAGTCCAGCGGCAAAGATAAACCTTTCCATATTAAACTTGTTCATTGATATTGTCCAACATCATCTCCCACATTCTTATATCCACTTCTCTAGGCAGTACCAAGAAAGCAAACAAACTAGTGCGGGCTAAATTGGAAGGCAAAAGGCATTTTATTTATTTATTTATTTTGGAACCAATTAAATTACTGATTGAAAAATTCATTTTAATTAGCATAATCTACAAATATAGAATTAGGACTGGAAAAACCTCCTGTAATTTAGAGTCAGAGAAACACCGAGAAGCCAAAATAAAGATAACCTAGATTGCAAAATGTGAGTTTAATTGCCCCAAATCAAAACCATGAGCCAAAAAAAAGTTGTAAAAAGCCCCTAATTCAGCCATTAGAAACAACAACTTGTACAAGTCAACATTCTAAAATGGACACATAAATTGTGGAATAGAACAACAAATAAAGAAAGAAAAACAAAAGATCCCACATAAGCAAAACCTTCCCCATTGTTTTCTCGAGAAACAAACATAAAGCAAGTCCATTTATTCTCTCCTTATAATTATAATTGAGACAAGAGAATATTGTGACGGAAGAGGAAGTATATTAAAATAGTAGTATAAAAAGGGAGGGTTGCTTACCAACGGAGGAGGAGATATCAGTGGAAGTGACTTGTGCTTTTTTAAGCCTTTTGAAGTAGTAAGCAGCAACCCAAATGGAACCTAATGGACCTTTCCTTGACAGAAGGCAGTGTGAGTAAAACATTCCTTCCCTTCTCACTCTCTCTCCACTTGTGATTTTGCTATTCAAAATACTAATATTATTGCACAGAAAGATTGTGGTAAAGAAGAAGAAGAAGAAGAGAAAAGGTACGGTAACTGCAAGAAGAAAAGGAGCCGTCTTTCTTTTAAAAAATATCATCTTTTTAATAATAATAATAATAATAATAACAAGTAAATCCAGAGAGTTTTTACCATGAATTATATTAGTTTTACTTTTTATTTTTTATTTTTTTGCTAAATGTTTTTTTGACTTTCTTTTCTTGAAAATTAAAATGCATAATTTTTTTTTTATCAAATTAAACATATTTATCATACCCAAATACCTTGGGTCTCACATAATTTTTGTTGTTTTTATTGTTGTTATCATTATCGTTATTATTATTGTTATTATTATTACTTGAGTCATGTATGGTTGTCAGATCAAAGTAACATGAGTTTTTATTTTCATTATTATTATTACTTGAGTCAGGTATGTTTGCCAGACCAAAGTAACGTAAATCTAGCATATTGTCAGACTCAAGTAAACTTGGGTCTGATATATTTGCCAGACCTAAGTAACGTGATTCTAGCATGTAGCTAGACCCAAATAACATGAGTCTGACATGTTGTCAAACCCTACTAAATTTGGTATAGCATGGTTGTTATTGTTGTTGTTGTTGTTATTATTATTATTATTATTATTGTTATTATTATTACTTGGACCAGGCATGGTTGTCGAACCCAGGAGCATGATTGTTGTTGTTCTTATTATTGTTGTTGTTGTTATGATTATTTAAGTAAACTTGAGTCAAGTATGTTTGTTATACTCAAGTAATGTGGATCTAAAAATTATTTATAAACGAAGTATAAATAATTTATAAACAACAAATCATCATAAAAATCTAATTTAACATTTTAGATCTAAAAATTCAAATCATATCTTCCCATTAAAATAGTTCATTTTGTATGTTTATAAATTTGGTATTCCTTCAATAGAAAGTTAATCTTCTTTCTCTTTTTCTCTCTTTTTTTTTCTTTCTCTTTTTTAACTATAATTTTTTAAGTCAATGCTTGGGTCTGGCATGACCCAAGCGCCTGGACCTGACAACCATACCAGACACAAGCGTCTGGGCTTGGCGGCCATGCTAGAACCATACGACTTGGGTCTTTAGGTCATGCTCAAGAGACTTAAGTCTTATATTTAAAAAAAACCTCCTTTGCAACATAAATCCACATAAAGAGTTCAAACAAGCATGATAAAAAGTTAAAAAAAACTATATAACCTGTATAATGAAACTAAGCATATATAGTCTAATA
>Ga0307517_10011781_pt1 | contig 12087 bp, 9 predicted proteins | sample 23_EM_MG_FD_194515 | JGI IMG/M metagenome (GOLD analysis project Ga0307517, IMG submission 194515) | Populus trichocarpa ectomycorrhiza microbial communities from riparian zone in the Pacific Northwest, United States - 23_EM | ecosystem: Host-associated > Plants > Roots > Unclassified | place... | reverse complement strand
GCACGTCGGCGACGGCCTGGTTGTAGATGCTCGGGCCGATCTCCTCGAGGAAGAAGTTCAGCAGCGCCGCGGCGCGGATGTTGCCGATCTTCTCGTCGAGCTCGTCCTTGAAGTAGCGCTCGATCGAGGTGACGGCGGTGGCGCGGGCTTCCTTGTTGAGCGCGATGGTCATCGTGGGTCTTTCTGGTGAGGTGGAGGGGTCAGCGGCGCGCCTCCCAGGCGGCCAGCAGCTCGAGCTCGCGCGCTCGTGTCAGGCGGCCCGCGCGGCGTTGGTCGTCGGCGCGCGGCACGCCTTCGTCCATCACCGCGGCAATCGTCTCGCGCAGCGGGCGGGTCGGCAATCGTCTCGCGCAGCGGGCGGGTGCGCAGGCCGGCCGCGACCGCGCGGCTCAGGTCGACGCGCGAGAAGCCGCGGTATCCGGTGTCGTCCGAGGGCAGCCACAGCGGCAGCTCGGTCCACGGCCGCAGCGCGTGCTGCATCAGAAACGCTTCGCTGACACGCAGCACGCGGGCCGGTGTCAGCCCGCGCGCGACGGCCTCGGCGGTGCAGGCCGCGACCAGCGTGCGCCAGTCGCACACCGGCGCATTCACCGGGCCGGTCGCATTGAACGGCCCCGCGCTCGCCGGCTGTTCGACGAGCGCGATCATCCACTCGCCGAGATCGCGCACATCGATGAATTGCAGCGGTTCGCCGGCCGGCACGTCGGGCACCAGCATCGTGCCGCCGTCGAGCATGCGCCAAGGCCAGTGGCTGAAGCGGCCGCTGGTGTCGCCCGGCCCGACGATCAGGCCCGGCCGCACGATCAGCGCGCGTTCGCCGAACCCGCGCTGCACCTCGGCCTCGCACGCGGCCTTCTGCGCGCCGTAGTGCCGCGGGTCGCGGTCGTCGCGCGCGATGCCGTCGCTGCTGGCGAGCGGGTCGGTCTCTCGCACCGGCACCTGGTGGGTCGTCGCGTAGGCGGAGATGCTGGAGACGAACAGGTAGCGACCGCTCGCGCGCAAGGCTTCGGCGCTGCGCTGCACGTCGGCCGGCACATAGCCGCAGGTGTCGATGACCGCATCCCAGCGCCGCTCGGCGAGGGCCGACAGATCGACGCTGCGGTCGCCGTTCAACACCTCGACGCCGTCGGGCCAGCTCGTTCGTGATCGGCCGCGGTTGAACACCGTGACGTGGTGGCCGCGCGCCCGCGCCGACTGCAGCGCGGCCGCGCCGAGGAAGACGCCGCCCCCGAGGATCAGCAACTTCATGGCGCGGTCGTCGCGCCCGACAGCGTGGCCGGGTCGAGGTTCGCGCCGCAGACGATCAGGCACACGCGGTCGCCCGCAGCGGGCTGCACCGCGCCGCTCTGCAGGGCCGCCAGCGGCAGCGCCGCGGCCGGCTCGACCGCGAGCTTGAACTCGTGCCACAGGAAGCGCTGCGCGGCGAGGATCGCGTCGTCAGTCAGCAGCAGCGACTCCGCGACATGGCGCCGCGCCAGCTCCCACGCGATCGCGCCGAGGCGGCGTGCGCCGAGCGCATCGGCGGCGATGCCGCCGACCGACACGTCGACGCGCCGACCCGCCGCACGCGCGCTGTGCAGCGTCGGCGCGAGTTCGGGTTCGAGCGCAATCACGCGGCTGCGGTCTTCGAACCACGCGGCGATGCCACCGATCAAGCCGCCGCCACCGACGCTGACCAGCACCGTGTCGGGCCGGCCGGCCTCCTGTTCGATCTCGCGCGCCAGCGTGCCGGCGCCGGCGACGACCTCGGGCTGGTCGTAGGCGTGCGTCATCAGCGCACCGGTCTCGCGCTGGCGGGCTTCGCAGGCCGCCAGCGCGTCGGCATACGCGTTGCCGCCGACGACGACCCGCGCGCCCAGCGCCGCGAGCCGCGCGCGCTTGGCCGGCGAGCTGATGCTCGGCACGAAGATCTCGGCCGGCACGCCGAGCGCGTTGGCGGCGACGGCGGTGGCGATGCCGGCGTTGCCGCCCGAGGCCGCGATCACGCCGGCGGCCGGGATCGGGTTCGACAGCAGCCGGTTGAACATGCCGCGCGCCTTGAAGCTGCCGGAGCGCTGCAGGTGCTCCAGCTTCAGCCAGACCTCGAACCCCGGCGCATCGGCGCGCAGGCCGAGCGCGCTGCTGGGCAGCCGCCACAGCGGGGTCTGGTGCACGTGCGGCGCGATGCGCTCGGCGGCGAGGAGGATGTCGTGCGGGGTGATCGTCATGGTGGATTCCGGCGAAGGATTCGCACAGCATACGATGCGCGAATCCTGACCACGGAGCAACGCATGCAACTCGGAATGATCGGCCTCGGCCGCATGGGCGCGAACATGGTTCGGCGCCTGCTGAAGGGCGGCCACGACTGTGTCGTGTTCGACCGCGCACCCGCAGCGGTGCAGGCGCTGGCGCAGGACGGCGCGACCGGCGCCGACTCGCTCGCGGCCTTCGTCAAGCGGCTCGCCACGCCGCGCGCGGTCTGGCTGATGGTGCCGGCCGGCGTCGTCGACGCCACGCTCGCCGACCTGCTGCCGCTGCTCGAGCCCGGCGACACGGTGATCGACGGCGGCAACTCGTACTACGTCGACGACATCCGCCGCGCCGGCGAACTGAAGCGCCGGCAGCTGCATTACGTGGATGTCGGCACCAGCGGCGGCGTGTGGGGCTTCGAGCGCGGCTACTGCATGATGATCGGCGGCGATGCGCCGGCGGTGCAGCGCCTCGACCCGATCTTCGTGACGCTCGCGCCCGGCCGCGGCCAGGTCGAGCGCACGCCCGGCCGCGCGGCCGGCGAGGGCACGGCCGAACTCGGTTACCTGCACTGCGGCGCGAGCGGCGCCGGCCACTTTGTGAAGATGGTGCACAACGGCATCGAGTACGGAATGATGGCGGCCTTCGCCGAAGGCCTGGCCATCCTGCGCGGCGCGAACGTCGGCTTGCGCGACCACGAGCACGACGCCGAGACGACGCCGATGCGCGTGCCCGAGCACTACCGCTACGACATGAAGCTGGCCGACATCACCGAGCTCTGGCGCCGCGGCAGCGTCGTCAGCTCGTGGCTGCTCGACCTCACGGCCGCCGCGCTGCACGACGACCCGCAGCTCGCGGCGTTCGAGGGCCGCGTGTCCGATTCCGGCGAAGGCCGCTGGACGATCCAGGCCGCGATCGACGAAGCCGTGCCGGCGCCGGTGCTGACCGCCGCGCTGTACGCGCGCTTCAGCTCGCGCGGCGAGGCGGACTTCCAGAACAAGCTGCTGTCGGCGATGCGCAAGCAGTTCGGGGGGCACGTGGAGAAGAAGGGTTCGGCAGGTTAGACCCCCCTCCTTGAAGCCTCGACAGCCGCGTCGATCTTGCGCATCATCACGCGGCGCCCGCATTGGACGCCAACGACGGGGAGACGCGGAATGACTCTGAGTTCCTGGCGCGCGATCGCCGAGGTCGCAGGCATCGTCGGGTTGGCTGGCTGCGTAGGGTCTGCGCCCCCGGCCATGCGCGCGGTCGCGACATCGCCCTGTGCAGGCCCGGAGGCCCAGGTCACCATCAACCAGGTCACGATCTCCGGCAGCACGGCGACCATCCAGGTCAACCCCGGCAGCCGGAGCATCGACCCGACCGGCGGCGGCGTGCGCTGGAAGTTCAGCCAGAACGCCTATTCCTTCACCGGCGACGGCGTGAGCTTCAAGCCGAACCAGCCCGCCGGGCCGGCCTCGGCACCGCCCACCAACGATCCGACGCTGTTCGTCTGGTGCTTCAACAACACCACGTCGACGCCGGACGCGACTTGGAACTACACGATCAAGTTCAGCGCAAATGCGGCACCGACCAAAGTCTGGTCTTGCGATCCGACCATCATCAACCGTGGTGGCAAGCTCGATGCAGAGGCGGTCATGACGGTGAGCTGCCAGTAGCGCGCAGCGCGGGGCAGCCCTACACCGCTTCGGCGATCAGTTCGCGGGTTCGACGCAGCGCCTGCCCCAGCTCGGACTCGGGCGTGACGTCCGACAGCTCGCCGGCCAGCCGCTCCGCCTCGGCCAGCGCTGCCTCGGCAGCAGCCTGGCTGCCAGCGCGGTACTCGGCTTCGGCGCGCGCGCACAGCACGATGCCCAGGCTGATGCTGTCGGACACGCTGCGCAGCAGCGCTTCGCCGCGCGTGAGGCACTCGCGCGCCGGGCCGACCCGTTGCTGGCGCGCGTGCAGCACGCCGAGGTAACCCAGAAACTGCCCCTCGGATCGATGGTCTTCGAGGTCGCGTGCCAGCGCGACAGCCGCCTCGTGATACTGCAGCGCGCGGCCGGGATCGCCGAGCGCTTCTTCGACGAGACCGAGGTTGCACTGCACGACCGACAACAGCCCGGCGTGCCCCATCTCGCGCGCCGCGTCGTGTGCGGCCTCGAGCTCGACACGGGCGTCGGTCAGGCGCCCCTCCATGAAGTGCAGCAGGCCCAGGTTGCAGTGGGCGTTGGCCTCCCATTGGCGGTCACCGAGCTCGGCGGCGATCTGCATCGCCTGCACGTACAGCGGTCGTGCCTGCTCGAAGCGACCCAGCAGGACAAGAAAGGACGCGAGGTTTCCGGCGGAGCCGCCTTCCCAGCGCCGATTGCCGGTCTCGCGCGCGATCCGCAGGCCGTGCTCGTAGTGGTGTCGCGCGTCATCGAGACGGCCCTGGGTTTCGAAGAAGCCGCCGATGGCGTTGTGCAGGGCGACCTCCCTGAACGGGTCGTCGCCTTCACGGAACGCAACCAGCGCGCGCTCGAACGACGCGTGCGCCTGCTCGATCCGGCCGCTGCGCGCCTGCAGCGGCGCGAGCAGTTGCAGCGCACGCCCTTCGAGAATGCGCTCGCCGATCTGCTGCGACAGTTGCACGGCGGCCTCGAGGTGCCGCGCCGCCTCGGTAGCGCGGCCGCTCAGCTGCAAGGCATCCCCCAGCATCAATTCGGTCTCGGCCCGGTCCTTGCCGTCCAGGCCCGCCACCGCCGCGACCGTCTCCGCGAGTTCGACACCGACGCGGAACGGCCCGCGCAACTGCAGCGCCCCCCACCACGCGCCGGCCAGGGTCTGTACCGCGACCGCGGTGTCGCCCCGCGCGGCGGCGCGACGGCTGGCGCTGACGAGGTTGTCGAGCTCGAGGCCGAGCGTTTCCCCGACCTGCCGGGGGCCCAACTGCGCGAAGTGCCGGCCGTGCCGCGATTCGGCCGCGGCCAGTGCGGCGGGTCCGCTCCCGGCGAACCGGCCTTCGGTGCGCAGGTGTTCTGCCGCGTACTCGCGCACGCTCTCGAGCAGATCGAAGCGCTCGTCCGTCACCTGGCGCACGAAGCTCTTGTCGAGCAGCCAGTGGACCAGATCCGCCGACCCCGGCGCGTCGCGAGCCACTAGCGGCGTCACGACCGACGCCGCGGCCTCGAGTGTGAAGCCACCGCGAAACACCGAGAGCTCGGCGAGCACCGAGCGCTCGGACTCGCTGAGCAGTTCCCATGACCAGTCGAACGCGGCACGCAGCGTGGCCTGGCGGTCGCGTCGGCCGGCGCGCGAGAGCAGCACGCTGAAGCGCTCGTGCATGCGCGCGAGCATGGTCCGCGGCGGCATCGCGCGCGCGCGCGCCGCGGCGAGCTCGATCGCGAGCGGCAGCCCATCGAGCACCGTGACGAGCTCGGCGATCGCCGCGAGATCGTCCGCATCGGCGCGGCGCTCCCAGCCCGCCGCGTCGGCACGTCGCAGGAACAGCGCGGTCGCGTCGGCCTTGGGCAGCGGTTCGAGCGCCAGCGTCGCTTCGCCGACGATGCCCAGGACCTCGCGCGAGGTCACGACGAAGCTCGCCTCGGGCGCGCGCTCCATCCAGCGGCCGAGGGTCTCTTCGGCATGCCGCGCCACCTGCTCGAAGTTGTCGAGGATCATCAGACAGCGGCCCCGGCCTCTGATCGCGTGGGCGAGTTGCACGGCGGGGTCGGTTTCGCTGAGCGGCACATCCAGCCCCTGGGCCACCGCGAAGAAGATGCCGTCGACGCTGCGCGCCTGCGACAGGTCGCAAAACCACACGCCGCCGGGATAGTCGCCCAGCCACGTCCACCCGAAGCGCGTCACCAGCCGGGTCTTGCCGGTGCCGCCCATGCCGAGCACCGAAACCAGGCGCGCGCCCTTGTCGAGCTTGCGCGCCAGGGCCTGCAAGGGCTCGCGGCGGCCGACGAAGCTGTCGCGCTCGGCGGGCAGGCTGTGCTTGACCTCGCGCACCGGCTGCCACAGCTCGCCCTGTCGCACGACGCGATAGACCTTGGTTTCGTCACGCGGCGGCATGAACGGCGCATCGGCATCGCCGACCTCGAACAGCTCGACCGGCTCGCTCAGCCCCTGCAGGCGCCAGTGCCCGTGCGACTGCAGGCGCAGCCGGGTCTCGCCCAGCGCGACGCGCGCAGCGCCGGTCATCAGCGTCTGCCCGCCCAGCGCCGCCGACATCACGCGCGCGGCGATCGGCAGCGCGATGCCGTCGACCTCGACCGGCTTCGCGCCGCGCGCGACGTCCTCGGGCGGGTTCGAGCGCAGCGTCACCTCGCCGACGTGAATGCCGGCGCGCGACTTGAACGGCAGGCCGATCGTGGCCAGTGCGCGGTGGTACGCGAGCGCGTAGCCCGCCGCGTCGGCGGCGTTGTCGAACAGCAGCAGCATGCCGTCTGTCTTGTCGATCTCGCGACCGCGCCACGTGGGCAGCAGGTCGCGCGCGACACGGTCGTGCGCGGTCCAGTGCCGTGCCATCGCGGCGTCGCCCAGCGCCAGCGTGAGCTTGGTGCTGTCGACCGCGTCGGTCAGGAGCAGCGCGCGCAGCTCCGTCTGCAGTGCGGCCGTTTGCTCGGGGGCGGCCATGGTGATCGCGGCAGGCTCAGCCGCGCGCCACCGGTGCCGCGCAGTTCGAGCAGAAACGCGCCCCCGCCGCGATCTCGGTGCCGCAGGCGCTGCAGAAGCGCTTGCTCATTTGCGCCGGCGAAACGCCGCCGACCGATGCGATCGCCGCCGCGGCCTGCAAATGATGCTGCACCTGAGCCGCCGCGCCCGCGCCGTTGGCCGGCGCGATCGCCCGCTCGCCGGCGTTCAGCGCGCTGATGCGCGCCTGGTCCTCGTTGCTGAACGGCGCGACCAACACGCTCTGGCTGCGCGCGAAATTGCTCAGGTCGGTGCTCAGCGCCAGCGCCTCCTGCTCGGTCGAGAACATCGCAGTGACCTGGCGCGCGTCGTCCTTGCCGAACACGACCGATTCGATGCGCGCGCGCCAGACGCGCAGCGTCATCGACTCGGTGCGCACCACGTCGTTCTCGGTGTTCATGCGGCTGCTCAAATTGTTGCCGGTGCCGATGCGCGAGGTCTGGTAGCTGCCGACCATCTCGACCCAGGTCAGGATCGATTCGAAGTTGAAGCGGCCCCACAGCCGCGCCGCGGCCTGGAAGCAGAACGCCGCCATCACCGCGAGGATCGCCGAGGTGCCGATCAGCGCGAAGCGGTTGTCGCGCCACGGCGCGGCGACGTCGAAGCTGCGCACGAAATAGAGCGACATCGCCACCGCGGCGATCACCAGCAGCGTGCCGTACAGGTCGAGCAGCAGCAGCGCGCGGTGACGCGGCGCGGCCAGCGCGCTGGCCAGGCTGGGCGCCTGCGTGCCGGCGACCGGTAGCGGCTGGCTCTCTTCGAACAGCTCGCCGGCAAAGCTGCCGCTGGGCGTGCCGGCGGTCGTGACCGGGTCGATGCGCGCATAGCGCCGGTTCGGGATCTGTTCGGTCCAGCTCGACTGCATCAGCCGGTCGAGCTCGTCCATCAGGCTGCCCGGCGGCGAGTTCATCGACAGGCGCGACTGCTCGACGCTGGCCCGCGTCTGCGGTGCCGGATCGACCTGCGCAAGGATCGCCCAGACCGCGAGCGCGCACGCGATCAGCGAACCGATCAGCATCACGAAGGTTTGCGCGGTGACCTCGAAGCCGTACAGCGACGGCAGCTTAGCGCCGATCAGGCCGATGCCGACCGGCGCGAGGATCGCCGCGGCGATCAGCACGACCAGCGTCGTGCGCGAGAACTTCGCGCGGCCGTTCGAGACCACCGGCTTCAGCAGCACGAACAGGCCGAACACGAAGTACAGCAGGCCGATCCACGGCCGCGTCGTCGGGTTGCCGAACAGCGCCCACGAGACGATGAAGCTGACCAGCGTCGCGCCGATCGCGCACAGGTTGAACACATAGCGTTGGGCCTGGAACTGGACCTCGCGCGGCGCGGTGATCAGCTTCGGCGCCCAGTGGTACAGCATGCCCTCGACGGCGCCCTGCGGCTCGGGGTAGGTGATGCCGCCCTGGCGCAGGATTTCCTTGACCGCGTCGGCCGCCGTTGAGCCGCCGCTCGCGCCGACCGGGATCTCGGGTGCGAGCGACGCTGGCCGGCCGCGGCCGAAGAAGAAGCGCATGCGGCGCGCTGCGGTCGCGGCGCACAGCAGGCCGGTCGCGACCATCGCGAGGCCGGCGATCAGCGGGCCGGCGACGAGGCGCAGCGCGCTGTCCTGCATCGCGCCGCGGGCCCAGAACAGGCTGGTGATGCCGGCGAGCAGCAGGATCGCGCCGCACGCCCACAGCAGCCGGTTCTGCAACTGGTAGGGATTGGGCAGCTCGAGGAGCTTGGACTCCGAGCTGTAGTCGTAGGACATGGACTTCCCCCTGCGCGGTAGTTGCTGGTTGTGCTGCGCAGTTTAGTGGCGGGCGAGCCGGTCAGGCCGCGCCACCGAGCGCGAGTCCGAACAGCTCGTTGCGGTGGTGGATGGCCAGTCGTTCGAAGGCGCGGTTGCGGTAGGTCTTGGCGGTCGCCGCGGACACGCCCAGGTCGGCCGCGATGCCCTCGAACGTCAGCCCGCGCAGCAGCCGCTCGCACACCGCCAGCTCACGCTGCGTCAGGCGCGGACACAGCTGCTGCAGACGCTGCCCCGGCGTCAGCCGGGCGCCGCCGATTTCGATGTGGCGCTGCGCGACGGCGAGCAGCGTGGCGGCGACATCGAGCACGCGGTCGAGCTCGGCGACATCGAAGCGTGGCTGCGCGCGGTGGCGGTACAGGTTGATCGCCAGCAGCGCGCCATGCGCGTCCGGGCCGCGCTCGGCGGTGACGAGCGAAAGCCGTTCGCTCAAGGAGTGCGCGGTGTAGATCTGCTCGCGGTGCGCGCGCCCGAAGTCGTCGGCGACGCAGTGCGTCATCACCATCGCCGAGGTCGCCCGGTCGCAGGCCTCGGCGAAACAGGTGTCGTCGCGGTAGACGCCGCCGCGGTAGATGCGCCAGCAATCGAGCGCGATGTCGGGCACCGCGTGGCTGGCCTGGGCGAAGAGCTGTGGCGGCTGGTCATCGAAGACACGGTAGACCGTCCACCACGCGACTGGCAGTGCGCAGTTCAGTTCGGCCAGCGCGCGTGTCGCGAAGTCGTCTCGTGCGATGCAGCCGACGAGCGCGGCGCAGATATCGCGCGCGGCAGCCCGCGGCGTGGTGGCGGGGACGGACCAGACTTGCATGGTGCCGACTGTCCGCCGCGAGGCGCGCCGCGGCAACCCGGGGGAACGCGCATCTGTCCTCTTCGCGGACGACAGACAGCGCCGTGCGGCCTCCGTACGCTCGCGGCATCCACCAGGAGACCTTGCCACCCATGAACACCCACCCGCTCGCTCCTATCCCCGATGCCGACGTCGATGCCTTCTGGCGCGACGGCGTGATCTGCCTGCGCGGCCTGTTCGATGCCGACTGGATCGCCCACATGCGCGAGGCGGTCGAGGACGACCTCGCCCACCCCGGCCCGCTGGCGCGCGAGTACGCTACGCAGAAGGGCCAGCGCTTCCTCGGCGACATCGGCGCCTGGGCCGTGAAGCCGATGCTGCGCCGCTACGTCGAGGAGTCGCCGGCGGCCGAGATCGCGGCACGCATGCTTCGGTCGCGCAAGGTCAACTTCCTGTACGACCAGCTGTTCGTCAAGGAGCCCGGCACCGCTGCCGTCACGCCCTGGCACCAGGACGGGCCGTACTGGCCGGTGCAGGGCGACCAGATCCTGTCGATCTGGCTCGCGCTCGACGACGTGACGGTCGAGTCCAGCGGCGTCGAGTACGTGAAGGGTTCGCACCGCTGGGGCCGCGAGTTCCGTCCGATCCATTTCGGCGGCGACACCGAGGCCTACAAGATGCTGCCCGGCGAGACGCTTCCGGACATCAATGCGCTGCGCGGCGAGCTCGAGATCGTCAACTGGGACATGCAGGCCGGCGACTGCCTGCTGCACCACTGCATGACGGTGCACGGCGCACCCGGCAACGCCAGCTCGACGCGGCGCCGCCGCGCCTATGCGACGCGCTGGACCGGCGACGACGTGGTCTACGCGCCGCGCGAAGGCCAGGCGGCGATCACGATTGCCGCGCCGACGATCCGCCCCGGCGAGCCCATCGACTGCGCGGTGTTCCCGCGCCTGTGGCCGCGGCCGGCCGACCGGGAGGCCGCACGATGACACGGCTGGCCTCGCTGGCACGCACGCTGTGCGTTGTCGCCGGCTTCGTCTGGGTTGCCGGCGCCCAGGCCGACGTCAGCATCGGCGTGATCGTCTCGCTGACCGGGCCGGGCGCGTCGCTCGGCATCCCGGCCGAGAACACGATCCGGCTGTGGCCGGGCGAGCTCGGCGGCCAGAAGATCAGGCTGACGGTGCTGAACGACGCGACCGACACGACCACCGCGGTGAAGAACGCGACCAAGCTGATCACCGAGGACCAGGTCGACCTGATCGTCGGCCCGTCGCTGACGCCGACCTCGCTCGCGGTGCTCGACGTCGCCGCGCGCTCCGGCGTGCCGGTGATCTCGCTTGCCGGCGGCGGTGCGATCGTCCAACCGGCCGACGGGCCGCGCCGCTGGGCCTTCAAAATGGCGCCGACCGAGACGATCTCGATCAACGCGGTGCTCGACCACATGCTGAAGAACAAGGCGACGACGGTCGCCACGATCGGCATCTCGACCGCCTACGGCGAGGGCTTTCTGAAGGCGATCGAGAAGCTCGCGCCGGCCAAGGGCGTGAAGATCGTCGCGGTCGAAAAGTACGCTCAGGCCGACACCAGCGCGACGCCACAGGTGCTCAAGCTGATGGGCGCGAACCCCGACGCGGTCTACATCTTCAGCGCCGGCACGCCGGGCGCGCTGCCGCACGTCGAGCTCGTGAAGCGCGGCTACAAGGGGCTGATCTACCAGACGCAGGGCGTCGCGAACGCCGACTTCCTGCGCATCGGCGGCAAGGAGCTGGACGGCAGCTTCATGACGGTGGCGCCGGTGCTGGTCGCCGATCAGCTGCCCGACAGCAACCCGGTCAAGGCGCCCGGTGTCGACTACGTGAAGCGCTACGAGGCCAAGCACGGCGCGGGCTCGCGCTCCCTGTTCGGCGCGACCGCATGGGACGCGCAGCTGTGGCTGAACGCCGCGATCCCGGTCGCGCTGAAGAAGGGCAAGCCGGGCACGGCGGAGTTCCGGATCGCGCTGCGCGACGCGATCGAAGGGCTGAAGGAATTCGTCGGCGCGCAAGGCGTGTTCAACCTCAGTGCCAGCGACCACAACGGCGTCGATGAACGCAGCCAGGTGATGGTCAAGGTCGAGGGTGGCGCCTGGAGGCTGGTGAAGTGACGACCGACCCGCTCGATGCGCCCGCGTTGGCGCGCTTCGCCGACCTGACGGTGCAGGTGGCTCCGCCCATCGAGGTCGGTGCGGTCGGTCACGGACAGCGCCGCGTGATCCCCATCGTAGGCGGCAGCTGCGTGGGACGCGACTGGTCGGCGCGCGTGCTGCCGGGTGGTGCCGACTTCCAACTCATCGTCAACGAGCGCGTGGCCAGGCTCGAGGCGCGCTACGTGCTCGAGACCGATGCAGGCGACCGCATCTACGTGCAGAACGACGCCGTTCGCACCGCGGCGCCCGAGGTGATGGCCAAGCTGATCCGCGGCGAGCCGGTCGACCCGGCGGATGTCTACTTCCGCTGCGCGCCGCGCTTCGAGACCGCGGCGCCGGCGCTCGCGTGGATCATGGAGCGGCTGTTCCTCGGCGTCGGGTGGCGCCGGCCGGACGCCGTGGTGATGCGCTTTTTCGAGGTGA
>Ga0307517_10011780_pt1 | contig 12088 bp, 12 predicted proteins | sample 23_EM_MG_FD_194515 | JGI IMG/M metagenome (GOLD analysis project Ga0307517, IMG submission 194515) | Populus trichocarpa ectomycorrhiza microbial communities from riparian zone in the Pacific Northwest, United States - 23_EM | ecosystem: Host-associated > Plants > Roots > Unclassified | place... | reverse complement strand
CACGTTCTGTTCATATGCGGTGACCGAGCATCATAACAGGCATGGGTCAGGTTTCTGAAACGAAAAAAAAAATGAAGATCGTCCCCGCCCGTACTTGGCAGTACCCGAAGATCAAGATCGGTACGTTGGCAAAGTGGAACACTGGGTCTAAGCGTGATACCACTAGTTTGATCTGCTGCGAGGGGTGGTGTGCTCTTCCGTGGGTGTGACGAAGCAGATGGGTACAAACCCCAAAGATGAATCGACGATGTGCGGTGGAACAGACCAAATGCGGTTGGATCGGCGACATTCCCGAGCAAACGCGGAAACGGAAACGTGGGAGAGGGATCGGCAGGTCCAGGAAATGGAGGGCACGATTTGAGAACCAAGATGGATCTGAGGGTACAATTTTTACAATTTCACAAGCCAAATTGCGCAATGGGTGAGACAACCATTGGTACCGGTGGGAGTCGGTGGAGAATCTGACCAGGGGATGGCAATAGTCGGGCCCCCCGAACCGGAACCGTGTGTAACAGGTTGACCAAGCAGTCGCCATCTGTCCATGGTCCACGGACCCAATACCATAGTACCCCAACAAAGGGTTCAACCCCACCAAGACCCCCGCACTCAACCGCCGAGCGAGGGACACGGACGCGGCAAGTGCCCAAAGGACCACGACATCCTCCAAACCTCCCAAGGACCAAGAGCCACTCCTTGAAGGGGAGGCGCTTCCCATTTCGTCTGTGGCCCGAGATTTTCCAAACCCGAGACTCCACCTGTCAATCACAAACCCGTCAATCAGATATACACGTTACTCAATGGGGGTAGTGCCTTCCACGTAAAAAAACCGAGAACAAGTGCCGAGCTGAGTACCCGAACGGTGACCGCTGAACGTGAACGTTTGAACGCTTGAACCCTGAAGTTGGATGTCCGACATGGCAGTCAGCTGTTGTATACTCTCAAACGTGAGACCCAGGGCCTAGGATCCATTACATATTGAAGCGCGCCCGCACATCTCCCAAGGGTAGAGCAAAGTCGGTTCCCAGCAGAACGCCAACGCGCATATCAGCGTCGACGAACTTGTCTCACTTGCAGACTTGTCGTGATGCTGCAGGTGGCATCTCATGGTCGGTCGGGCCCGAAAGCGCGAAGGTCCGGTCGAGCTTTAGGTCATCAGAATAACGACGAAGAACCGGGAAAAACGTGCGATCGGGGGTCCGCACCGGCCAATTTTCAAGCTTCAAGAACCGGCTGCGGCCTCGCGGAAGCTTTACGATAAGCCGCTGCTGTCAATCCCAACGGTTAGTCTTCCCACGCCTCTCTCAATCCCGCCAACGCCGCATCGTAAGATCCTAACGTCTGAACAAGTGAGAAAAATGGGACCTGCGATTAACTCTGTGCAGGGAGAAATATGTACTATAGGGAACATAGGTTACACATCAATAGTAACTTGGCAGGGCGTGGGCAGGGAAGAGGAAGAGAGAGAGAAGCAGAGGGCATACACAGCATTCGTCGATAACGGAACGGTCTGGGAAAACTTAGGTTCGAAACGAGAATGATGATATGATGAAAGAGAAGGAAGAATTGGATGGAAGACACCAGGTATTGCATGCAGTCGGAAAAGTAACAGGCGAGGGTGAGAGGACGTGCGAGCCGAGGGTGCGCCGTCATTTACTGCGATGACTGTGCCTTCCTAGCTCTCGACACCCTCTCGACACCCTCTCTAATCGGGCCCCGGCCTTTCAAGACCGTCATATGCGCGCTTAGATACGGCGCAGGCAGCAGCATATGCATCAATTCGGACGCAGTCGGCCCACCAAGCCCAACGTTATCCCCCTCCATCGAAGGAAAGTAACTGGTGAATCCGTACGCGGGGCCAACCGGATTGGAAGGGCCACCGGGAGACTTTGGGGAGTAGGAAGGGGTGCTCTGGTGGCTGTAGGAAGGATATAACGCTGATAGAGCGGCATAGGAGGAGGAAGAGAGGGTTGATAACGTCCTCTCTCGTTGTGGGTTCCGGAAGCCTGAGCCCTGATTGGCATATTCATAACCCGCGTTCCTACCCAACGACCGCTGGGTATTCACAGAAGACACAGAAGCGATGCTTTGCCTCCTCAGCCTCTCCTTGACCTCGACCTCTTCCTTTCCCTTCTGCTTAGCGCTAACCGGAGATAAGCTCGGCGGTGAGGAAGAAACTGAAGGGACGGCGGTAATGGTCGTCAGCGGTGCTAACTTTCCCACACCAGACCCGAAAGCCACGGTCGAGACCCCGTTCTGATGAACAGGACCGTCGGGGTTTCCGGTGTTGATGGCATTGGGGTTCGATGAAGCGCCAGCCATTGGAGATGGTCCACGAATAAGCGGATGTGGACGTGTCATCATGGTGGAACAGTCGCTCTTGCCCAGTGGGAGAGAATAGAGTGATGGAGGACGAGTTCCAGATCGCTTGGTTGTGCCCGAGTGTTTAGTTTGGGACAACTCGCCTCTGGCCTTGTCCCTGTGACGAGCTGGGCTCGGGGGGGAGCTAAGGGGGGGATTTTTTCGGCGGGTTGGGGTCGGTGGCCGAAGTTGTTGTTGATGTTGCTGATGCTGATGCTGCGAGGAGAATGGTTAATATGAGCAGGGATGACGGAAGCTCGTGATGTTTCAGACATAGGAGGGTTTGGTGATTATACGAACGGAAAGATCTTCGCTCACCTGTGTCATAGTAATCTGATCTCGACCCTGTAGGTTACTGTTGGCCCTCGGACCTGGTGACGAACTGCTGGTGATATGAGGGTGGGATTGCGGGGCAGAATGGACTGATAAGGTCGGTTGCTGCGGTCGACCTTGAATGTCTGCACCGAGGCGAGGGTTGACGACGGGTGGCTTCCGAGCGGTCGAATCGGGACGGGGAGGGTCAGAGAGAGAGTAAGGGGGAAGATGGCGGGAGGATTCGGTATCTCGATCGACAATGGCACGTGGACGTGGCGTCGATGCGAGACCTTCCTCTGGACACGCGTGATGGTCAGAATGGGGATGATCGCGATCCCCGACGCTTCCTTGATCAACATCCACAGTGGACAAGATTGTCCTCTCTCTGTCGTGCCTGTCCACGCCACCCACGACCGCACTGGTCCCCATTTCATTTGGTACGGAGGAGGCTGATGACCGGCGACGCGTTCCCTCCTCCTTCACATTGTTCACCGGCGTGGGAGGCTGCATCTTCACCTGAGGGACGGTCGGCGTGGGTGGCTCTCGATCATCCGGCGAAGTCGCAACGTGGGCTGAGCCGGTAAGATTCAGATTCGCAGGAAGTTTGCGAACAACGTCATGATCCTCGTCACCGGATTCCGAGTCGGACGACTGGTTCTGGGGGGTTACGGAAACACTCTCGCTCGAGACCCATTCGTCCGAATCGCCTTCGCCTTCGACCTCGTGAGTGGCGACGACGGGACAAGTGAGGGTAAAGCCAGATTTTTTGCTGGATCTAGTAGCGGCGGCCGTGTCAGTTCTTTGAGATGAAGCCGGGCGAGAGGCACCGTTCGTCGTGCGCTGTGCGTATGGCTGCTGCTGCTGCAGGTGCAATTTAGAGGACGATCTGATTTGTTGGTCGCTTTCTGTCCTACTTGGGGATTGCTGTGACAGGAGGCACGGTCGGGTCGAAAACGAGAGGGATAATTAGGATTAGAGCGAAAGAATTGAAAGGTAGAAACACAACGTACACTCGGGCGTCCGCCAGACTTCTTCCCCTTCCCCCTGGGCACGTCCTTTGTGGCATTATTCAAGGCAACCTGCAACTGCAGGTTCGAACTCGAATCAAGCTTCTGGAGATTGAGATTGCCCAACGTCAGTTTCGTGTTTGAACCTGAGGTCGAGCGCCTCTGGAGGGCGGCAGGACGGTGGAGCTTGCTTGGCATGCTCTTCGAACGGCTGAGCAGGAGAAGAGAAGAGAGCCGTGGTCGTTGAGAGAGAGATGGACGCAACGACGATGGCCACTTCCCTGTGGAACGTACACCGTTGACTACAACGGACTTATACCGCGGGAAATAAAAATAAAAATATTTTTCTTTTCCAATCACCACCTTGTGCCTCTCCGCAACTTGACCAATCCAGTACACAAAGCATCTTAGCGTTTACGTCGAGAGTTCTTGCGACCTAGCCTTGTCCAACTTGTAAACGGTCGAGTGAATTGAGGATGGAGAGAGTGCAGTTCCAGCAAGAGCAGGTACGTGAAGAAAATTTACTTCATGTGACAGATCAAACTTATGCTCGCGGTGCGCCGTAGATGCTCGCAGAGCTGAAGGATTTGATGGAGAAGGGTCTGTTCAGTCGAGTGTGTAGTTTCCCAAAAACTTTTTCTAGCTGGGCGAGCTTGACGTAAAGAGGACAGACGGAAGCAAAACTAATCATGAAGAAACGGCGAGAGTTCGAGATGGCGCTCGTTCGGCGGGTTGGCAGAAAGAGTGATTTTCTACGGTACGCGGCGTACGAGATGGACCTGGAGCGGCTGAGACGGAAGCGTGTGGGGAAGATCAGTAAGTGCGGACCCCTGGCGCTCAGACCGGCATGCGAATGGGAAAACTGATGCGGTGCGTTCCCTCTGGTTTATAGGAGAGCGATCACCGCAGTCGGTGTCGGATTACGCGATTGTGAAGAGGGTGTTTCAGATCTTTGAACGAGCAGTAAGAAAGTTCAGAGGGGATGTTGGACTTTGGATGGAATACATCAGGGTTGCGGAGAAGGTGGGCGCAAATGCACTCGTCGGCAAGATCACTGCGAGGTGAGTCTCAATCACCGGCGGTGGAATGAAAGAAAAGGTTATTTATTTTTGGGCAGGGCGATTCAAATGCACCCGACCGAGAACTGGTTGTATGTTATCTCGGCGAATGGGGAGATGAAGATTGGGAACATATCCGGTGCGCGGACGATGATGGAGAGGGGGGTCCGAATGAATCCGAAAGACGAGAGACTGTGGATAGAGTGGGTGAAACTGGAGATGGGGTACATCCAGCAGCTCAAAGAGAAAGACGTCGAAGATTCGAACGAAGTTGCCCGTGGAGGGATAGTGGAAGTGATAATTGAGAAGGCGATCGAAGGTGGAGTTTTTTTGGTTATTTTATTTTCTGAAACTAAAATAATGATTTCAGAAATTGGGAAGGATAACCTTGCTTTCATCAAAACTGTAGCAGATGGCATTTCGGAGTATCCGCTGACTGACAACGAGACACGTGGACGACTGGTCGAGAGTGTAATATCAATATACCAAAAATAGAAATTCTGCCATACGGGTGCGCCATATGGTCATTTTCCAATCACCACTGCCCATCCGTCCTTCTTCTTTCCTTCTCCTTCTCCTCCTCCTCCCATCCTCTCCGCCCTGCCCCACCCCAGCTATCTCCCTCGAGTCGTCAGTCTTTCTCCTTCTTCCCCTTCAATCCCTTTTGCGCCTCTTCTACCTCGCCGTAAACCCCAATCCGCTGACTCATCCCCGCCCCGAATAGGTCAATAGCTTATTATCTGAGCTTGCTACAACTCGACGTGGACGGGGCGTCGTTCATTACCCCTCCCCCCCCCTGAAGCAGAGACCCCCCCCCCAAATATTGCGCATGCCCATCGGTTCTGGCAAACCAGTTCTTTCCTATTAGCAGGCCTCGTCTCCATCTCCCCAGCCCCCTGCTTTTGTTTCAACTTAGAGAAAGTTCCTCCACGATTTAATCGCTTTGCCCAGTTCAACAATGTTGCAATACCCCATCTCCATGCCCAGCCTCTCCCTCCGCTCAAAGGATTCCCAGACGTTCTCCTCCAGAGAGCCTTCCGATCGTGCTCGTCGTCATCTGCCCACCAATCGTTCCGCAAGGGCAAACGACCACATGCTCTCCGTCTATCCTTCCCCCTCTGTCGCTGCTTCTCCCCAGTCTCCTTCCATCCCCCTTACGCCATACTCCGCTCGTATTTCACTTTCCAGCCCCATTCCTCGCTCTCCCGTTCTTTCTTCTCTGGACGCCCCCAGCGCCAACGTCTCTTCCCAGTACTCGAGACCCACTTCCACTCATTCGTCTCCAGTGCAAGACATTCTCTTCCCAGGTAATGTTATCGGTCAAGGTCTTGATTTCCAAGGCGAAAGGGCTCGGCTTCTCCCTATTTCCGCCAGCCATCACAATGGCGACGACGATCTCAATGCCCCTTCCATCAAGTTTGAGGTCGTCAGGGCCCTCGGTACCGGAAGTTACGCTGTCGTCTACCAAGTCCGTCAGATCCTGTCTGGCTGCCCCCCAACGACCGAAGAATTCTCGCCGATCAGCGCTGTCAACTTCGATGACATCCCCTCCTGTTCTGACTCGATTAGGTACGGTCGTGAATACGCCCTCAAATGCCTGTCCAAGGCCGATCTCGACAAGGACGCTTTGAGCGCGCAAATGTTCGAGGTACGCGCCTTCCCGTTTCCCTACCACTCCCCCACCTAATAGACATTTAAAGGCAACGATTCACCAGTCTCTGCCTACCCACCCGAACGTCGTCACGCTTTATCGTACCCTCGAAACGCCTTCCTACCTCCTTTTACTTCTCGAATACGTTCCTGGCCAGGACCTCTTTTATTTTTTGGAACAGTCATGCGATCATTATGAACCAGAACTCCCGTCCTCTCCTTCCTCCACTGAGCCTCACACTCCGCCTACCCCAAGCCTTCTGTCTTCTCTCAATCCGGACCAACTGCTTTCGCGCACTCGTTTACGCCTCATCTCCTCCATGTTCTCTCAGATGTGCCAGGCCGTCGCTGTCTGTCATGCGGCTAACGTCTTTCACAGGGACATCAAACCCGAGAACTTCATTGTCACGGATGGATGGGTCAAATCTTCAGATGGCAGGCAAGAGCGCAAGGTCGTCGTCAAGCTCACAGACTTTGGTTTGTCCACTAATGACGTCGAGTCCGCCGATATGGATTGCGGATCTGCGCCATATATGAGCTACGGTACGTGTTTCCGAGCACCTCTATCGTGTCGTTCGCTAACCGCAGTGGCACCACGGTTCTCTGGTATAGAGTGCAGGAACAACGTTGCACCCACGTATTCTCCTCGTGCTGCCGATGTATGGTCACTTGGAATCGTCCTTATCAATATGTAAGTTTCAACCTCTTTCTTTTCACATGACCTACGCTGAACCGCCTTTGGTATAGGCTGTATCACTATAACCCATGGACTGATACAGCTGAAGGAGCTTGTTCGTCTTTTGAACTTTATCGTCTGAACCCGATCAACTTTTTCATGCAACGGTTCACCGGGATGACAATGCCGGTCGCACGTTTCCTCGCCACCCGTGTCTTCTGTATTCTTGGAGATTCCTCCGATGACAGTCCTCGTGTGACCGCCGAGGAGTTCGGCGTTTGGGCCAAAGACCTTCCAGCCCATTTCTTTGTCCCCGGTCACGCCCGCGCGGTTTCGGTTTCTTCCACCCAAGGTCATCCCCTCTCCCCCGGTCTCCCTCAATCCAGACCCGCATCCCGGCAAGCTTCCATCAACACTGTCGCAAGGCGTGGTTCCAGATCCGCCTCACGGCCGCCATCGTTTGCCCATGGGTTTGTGGAGACCGAGTTGCCCACCGTCATGGACAACGACAACGAAGGTGACGTCCATGAGGAACCTCACGAAGAAGTTCAGCCCGACTCTCGCGCGTCGACGAACATGAAGAGACGCAAGCGCGGAGCACGGAAGAACAGAGGCAAAGATGCTCAGGTCGAACAGGTTGACGTGACTCTTGAAAATCTTGCGGAGGCCTCGCAGACTCTTGCGAGGGAGATCAGCAGGACTTCCAAGATTTCTGGCAGTGGATACGTCATCGATCCCTCCGACCTTCTTGCCCCCGCAATCCCTGTTCCGCCGGTCCCGCCCTTACCCAGCGACGTCACGCCACCCACCCCGATTGTCACCAAGAAGCCATCGAAGTGGAAGCTCAGCTTCGGCAAAAGCAACGGCGACCGCAGCCCTACCGTTCCAACCCCCAACCCCGCAGTCGACGAGTCCGTCACAGTCGATGGAAGGCAGATGTCCAAGACGGCGAGCAACGTAACGAACCTCGTCTTGGGATTGAGCCCTCCCCCTCCCAAGTCGCCTTCGCGCTCTCCTGCCAGACAACAGACCTCCGTCCGTCATGGCCCCACACAACCTTTCGACGACTCTACGTACACTCGTGGTCGCAGAAAGAACTCGCCGTACGGCAACAACGGCGGTGCTGGGTCGCAGTCCCACATCGAGAAGTGGGCAGACAATGTCGAAAGACGTGGTATTTCACCAACCTCCACTAGGAGCGGAAGGTATCCGGCTTCGAGCGCAAGTTCAATGGCGAGTACCAACTGGAGATCAAGCATCAGTACGACGAACAGCATCAGGAGCGCGACCACTTCATCCTCGGCGTTCACGAAGCACAGTAACAACAGTTCTTCGACGGTCGCGACAAGCTTTTCGAGTGGAAGTTGGAGGAATGCGAACGGAAGCAAGTACAGTGTCAGCAGTGGGCAGTATAACTACCGGAATGGCAATATCCCCCCTCCCAATGTCAAACGTACGTGTATTATCCTATCCTTTCCCTCACTTGCCAATCGACGTTTATCGTTCTGTACAGTCATGACTGGTGTCCCATGGGAGTTGAACGAAATACCGAGGCAGATGCACCCCGATCCAATTGGTGTCATTTTTGGCCCCCCACCTCCCCAACGAAAACGTGGGAACGGCAATGGTACAAGGAATAACAAACAAACTACTGGAGCTACCAAGGAGAACAACAAGCTGGACACGATTTCTGAACGGCCATCCGGACAGAGTATGGATGCCTCTACGAGTACGACGGACCTGAGTAGCGGTGGGGGCACTGGCAAGGAAGGAGATTTGCTTGATGGTGCAGGACCGAAGAAAGTGCAAAAGGGACAGATCAACGCGTTGGCCAAGATGCTTTCTGCGTTGAGACGGTGATCCAACTCACTCGTCACATCTTCGCTTCCTCTCCTTGTGTTCTTTTCTGTGTTGTTTACTCGATGCACTCAAGCCCGCACAATAATCGACATATTGCCTCACTCATCTCCCTCCTTATGCAATCTCTCCTGTGTTCCCACCAACCTCTGACGGCGCATCTAACCCCCTCCGCGGTCGCTCCCACCAACTACTATTGTACATTATGATCGCTCGCTATTTTCGGCCTCTTGAGATCCCGCCTACGGTGTTTTTTTCCCTCTATTCCTATCTCTGGACTTCCCCCACGAAACGAAGAAAGCAAGAGGAACTTCCCTTCCCCCCTAGACCCATCCATCCTGCCGAACCCCCCACCCGCATCTCCCCTTCTCCCGCCCAATCCATCACGGGTGTTGGCTTTCCATTTCTTCTTCCTCTGTCCCTCAGTGGAAAGCCGGCGGCTCGACTCTACGGCGTGTCGGAGAGCTGGTCTAATTCACATCCATCCGGATGCTCCCCCCGCTGTAACGCACATGCAATTTTACCCCGGCACAAAGTTCAATGTTTAACGTACAGATGGTTGTTGTTTCTTTCTACCCACCCTCACTCACCCCCTGCCTCCGCATCACCCGCCATCACTTGTTTCTTAAACCGTTCTCATGTGATATCACGGTGCTCCTTCTGGCGTCGCTTGACACCTCATTCCTGCCAAGCCGAGGTCGGCGGGCTCGAAGGAAGGGTTCGGTCAAGCAGTCGAGAAGTTTTCGTACGTGGATTGTCACTTGTTCCTTGCCTTTCGGTTCGTCGTCCGTCATCGACCCCCTTCTTGGCTCGCACCCACGGAATGGCTTCTCCTTCAACTATTGTATTGGTACCATGCACTTTTTTGCACGGCACTGGGGTTCTTTGGGGGATTTTACTTTTCTGAGCGACTTCCGAGACCGTCGTTGTTTGTAGAGCCTCACCTTCCCCTTGGGATATTGGCAATACCAGACGCCCCGTCGCATGTTTCCTTGGTGCCCTCCCCCCTCACCCTTGTGCGTTCTATTTCCCTCAAAACGCGCCCGCAATTTGGCGTTGCCCGTCAATTAACTTGGTTCTATTGTACAGTACTTTCTCCATATTTGCATTCTGTCCCCTTCCCACTGCCACCAAAACACCCCACGCTTAGATTGGAGGTCAGCAGAGCCTTCTCTACGGTCTTTACACTTGTACATGATATGGATCTTGCCCCTCATTCTTCTACGGGCCAGTTCGCTCGTTTGTAGTTTCATAGCGTCTCCAACCCCCCTCCCTCTCGTTAAGCTCTTGTTTCCCCCCTTTTCCCCTCTGTGTTTATATGTTCTATCCCCTGGTCGCAAAGCCGTCACAATCAACACCAATCGCTCATACTCATGGTTTCTCTGCTGCATCTTTTCTCCGTTTGTCCCTCCACCTCTATTTCCGGTTTTTTTTTTTTTTTCGCATGGGACTTGAGACAGGCGTAGGTTTCCATTTTGTCACATCCTTTTTTTCTGCTTGTATATATCTATAACCCTGGTTGAGCTGGGATTGCGGGTGGGGTTGACACGCTCTGGCAACCGATCTTGCTTCGCTCTCCACTCCCCCGTGTGGGCAACGAGCTGTACACCTTTCTTCAGGATAGGGGAACAAACGGTGAAAAAACTCTGAACAAATAACCAAATGCACCGCCATCGATGTTGGGAATGCGAACCGAACACTCGAGGCGCCCTACTGGCCGCTTTCCCTTACTACAACCACCACCACCTCCATACCTGATTTCGATCCCAAGATGACGCAAAAGGAGGGTGGGTTGGATAAACAGACGTGAGTAGTCGAGTGACCCGGGACCGGTTGATCTCTTATCAAACTGCGGAAGATTGGAAGCGGCTCTCCGCGATGCCTTGAAGTCCGTGGTGGGCAGCACCGGACCTGGGGTCAACCCCAGGGCGGAATTCTACAACAAATTCCAACGAGAAATGGAAGACCACGACCGGGATTTCGAGAAGAAATATGATGAAGACCTGAATACCACGCTTATTTTTGTGAGTGGTTAACCGCGCACTGTGGATGGGGGTTTAGGGATCGCTTGGGACTCGACGCTCACCATGGGGTTTTGTGCAGTCTGGTTTATTCTCGGCTGTGACGTCGGCGTTTATCATCGACTTGCAATCGGAACTCAAGCCGGATTACCAGGAGATGAACAACACATTACTCGAGATGCTCCTCAACGCCACCACTGGATCCCTCCCTGCCGGTTCTGCGACCTCTGTACCTCGGTGGTCCGGCCCCGCTCCTGTTATTGTCCAGGTCCAGTGTGTTTTCTACGCGACGTTATCTGCCACTCTCCTAGCCTCATTCCTCGCTATGCTTGGGAAACAGTGGCTCAATCGGTATAGGCAGAATGAAACTCGTGGGTCGACCGCGGACAGGAGCAGGGTACGCGAGAGGAAGCTGAATGGGATCGAGACCTGGAAATTCCGTGTTGTCATGGAGGCCTTGCCGCTGATCCTCCAGTGCGCATTGGTCCTTCTGGGATTCGCTCTCTCCCGGTACCTCTGGGAGGTCAACCGTTCGGTTTCGTCGGTCGTGATTGGGTTCTCGTGTTTTGGGTTCCTCTTTTACCTCCTCATCACCACGGTGTCCGTGTTCTCCTTCGAATGCCCGTTCCAAACACCATTTTCGCTCCTGTTTCGTTTCGCGATCGGCTTGGCTATCCCGTACTGGCGAAACTTCTGGCAAACCCCCGGACCTAAGCAACGACCCCCCGAGCCCACAATACCCGAGGCACGATTCGAGTTGCCGCTTTCGATAAACGCTGTTGGCAGAAGATACAACTCCGAAGCCAACGTCACCGTCCTCGCTTCCGTCGCATCAGCCACGACCCAGTCTCATTGGTCGGTTGCCCCTCTTTTCGTTCAGGGTACAGGAGCAGAAGGCGACAGGCTCGACGCCAGGTGTATTACTCGGATGTTCGTAATGTCGACCGACGCCGATGTCGTCACTTCGATTATGGATTTTATACCAGAGATCATTTGGCACAGTGGAATCAAGAACATCCCTCTCAAACGCATCTACGACACTCTCATGGATTGTTTCGATTTTTCTGGCCCCCACCCGGTCGTGATTCCCAAGTTGCGAGATGTGGCATACCTCAGCGCGAGGGCTTTCGCTCACATCGAACTCCA
>Ga0307517_10011778_pt1 | contig 12090 bp, 6 predicted proteins | sample 23_EM_MG_FD_194515 | JGI IMG/M metagenome (GOLD analysis project Ga0307517, IMG submission 194515) | Populus trichocarpa ectomycorrhiza microbial communities from riparian zone in the Pacific Northwest, United States - 23_EM | ecosystem: Host-associated > Plants > Roots > Unclassified | place... | reverse complement strand
CTGTGGTTTATGTAGATAGTTGGGATGCCCCAAGTGGTGATGCATTATGTAGGAAGTTGGATGTGGTGCAAGACAAGTCAACAAAAAAATAAAGAAGGCAAGTGGCCCAATTGAACTCGTAACTTGAATGTGGTCACGAGGATCGACTACTGAACTATATAGCATACACTAGACAGGTTTTCAGTACGTTGCGAGCAGATATTTTTTTTTTTTTACATAAAAAAGGATGTTAAAATAATGTAAATATTTTTTTTAAAAAATAATATTATAGTCATTAACTGGTTTAATAAACACAATTAATTTAGTAATATAATTGAAAATAAGATATTGAATAGAAATAAAAACAAATCCACCAATAATTCAATACAAAAAATAAACTCTTGTCAATATTATAAAAATATATCTTTACAATATTTATAAAAAATCTTAATGATTTTATTTGTTAACAAATCAAAAATTAAATAAGAATGAAATAATTTCATAGAAAGAAAACTAAAAAAAATCTGAATCTAAATTCCTAGCAAATAAAATGTCGAATGAAAAAATTGAAAAGAAAACAATTTTAAAAAGAAAAAAAGAAATTTACCCAAGTCTATTCGAGGCAGCACACCAAATCTATAACCTAGTTCCGAGAACGAGATAACTTTATGGAAAGCAAGTTGAATAAAATTGTGAAGCTCAATTCTCAAATCAACCTTATATTAAAGGGAGAAATGGAAAAATTAAAATAAAAAAAACAATAAAAAAGGCTCGTGTCAACCCTAATGAACCTGTCTAATCTATGACGACATGAGATCAGGATAACCTTATAGAAAAGAAAGCTAAAAAAATCCAATCTCCAACCAACCCAATGCTGAGGGATGAAATTAAAATAAAAAAATAAAAAAAAACTTAAAAAGATCGAAGCCAACCCGGTCTAATCTTCAAAACTCGTGACACGGATCATGAGACCGGATTACACCATAAAAGGCAAACCCAGAAAAATAACATTGTCAAATTCCCAACCAACCAAAATAATTAGGGATAAAATTGAAAAGTAAATTAAACAAAAAAAAAGATTTGAAAATATGAGGATCAAATTTGTCATAACAAAATGAAATCAAATTAATAAAGGGATAAGAAAAAAAAAGAATAAGGACCAAATTTGATATAAAAATCAAATGTCAATGGATAAAAATGAAAAAAAAATCAATAAAAAATTCAAGACCAAATATATTGCAATTAAAAGAATGAAGATTTCATTTGATTCAATAAACAAATTACCAAACTTCTTTGAATTTTTGCAATGCTCAATGCACTATTCGAGGAGGGGGAGAGAAAAGAGGGGGGAAGAAGAAATACACCGCTGAATTTCAACCGCTGCTCATCTGGATGCATGCACCACACCACTATGATGGGGGTGGTGAGACACATCGAATGCTACCTCGAAAGGCAACGTTTGAATTCTCTATGGTGCCGCATGCGCCATATAAAGAAACATTTAAGATCTAATCGAATTATATTTTATATATATATTAAAAGATTTAATTATCTCTGACCCCACATGATAATTACAAGAAATCCAAAATGAAATGATGAAAGCGTCCATGTACACAAAGCCAAGAAAGTTTAATTTTAAGGGGCATTAAAGTCATTGTACTGTGAGAAAAATTGAAAAGTAAAAAAAGCCCCAATATTTTGAGGATCATTATAGACCCATATTAAGGCCACAAGACTTCGTTTATTTATTCTTAAAACTTTTAACATGAATTATTCATGTTAGGAATAATCACCTCCATACATCTATATGTGTATAAAAGGTCTTCCAAGAGCTTACCATATTTCCATCTTATTAATGATACGTAAGGGATTTTTATCCCTCATTAATATCATGAGAAAAAAATGACTCACTAGTCTCTTCACTCCATCAAAACATCAAATTTTAGGGATTATAAATACCCCCTGAACCGCCTAGATAAATGATTCACAATTTCTTTTCTCCAAGCATTTATACTTTAATTCACAAAGTGTTTATCATATCAAAACAAGAACAAACATTTGTTCTTAGAATTTAAAGTTCTTTCTTTTATTTACTACAATCTTTTATTTAAAGTCACTAAATTTAACATTGAAGAGTCTATGAACCCCACCAAAAAAGTCTGTTTTGCAGATGTTGAGACTTCTACCACCAATCATACATTTCTTAAGCTCTAGAGAAGAACATATTGACATGAACATGTGATTAACCATTATCCAAACACCAAATAATATTTTTTTTTTAGTATATCAAATTTTAAACATCATCATTAACCATAATGGTTTAGAGTCTCCACTGTCCACTATCAAATGTCCTCATGAAAACATTGGGTCCTCACCATGTTAAATGAGCAGCCAATCACAGTCACTCGTAAAAAAGATAGTATAGGAGACTAGGAGTAAAGAATACCTTATATGAGGTCCATATATATGCTTCATTTTCTTCTAGCCTTGCAAGTTGCAAATACTAGTTTTAAAAACCCACCAAATTTGTCTAAAATTGCTGGCTAATGTCCATTATTAATCTGTCATTAATTATAAAATATACTAAAAGGGTTGAGTGCCCCTCTCATTGTTTACCTAGACATAAATTATTATGGATTGAAGCAGTGTAATGACATAGTTGTCTTTACCAAAAAAACTTGTTAAGCATGCAATCGGGGTGAGATTGTCTTTTTTATGGGATGTATTTGGTATTGAAAGAATGATTGGAGAAAAAATGGTTAGTTCGGATTTTGTTGGGGCATAGTAAGGCTGTCAGGCCCCATACGCTGGGGCATGGCGTGACTGCCAGACACTTGGCACTTGGGTCAGGCATGACTGTCATACCCTAGGCACCCGGGTCAAGCAAAGCAGCCAGACCTCAAGTGCTCGGGTCAGGTATGGTAGTCAGACCTAAGGCTCTAGGGTCTAGCGTCCGGACCCAAGACTCTTGGGTTTAGCGTTGCAGCCAGCCCAAGGCTCTTGGGTCTGGACTTGCAGACCGACCTAAGGCTCTTAGGTCCAGCATCTGGACCCAAGGCTTTTGAATCTGGCGTTTAAAAGGGGCCCAAGGCTCATGAGTTTGATGTTGTAGCCAGACCCACTTAAACTTGGGTCAAGCAGGTTTAATATTATTATTTGTATTATAAATAATATTATTTTCACTTATAGACTTCCTATTTGGCAATGATCCTTTTCCTACTAGAATGTGACAGCTTGTTTTGGAAATTTTCTAGTTCTACAAGGATTTTTAATGGGCTGCAACATAAGTTTCAAGTGTACAAGAATTCATTAATGTTCTAAAATCCGTTTTTTGCAAGAATTTCTTTTTCATCCTAGCAACACAAGGAAAAAATAGCTGGTGGTATTTAATGATATATTAATTTCTAGGATGATAATCACCATTCTAGGTTATAAATAAGCCTTATATCATACTTGTATTATTTGATTTCTTCATCTCTTCTCTTCTCACAACAACATAGGGGATTAACTTATATGTTTTATTTTTATTATTTCAGTTATAGCCCAAGCCTTGTTTGGGCTTAATTAATACTTTGTTTTCAACTAGGATCCCAGGCTTGTTTGGCAGGGTTTAGGCTTATTAGTATATGTTTTGGAGTAGTTTTGTAAATGGGTTATTTCAGCTCATGATGGTAGATCCATTAGGGCTAATTTTTCAGAAGTACTTAAACTCTTGTAAGCTTAAGTTTTGGCAACCTTTGATGAATAACACTTCTGAACTTTTCAGTTTAATGTGTAAGAGATTTTTTTTATATTATTTGGTTCTTAAATGAACTGAATTTGACTTATCAAAGATTAACTGGCTTCGTGGCATCATTCGACTTCATTATAATAGTATTGGTGTCTTGGGACAGGTTTCCATTGTGTCACACTCCTATCAGACTTTTTTCAGCTTTTTAAGATCAGATCTCAATCTTGGTTGCAGGTTGCATGACCCCATGATCACGAGATTCGCATCACCCTTCCTATATAAGATAACTTAATGATCTTAAGTCTAAGGGTCACTTACATAACTATCATATGTGAGCCTTTCCACAAACATAGGTGATCTCTTTATATGAAATTATCTTGCGAATCAGTTTGGTGTGCATGTCTTTTAACAAGTACCTGCATATTAGTTCCAAATATCCCTTAAACCTCAATTTATGAGAGCAGTTACTTCCTTTCATAAAGGAATGAATATAATATGCATTGATTTCAACAGCTCTAATTAATATCTAGTCTTAATGGAATATTAACCAGGAATAGTTAGGAATAATATTTTGATGCAATAGGAATCTTAAAATTATAAAAACTTTATAATTTTTAATGGAAAACATTTTTATTCTACGAACTTTATCTTTACTTTAGATTTATTGATCAAACATTAGATTCATTAATCAAATATAATTGAATATTAAAGATAAATAAATTTTTTATTTAATTAACATATTTTACATGAATAAAATCATGTTACGTATAACTAATCAATTGGTTACAAGATATATTTACTAACATTAACATCATTTTATTTATTAAAAGAATAAAATCCATATAATTTTGAGTTTGAATATATTTCTATAACTTATCTATAGTAGCGGTGAGCATCCGTTCAAATGTTTTGGTTTTGATCAAAACTCCAAAACAAAATGATATTTTTAAAAAAATTAACCCAAATCGAACCAAATAAAAAAAGAAAATCAATCGATTTGGTTTAGGTTTTATATTTTTAAAAGCTGAATAAGTCTAATTTAATTTAAGAGTATTTAGATGGGTTATTTTTTGCAATGAGCTCTCAGTTTATAAAAGTTTTTGTTTGATTTTTTTTTATTTCTAAAATCTGAAACAAAAGCAAACCAATTCTAAAGTTTTGACAAAATATTCCGAGTAATTCAATTGATTTGCCCAACCATAGTCTATTGCATGAAAATGTTATTTCACAGTGTGTGATTATCTCATAATTATTATTAAAATCCTTATTCTAGAATTTGTTAGGAGTAACTGGAATCACCCAAAATGTAAATTTTCTTGGTAGAGCACATGTTCGTGGTTTTTGGAGCATGCCGAACATTGTGTTACCCAGAACAGGTGCCTTTTTATCAGTTCATTGATTGTAACATAGAGGTATTTAACTTTCTTTTCAATTGAAGATTTTAGTAACAACTGGCTTTCAAGTTAGCAACGAAATTGAAGATTCATAGATGTCATGGGTGTTGTTGCTCATCAATGGAATAATCGTTGCTGATTTATCCAATCAGTAACAAATAAGTTGAAGTATAAGATATGGATCATCATATTTCTTCACAATAGTTTGATGATTCCATTTTCACAGATTTCAAGCAAATCACATAGTAGTATTGCTTTCATGGTAACTTGATGATGAGAAGCCCTTCTTAATTTCTCATGGTTAATGATTTTGCTAATTAACATCCGTGAGATGTGTGTTCTAATAGAAAGCATAGTAGCAAAATGAAAAAGGGCACTCGAAAAAAAATATTCATGAAATAAGTTTTGCCCATCTGAAAAGGATTTTATTCAAATTTTATTTAGGATCATAGGATGTGTATATTGATGCGAGCTGCTAAAAGTGTACCATTTCAAATATTCAGCTCTTAGTTAGCCAAGCTCTTCTATTTTCCATACTTGGCCTTGTAGTCTTTCCAAAGCTGATCAACTGTCTTCCCTAGCAGATCAACAAAGTACTGAGCACTATAACCAGTCTTCATTTTCTTGTTAAGTTTAGCAACAAACCCATTTCTAAGACCATTACAGTAGTCCAGAAACTTAGCTGTAACATCATAACCTTGATCCCAACTGTCACCTTGCCCTGCTTGCACCCAATGGCTAGGTGCATAATTAGCCTTCAACCTTACAAAATCAGCAATCCCTTCAATTAGTCCTCCTGGTGCTTTTCCATTACCATTCCATTGCCATATGTGTGCCATTTCATGGTAAAGCACCCCAGTGATTTCTCTTCTGACATCACCTGAATAGTTTCCTATATAATCGTTGCTAACATGGATTTCATTGTCGATTGCATAGGCAACACCACCCATGACATCTATGAATAAGTTGACTGTTTGAACATTTTTTCTGCCGGCGGCATTAGATTGCTTTAAGGTTCTCCATATGAAATCTGTGGCAGATGCGAGTGTTTTCTTGCTGTAATCGACCCCGATGTCCCTGGTGAATCGGGCTCCACCAGCGGTTGCACTGGCTCTGTTGGTGACAGTGTAGTCCACTGCGGAAACCGTGTTGATTGCTAGGAGTACTAGCAAAGAGAGAACATAAACATGGTGAAACATGGTCAAGAAAGTGGTAGTGAAACAGGTTTCTTATGGTTGTGTTTGATTTGCATAAGATATTTTCTGTAGCTCTGTGGTTTATGTAGATAGTTGGGATGCCCCAAGTGGTGATGCATTAACGTAGGAAGTTGGATGTGGTGCAAGACAAATCAATAAAATAAAAAAATAAAAATGGCAAGTGGCCCATGTCATCCATAATCTCATTTACCTTTTCCTTTAAATCCTCATTTATCATATTGTTTTTCTTCCTTGTCAATGGAAAAAAAAAACCCAGCACCGGTACTGTCATATTCTTTCCTTCTTTTATTAGCTCATCATGAGTGTATAAATCAAATGGTGGACTGGCTAGCAAGTGCTGCTGCTAGACCTCCCCTGAAAGAGAGATGACCTAATCTTTAATCATTGTGAAAGGGATGACACATGTTTATCAATTCAAAACTCCGTCTGCTAGATAAAAAGAAAGAAAATCCATCTGTACGTAATTATGAAAATACAGATGGATCTACCGTGGTGTGAATGCACTAGCTAGTGATAATATTTTATAGATTTTTTTTATTTTATATCTAAAATGTCCTTAATATTTCTTAAGTATTATCATTACATGGATGAAAATGATCTTTAGAACATTAAAATGTGGGAGAGGATATATGTCAAGTTTTTAAAATCTTTGGGAGGTCCATGTAACTTCACATACTTGTGGGAGATTAAGGTAATAAAAATAAAAAGGCAAGTCATTAACTGGTTTAATAAACACAATTAATTTAATAATATAATTAAAAAATAAGATATTAACAAGAAATAAAAAAATCCACCAATAATTCAATACAAAAAATGAACTCTTGTTAATATTATAAAAATATATATTTTTACAATATTTATAAAAATTCTTAATGATCTTATTGGTTAACAAAAAAAAATTAAATAAGAATGAAATAATTTCATAGAAAGAAAAATAAAAAAAATCTAAATCTCAATTCCTAACAAATAAAATGTCGAATGAAAAAATTAAAAAGAAAACAATTTTAAAAAACATAAAAGAAATTTACCCGAGTTTATTCGAGCCAACACATCAAATCTATAACCTAGTTTCGAGAATAAAATAACCTTATGGAAAGTAAGTTGAATAAAACTGTGAAGTTCAATTCTCAAATCAACCTTATAATGATGGGGCAAATGAAAAAAAAGAACAATGAAAAAACCAGGCCCATGTCAACCCTAGTAAACCTGTCTAATATATACGACATGAGATCAAGATAACCTCATAGAAAGAAAAGTTTTTTAAAAAAAAATCAATCTATAACCAACTCAATATTGAGGGATGAAATTAAAAAATATATAAAAAAGGACCTAAAAAGATTGAAGCCAACCCGGTCTAATCTTCAAAACTCGTGACACGAATCATGAAGCCGGATTACACCATAAAAGACAAACCCAAAAAAAAACAACATCAAATTCCCAACCAACCAAAATAATTAGGAATAAAATTGAAAAATAAATTAAATAAAATAAAGATTTGAAAAGAATGAAGACCAAATTTGTCATAAGAAAATGAAATCAAATTATAAAAGAAGAAATTGAAAAATAATTTTAATTAATAAAAGGATAAGAAAAAAACAAATAACAATAAAAATAATGAGGACCAAACTTGATATAAAAATCAAATGTTAATGGATAAAATTGAAAAAAAAATCAATAAAAGATTCAAGACTAAATATATTACAATAAAAAAAGAAGACATAGAGACCAAACTTCTTTGATTTTTTGCAACGCTCAACGTGTTATTCGAGGAGGGGGAGAGAAAAGAGGGGGGAAGAAGAAATACACCGCCGGAGCTCAACCGTCGCACATCTGAATGCATGCACCACACCACTATAATGGGGGCGGTGAGACCCATCGAATGCTACCCCGATAGGCAACATTTGAAGTCTCCATGGCACCGCGCGCACCATCCAAAAGGTGTGGGCGGTGCCAACCTTTTTTATTTAAATTATATTTTATATATATTAAAAGATCTAATTATCTCTTACCCCGCATGATAATTATAAAAAATCCAAAATGAAATGATGAAAGCGCTCGTGCATGCTTTGTTTAAATCCAGAAGAAAGTTTAATTTTAAGGGGCATTTAAGTCATTGTATTGTGAAAACAATTAAAAACTAAAAAAAACCCCATGATCCGAGGATCATTATAGACCCATATTAGGGCTATAAGGCCTTGTTTATTCATTCTTGAAAGTTTTAACATGAATTATTCATGTTAGGAATAATCGCATCCCTATATCTATAGGTGTTTAAAAGATCTCTCAATGACCTACCGTATTTTTATCTCTCATTAATGTTATTAGAAAAAATAACTCACTAATCCCTCCACTTCATTAAAACATCAAATTTCAGGGATTATAAATACCCCTGAACCATCTAGATAAATTATTCACAATTTTTTTTCTCTAAGCATTCATACTTTAATTCCAAAAATATTAATAATATCAAAACAATTACAATCTTTTATTTAAAGTCACTAAATTTAACATTGTAGGGTCTCTAAACCTCATAAAAAAAATTATGTTGCAAGTGCTAGGACTTCTACCACCAATCATATATTTTTTAAGCTGTAAATAAAAAATAACCTAAACATACTATTAAACACTATCTAAACATTAAATAATATTATTTTTTAGTATATCAAATTTTAAAAAAATCATCATTAACCACAATGGTTGAGAGTCTCCGGTCTGCACTATCAAATATCCTCGTGAAAACAATGGGTCCTCACCACGTTAAATGAGCAGCAAATCGCAGTCACTCTTATACGAAGGTCCATGTATTCGCTTCATTTTCTTATGGCCTTGCAAGTTGCAAATACCAGTCTTAAAAACCCACCAAATTTGTCTAAAATTGCTGGCTAATGTCCATTATTAATCTGGCATTAATCCCTACTATTTCTAGATGGCAAGAAGACAAATGTGACTTGTATTGTTGTTCTTGGATTATAACAAATATATTAAAAGAGATGGTGAATTCTCTGTTGCTATAAACACTTCATTATTTATTAAAATAGTGGAGTGATGTATATGGTCTTGGTTAAAAAATTAATTATTTTTTATTTAGGAATGATTTGGTTTTTTAAAAAGGTTTATTTATCATCATTGATTTTAGATATTATTTCACCAAAAAAAATTTATATTATTTTCTTATTTATTTGCATTTTACATGCTAATTATGCATTTTTATAGAAAAATTATAGTGGAGATGCAAGGATAGAAATTATTGGAATTCTATTTGACAATGCTTCGGCAACAATAAAATATCTAGGAGTATTTAGCATGGAGGTATGGTGGTTTTTTTTTGTGAGATCTATATAAAAAATATGTATTTTTTATTTTTATGAGATATGATGTATGATTTATGCTTTACAAAAATTATTCGATGAAAGAATTTTTTTCAGCTAAATTTTTTTTTCATCATGGATAAAATTCGGCTAAATTCGACAACGTACAGTACACAAGCACCATTAGATTTTTTATTTGAAACAACAAGAACAAAAGACTTTTGAGCAATTCCCCATTAAAGTATGCAAGCAAAGAATGGATTAATGTATCATTGAACACTTTGAACTGATCCATTTACACTTGAATCTCAAGTTACAAAATTGGAAAAAAAAACTAAAAAAAAAACCAATATATAACTCAGTTGTATCAGTCTTCCTGTATATTTTGACCACATGTGCATGACTTCACAGTTTCCTTATTGGAGTCAGACTACCAGTATAGGTGTCTGGTTCTTTGTGAAGAAGTCAAACATGTCCGCGATTGCTTGGCCCCGAAAGAGCTTGCCTTATGCTAAGAGTAACACCCTACATCGATTTCTTATATTGCCGCATTGCAATGGTAATTAAAAGCATCTTTTGTAGAGAGCACATCACTATATATGTTCTCATGTTAGGCATCAGAAACCTGAAAACCTTTCAAAAATTATGATCTTTCTAGTATTACTATAAGTTGGGAGACGTAGAATGCTGAGCTTGAACAACTACAACACTTTCAAAGCAAATTCTCTTAAAGGGTTAAGAATTCTCTTATATTTAAGTTGATGCAGGTAGAAGACGAGAATCTTGTGAGGCTGTGTATAATTGTATTTAATTGCAAAGAATTTTCAAGTTCAAACAAGAGGAAGATGCTAATTTTCCTTAGGAACACGTGACTAAGAGGCATCCTCTCGTTTAATGCATAATCATTTTTGTCCTCATGATTAGTGACAAGTAATCAGATTCGACCAAAAAATAGTGCATTAGGATGTAGCAACCAGTCTCGGGTGTATGAACTATGAACCCCATCTAAGTTTCGATCAATCCAAGTGATTTCAACGAGCCCCATATCCGAGGGTGTTGGCATGTTAGGCCTGGAAGACACTCTGAATTCGATTGAAGATGGGTGTTTTAAACTTACTGAGTCATTGGAGCCCTTAAACGCTTAAATCAATAACATTTGTTTTAGGAGAGCACAAATTAACAGAATAAATGCTCGGACAAGATTCATGATTTATTATGACTTTAGACTCATGCCTCTCCATATCTAATTTCAAAGAGATAATTCATCACCTGGCTAGCATCAAAACACTATTTGTTACTCGTATTAGTTCCCTTTTATCATCGCTACCACAATCTTCATATTTACTGACAGAATTTTTCGTTGATATTTGTACTATCATTCCGTTGGTAATTAATTTATCAACGAAATCACCGACTAAAATGCTCTGTCGGTGAATCTTTCGTTGGTAATTTAATCGAAATTTTTCAGAAAACCGTCAAATAACACCGATGACTTTTCAATCCGTCGGTGATTTTGTTTGTAAAGAACATCAATTAACAGTGCAATTAGGAAGTGAACAGTTCCAGAGCTCTCTGGAAAATACCAATGGAATTTTCCGTTGGTGATTCCCTTTGTAATTGACATGATGAACAATGTTTACAGTTTACCAACGAATTTACCGATGGATTTTACCAACAAAATTTATCCCGTCGGTAATTCTGTTGGTATAAATGACACGTCATCCTTTTTTTTTGCTTTGTTTTAATTATTTTTTCCCACTATAATTCCCTTGGTATATACCGAGGGAATATTTATGTCGGTAAAATCTCTTTTATTTTCTGGAAATATTCTCTCGGTAGTTCCGTTTGTATTTATCGATTTTCTGGTAATGATATTCACGCAGCAGAAATTATGAAATAAAATTATGTAAGAGTCCCTAAAATCTTGTTAGATAGATCTAGAGTTGTTTGGGATTTATTACATGAAGATCTAATCTTTTTTTGCTTTGAATAATTTTTTAAAGGTTGAGTTGTCACAAACCACAAGTCGTCTAATTGTCCGGCCTCTAACGGTAATCCACACGAACCACCCTTGAGAAATCTCTTAAATCCCTATTTAGAAGAGTGAAATTGTTATGCCTAGAGTGTTATCTCTAATATCGTGTTTACGTAGTTTTTCTATCTAATATACAATCACTTATTTTTTTCACTTACAAAATAATAGACTTAACTTTATATTTATAGGGAATCCTAAAAACCCTATAAAAAAAATATTTATTTGCCCCTTAAATAATATCCATATATTATTTAAGGATAATTTTATAAATTTAATCAATCAAGTTCTTACTTGATTTTTCTAAGTCAAGAAATATAATTCATGTATTAATTATATTCTAGTTCTTAATTTCTAAAATTTATTTTAATCAAGTCATACTTAATTAAATCATCCCAGTTTAATTTCTAACTAATGGTTCTTAATGTGT
>Ga0307517_10011777_pt1 | contig 12091 bp, 12 predicted proteins | sample 23_EM_MG_FD_194515 | JGI IMG/M metagenome (GOLD analysis project Ga0307517, IMG submission 194515) | Populus trichocarpa ectomycorrhiza microbial communities from riparian zone in the Pacific Northwest, United States - 23_EM | ecosystem: Host-associated > Plants > Roots > Unclassified | place... | reverse complement strand
CAGATAAAATATTTTTTTTTTATTTTATAATATCTCGCTTGTTAAAATATATATATATATATATATATATATATATATATATATATATATATATATATATATAATTCTTGCATAATCTCCTAGGTTCGAGCCTTAGGAAGCGTTTGGGAACGCGGTTCAACCCGTGTTTCTAAAAAAATAATTTTTTTTTTTGCTAAAATTTAATATGGTTTGTACGTTTTGGATCGTTTTGATGTGCTGATATCAAAAATGATTTTTAAAAAATAAAAAAACATCATTGACATGCATTTTGGCACGAAAAGTTATTTAAAAAGCACCCGCAACCACACTGTCAAACACACTCTTAGTTAAAAACCACTATCTACCATAAACATCTATTTATATGGAGTTCATCCTATTCTAGGCTCCTATTACTTTTGTGTAAATCACCTTGTTATGGATATTTAACACAATACCTTTGCATTGCCTACTTCATCTAAATCACTAACACAAGATCTATGAATCATCTCATTATGGACCTCACCCTCATGATTTCTAGTAACAATATTTGATATAGATGAAAATTAATTATAAATTAAAACATGTAGGGTGAATATTATACAACCGACACTGTTCACCCTCTCATAAAACGCTGTAGATAGCATTGTATATTTTATTTTGGTCATTAAAGTTTTTTTTATGCGATTTGATTTTAATTGAAGGTCAATTGCTTCTGAATGTTTAGTCAATGGGTGAAATTGAAAAAAGTGAGACCAAACTGAAACAAACACAAAAAATAAGTGGTGTGCCAAAGATCGCATGAAAAATTCACTTCAGTCATCGATCTTTAAATATAACGCAATATATACCATTTAGGTCTTTTTAATTTTTTAAAAAATCAATTTTCATACTCGAGTTTATTTGTGCTATTTTTCAGTTTCTGGTTAGATAGATGAGAGAGAAAGGGTTGTCAAATTCCAGTGAGAAGAGAGAAATTCATTCTAAACTTCATTTTCGACCACTAAAATGGATTTTCTTGGTGTTCACAAGTTTCATGAGATAAGATGAACTTCATAATGGTTGTTTAGAGCTTTGATGTTATATGAAAAACCAGATTTAAACTGAAAAAGCCAAAACTAAACTGATTTGATTTCAGGTTTTTGAACTATTTTTTGGCTATTTGGAGTTTTGATTGAATGGTTTCGTGGGTGTTATAAAGGTGTTAATAAAATGTTTTTAAGTTGAAATAACTGAAAATTGGATTTTTAGAAAAAATATAAGTTTTTCTAATTTTTCAACTACTATAGTAGTGACCGGAATTTAAGCTTATAAATTACACATTGTCTATTTCAGCGAGCGACGTGTTTTCTACTTATTTTTTTTAAAAAGGACAGATGACCTTATGTCAATGGAACCACTCTTGTTGTTGATGGAGGACTTTGGCTGAGCCGTCCTCGCCACCTCCCAAAAGATGCAGTCAAGCAGCTTTCTCGAGCTGTGGAAAAGAGATCCAGGAATTCACAAGTTGGGGTTCCATCTAGCAATCTCTAAGTAAAAGCCCTGTAATCATTTGTGCCTGGCCATTAAAACACACAGGTTGTTGATCTTTGTGGGTTTGACATTCTTCCCACTCAAAGCAACAAAATTCAAGTGTAGCCCCAGCTCTTTCCCCTTGAAGAATAAAATAATTGGTTTCACAGCCAGTCTGCAGGTTTGAGATATCTCAAGGTGTAATGGAGCTAATCCATTAGCATTGACAGATTGGCAACCATTCAAAACAAGCACTGCAAGATGTTCCCAGAATGCTATCAATGATGCTTAGTTGTCTGTAAAAATGGTACTGGTGAAACACAACGGGACAGAAAATAATCCTTGTTTTGCCTAAAAGACACCAGCAACATCCAAGTGATTTGATTTGAAGCAATTTGCAGGTATATGCTAGTTCAGAGGAAGAATTTTACATTTTTCACATTCTTTTGACAGGATGTCAGAAATTTCCATGTTCTTCTGTCATGATCATCCAAAAAATTGACAATTGCCTTGAACCAAAAGGGAGAAACCATCGGAAAGTATTGAAAGAAGCATTCATAATATACGAAATATTCTTCAATAATTGATAGGGCCATGATTCAAGACTAACAAGATAAAGCTTCTCCAGAAAGCCAAAACAGCTAGGTAGAGCAAGACATGGAGAGACATAGAGGCGCCACATACAGCTCCCAAAAAGCTCCCATTGACCTAAAACTGCAGCAGAGATGAGAGCGAACAAACTCTCCACAGCAAGAATCCAAAATAAAGATGACAGGGGGAGGGACAATTCCACGAGCAGCAGATGAACTGACGACGCAATTGTCACGACGGCCGATCATGAGCGATAGTAAGGAGTTGCAGATCCAAGAAGACGGTTTGGCAAAGCTTTCGCTGCTGGTAATTCTAGCAGCCACATCACTCGAAGGCTGAGTTGATTCACTTTCTGACTGACTTCATCTCTCTTCCTCCATAGTCAAATCAAGATTTTCACATCCGGCAATACAGAGTGACTCTCAAGTGAAGTCAGATATTCCATACTTCGGGGCAAAGATCACAGGCTTTTACAACCTACGATCTTCAATTTTCGAAGGCTTTTAAGACCTAGCATATCTTGGCACAAACATTCAAGATTTTCACAATCAATAACGAATAAAGTAAGACCCCAAACACCCTATTCCACCCTCTACACTTCTGCTTGGTGGTTAGGTATAAACATCCAAGGCTGATCATTTCAGCAACCCTTCGAATCCATCAGAAAGTATAGAGCTTGCAAATTTTGTAACTTGCAAACAGAATTGGGGAGTCTTGACATCTTTTTATCCCATGAAATATCGAGATAAATGCTTACTATGATGGAAAACTCATCTCGAGACAACGATAATGCAAGATCATGCATCTTGAAGGCAGAGATGAAACCCATGTACTCATAATCTTGGAAAAAACATTTTAATAGCAACATCTTCCAACTTTCCATTTCCGTTTGAAGAAGATTCAATGAGCCCTCGTACCATCAAAAAAAATAAATGCCATCTTTCTCCTTTTCTTAATACAGATTTCCATTCAATTCCATTCCTTGTCGAGGAAAAGCTGCGCACCCAAATTTATCTTCCATTCCTATCGAGGAAAAGCTGCGCACCCAAATTTATCTTTGCTGATATAGAATGTTTAGCGGATTTGTTCATGGGAGGATGGAGAAGCTAAAATCTAAGAAAACATCCCAACGTGTCAAATGAGTTTTTTGTAAAAAAAAATAATTATAATTTTTAATCCTATAATTAAATCGAATCAGCTAATTAAAGCAAGTTGCGGGCAGGAACATGCCTGAATTTAGCCTAAAGATTATATTATTGAATTTTCTTAGTTATTTTTTAATTTCCTTTTTATTTTTCTAGTTGTTTTGAGATATTCTAAAAATGTTATAAATATATAAAAATAATATAAGAATAAATTTTTATTTTTTATAAAATAAAAATGATAGAAAAGTTTCGGTCTCATCTTTTATAAAATCGTAACCAAACGTGTTAGCTTAGCATCATTAAAACGGAGAATAATCCTATTTTTATTATATAAAAAAAAGCCTAATGACAGTGACGTGGCATCATTCTCAGAGACAAAAAGAACCCAAAAGAAAGACCCAATGCGGAAGCGACTAGTGAACAAGCATGAGCTCAGCCAGTGAAAGCCCAGATAAGGCCACTGCTAACAACCCTATAAAGCACCCAAACAGCCGTATCGCAGTCTTGACTTCTCACTTCACCACCACCATGTCCTCCGAGAAAGACGCCGCTCTGGCCGCCGCTGCGGCGCCTCCCTCCGCCGATTCCCCCACCATGTAATTCTTAAACACCGCCTCTCTCTTACTTTAGTTAAGGTAAAATGAATTTGAACCTGGTGATTTAATTTTGACCTTTTTTTTCCTTGCAGATTTGACAAAATTATCAACAAGGAGATCCCAGCTAAAGTTGTTTATGAGGATGATAAGGTACTTATTGATTATCCTTTGATGTGTTAAATTAAGGGTTTGTTTTGGTTTTTGCTGGGGTTAGTAGAGATTTTACCTTTAGTGGAAAAATTTGTTCTTTGTTAAGGGATTGTGTGCACATTGAATGTTGGACTATTGCATGATTAGTGCAAAATTGGGTTTAATTAGAGACTCTAAACACTGATTGCTGTTTATCACAAAGTGGGTTTGCCTGAAAATGATGTTTTTTAATAGGTTTGTAGCTTCAAATTTTGGCAATCTTGATTAGCATGTTATTTTGCCTAGAAAATGATTGTTTAGGTTGTTGGGATCGGCTATTTGTTTTCTGTTTTGATTTTTATTGTCTGTTTCTTTTACTAGGTTCTTGCTTTTAGGGACATTGCTCCTCAAGCACCTACGCACATTCTACTTATTCCAAAAGTCAAGGATGGTTTAACTGGACTATCCAAGGTAATCCTTGCACGCTGTAGATTTCTTGTATCGTGGTGGTTTAGCTTTGACAAATTTCTACATGTGTTGGCTTTATCTTTATGTAGTCGCTTTGTTTTAGATAACCATTTATAAGTGAGCTAAGGCATTTTGTTTAAATCCTCTCACCAGCTAGCTGCATGTGATGAGGCAAATTTCGTTGATGTCTAAATTGCTAAACTTGATGTTCGTGGTTGATCAGCTTAATTTGTTCTTGCACCGAGTAATATTTTTGGATAAGTATGGCTACCTGCATATTTTTAGTTGTTAGTTTTGATTCTTTCTTTGTTTTTGTGCTCTAAAAAATTATTGATTTATGGATTTCACAAAAATATACAGTGTTAGAAATTTCGTGTAGTATGAAGTATTGATGAATGCTAAAAATGAATTGTCTTCTTTGTGGCCATAAAACGGAAAAGGATTTGTGTTTCTCTCTGCGTTGGTAGTCTTGTAGGATAGTGGAATAAGGAGAGAATATTTTCTGCTCTCTAGTAAATGACAGGGCAGAGACAGAACCATAATATAAGCATACTTATTTCTTGTTGAAGAAAAAATGCCATCATCTTTTGTTGCCATATTAGTCCACAAATAAACTACGAAATTCATCATTTTTTTCTAGATTATGACAATAGCTTTCTAATTATACCTTGTGGACTTTCTACATTAGGCTGAGGAGAGGCATTGTGAGATTCTAGGCCAGCTGCTTTACACTGCCAAGCTCGTTGCAAAGCAGGAAGGGCTTGAAGATGGTTATAGGGTTGTGATCAACGATGGACCAAATGGATGTAAGTGGCCTTTCCCTGTGCTTAAAGTGGAACTGCTTCTAATTGAAGCTCAATTTCAAATATTCAAGTGAATTATTTTGGATGCTGTTTTCTTCCTTTCTGAAGCAAGCACATTTTCTTGTAGGCCAATCTGTCTATCACCTTCATCTTCACCTCCTAGGTGGACGTCAAATGAACTGGCCTCCTGGCTAAAGATGGATTTCGAGCACAAGGAGCCAAGCAGCGGGCGAAGATTTTCAATTTATGGCTGTATCATTTGCCTCATTGGGTAAAACCCAAAAACAGATTTCAAGAACCAGTATCTGGCAATTTATCTAAATAATGTTGAAAGATATTGTGATGGAGTTGTGTTCATCAGCTGAGCTACAATGGCAAAAACTTATTTATGGAATCCATCTCGACTAAAAAATTCTTTTAGAATGAAGGTTTTTATCAGTTACTGGAGCTCTGCGAAATTTAGCTCTGAACTTGAAGCTAAAGAGCTCTGTTGCTGCTAAGGCCAATCTGATGGACTAAGCTGCTTGCAAGTTTAGTTTCTCCTCCAGATTTCGGGGGGAAAAACATTATGCTCTCCGAATTGAATATGTTTAATAATGTTGAAAAAACATTTCGCGTAACAACGTAGTCTTCTTGCAATACCAACCACGTACAAGAATACGAAAATCAAGTGATCTTATCATTGGTTCTTGTAATGGTTTAATATCTTTAGCCGATTTAGATGGTGAGACTTTGTAATCCATGGCTACAGAAACATAAAAAGATACCATCTTTTTTTTTCACACACTACTAGTATTATAAGAATGTTTGCACCGAATGGGGATATGGTTTTCGAGACGAGATATGGGTTTGGTTACGATGCAGTTTCTGATGACTACAAGGTTGTTAAGATTGAGCAATTCTGATGCTTATGGGAATGAATCTGAAATGACAATTTATAGCCCAAGGAAGGATTTGCTTAGGGTTATTAAAATACCTTACCTTGTGCAGAGTAACCATGCTGCGGGTGTTTATGCTGGCGGAGAATTGCATTGGATTGTTAGTAGGTTCGATAATTTCAGTGTTCTCAGATGATGGTTTTCAAATTCACTTTGTTTAGAAAAATCATGTATTGATTTTACCTGTAGCAATGATGGACACATGCTTTTATACGATGAGCATTCAGTATCTTAGTTTACAACTAATATAATTAGATCTGCTCTTCATAGGCAAACATGGGATTTGCGATCCCTGGTAAGATCGGTTCAGGATCATGGGATTGTTTGCCAGAAAGCTTTGCTGTCATTCCCTGTGCAGTTTATTGTGATGATTTCCTCTCAAAAGGCTTCAAGCTCAAATTGTAGGAAGCTAGAAGCAAACAAGAATCGAGCATGGTAAAGAGGTAATTGGATGACTTTTACTATGCCTCATAAAATTGAAGCTTTATCTTAATGTTTCTCAAATATGAGTTAATTGTTATGCAATGAATTTGAGCTAAGCTGTAAGTTAAATGTATCCGCAGTGCATTGTGTAATCTACTCGATACTACCATGTCCTCGTAGGCAATTGCTTTGCTCTTTCTCAAAACCACAACAATTTACTCAACCCTTCTTGTCACGGTTCCTTGCAGGGCATACACTGCCGTTGTGGTATTGAAATCGAGTGCATGATGGTGGAGAAACAAGGGTTAGACTACATTTCCAGTTAGTGTATTTGTTTTCCAAGCATGAGGTACTGTAGGATGCAATATGAAGACAATAGTCCTGCCTTTTGTGTTATGAAGTCTTTATCATGCTTGGATATGTTGAACTGGTAGCTATATTCCTCTCGAATTTCTATTAAAACTCCCACCACTAACTATTTCAGAACTTTGCTCGAAGAAATTATTGATCTTATCTCACTATTCGGTGTGATGTCATATTCATTGTTAGCAGAAAAGCATCTTGTTATTGCAGTGTTAGATTTGTTCTGTTTTAACTTAGCTGTGCAGCATCCCCTAGGGTTACACCTCTTGGTTTGGTTGATGGCGTGCATCAGTTCTACTTATGATAATCGTTGTGTGAGCATTGCTTGGGTTAAACTTTCTGCTGAATTCTCCATTCCCCTTGGTAAAATCCTGTTCAAAGTTTAGTATTTTAACCAACAATAGATCTAAAATTTCACTGGATTTGGTAGCCTGGATCTTGAATATTTGCATTTTTTTCCCTGAATTTTTCAGTCAAGATCCAGCGTCTCCCCTTCACCATAGAGATTCAAATGAAGCAAACAAATGAAGAACAAATTAACAAGCTCTATCTAGTAGGAGCTGCTGCAATAACATTTGATTATAAGAGCTCAGTATTCAGACATTAAGAAAAGAAAAGAAAGGAACTGAAAAACTCTTCTTTTCTTACACAACCAGCCCTATATAACTGGTGACATGTATGCTTGAGCCATAAGCATCTCATTCTAGATGCACTGCCAAAGGATCCTCAGTTGCCCAAACTTGATACAAAAAAGTGCTACCATTTTTGCATGTCTTGATGAATCCAATCTTCATCACCTTCATCATCACTGCTGATCTTGCTAATCCTTCCCATCATCAGAATTTCTTGCAGTGGACATCTAATGGAGCCCATGAATGATTTTTCAACGAGAATGAATGAAGGAGAGACGGTCGAATTTTGAAGGCCAAAAAAGTAGACTATGTGTGAGGGGATCTTCCAAGCATATGCTTGAAGCATTAACTTGCTGGCCCCTTATTCCTTTTTCTCAACTTTAGTTATTTTACGATTAGGATTAATAGTTATCACCATGGGATGTTAAAAGTGGGGATTTGTGCCCCTCACCCTTCTGGCTGTTTTCTGGCGCATGTTTAATTTGGACAGCTAGACACCAACCCTTTCCTCTAAGATGACATTTAGTAAGCGATTCAAAAAATATTTTAAAAAAATAAATATTTTTTTAAATTAATTTTAAAATTTTTTAAATTATTTTGATATCAAAAATAAATTTTTTAAATAAAAAATATTTTTAAAAAATAATTACTACAATAATATCAAACATTATCTAAAACTCTTGACATAATGATTGTGAAATCCAACTTGGTTTTACATGTTTATTTGAAAAATTTAGCGGTCTAAAATTAATCAACTTATAAATTGATACACAATCTAATTATCTTGTAACTAAGGAATTAAAAAAATAAACTCAAACATCATTTCAAATAAATATAATAAATCAAAATTGTTACTCATATATAGCCCTTTTCTAAGACAGGCTCGACTATGGTGGTGACAGCCGTGATTCGCACAAAACACTATTTAATAATAGTCTTCGTGCAAAAAGCATAAAGCATAAAGCATCTACCACCAATTTATAAAGATGAGAACACAATAAAAATCTTGAATCCAGTATCATTACTGGCAGACGATCCTCGAATTCTAATAATCACAGACACACACGACTGCTTTATTATATCTGCATTGCATGTTCTAAGAAAATTGTTTTTATAGCAGTATAATATTTTTATACCCTTGAAAACCCTATATACAAAGTGAAGTAAAATGCAGTCAGCATAGGAAGGTCCCCAGTTATTTACAGTGTAGCTAGGACCCCAGTTGAAACTTCCTAAAAGTTACCGTTCTTGTGTGCCCTCAAGACAGGGTCATCGAATAAATCCTCGTCATTGGCAAGTTCATTCAACTCATCAAGTATTGATTGGTTAATCCTTTTTCGAGACTGTCTTCTATGCTTCTTGGGCTCCAGGCGTGGTTCTTCTTGCTGGACACCCATGTCTCCAGCCTTGTACCTGCGATACTCAGAATTCAGATAACTTGAACAAGAATATGGGCAAAAGTAGGTTACTCTGACAGCAAACCAAGCCAGAATAATGGAAGTCAAGCCTGAATTAACAACGATAACAAGCTAGAGGGGGCAAAAGCATAGAAGAAGGTTCCTTGGCTATTAGTAATTAGGTTATCAACTACTGGTGGGCATTCATCGTAACAAAAAAGTTTGCCAACTTCTTACGATGCTTGTTACAGCATCTACACACTGCAGCGGTTTTTTCAAAACACTTTGTAAACTGAACACGCATTACAAGCAAGGTCCCCTTACTCATTTACTATTGAAATAGACGTACCTTACGTTATCCTCCCTTTTGGTTCCAAATGTCCTTAACTGAAATTCCTCCCTGATTTTGATCTCATCAAGAAGCTGAAAATACAAGGGATACCTTTCCCAATCCCCTTTCACTATGCACCCAGGTTCGCCAACATGCAAGCAATCTTTGAATGTGCATTTAGCCGGTTCATTGACACTAAGCACTGTCCTTATCTGTAATAAACAACATCAACGTAGAAACCAGGTGTCAACACAGCAACGATTCAACAAACACAAACCAAGCAAGACATCTAATGCAAACAATCAAACAGCAACGAACAACTCAAACCTCAGGAAAATACTGTGCAAGAGATTGCTTTGTTACTTTCAACAAACTAGGCTGGCTAAACCCAGGAGTATCAGCGACATAACCTCCTCCACCAAGTGGAAGCAAAGAAACATTACGTGTAGTGTGCTTCCCTCTACCATTTCTCGTCGAAACTTCCCCAACACGCTGGTCTTCAAACCACTTGCTACCCATTATCTAGTAAAACCACACGAACAAAACAGAGTCATCAAACACATGCACAATTCACACATGCACAAATTCTACTTAAACCTACAGGATCAAACCAATTATCTGCTTCATCATGGGAATTGGGTTTATTCCTCAAAGCATTAATCAAGCTAGATTTCCCAACTCCACTAGGACCCAAAATCACTGTCGTTTGATCTCTCAAAACAGAAGCCAAAGTATCAAGCCCCATTTTCGAATCAACACTGCAAAAGAGTGGCTCATAACCCCAACTTCTCAACCTAGAGTTCCAATCACTCAACACCTGCACAAATCCAAAGAAAAAACCCATCACAACCAATTAAAATCAACAACATGAAATAATCATTAACAACTAAACATTCACCATTGACTATCTTAAATCACAAAAATCAGATTCCACATCAACAAAATCAATTACACCAACCACAATGATCATTAACAACACAGCACCTACCACGTTCCAAGATACTTACACATCATGATCAACAACATCAACAAAAACCAAACCAAACCAAACTCCCTATCCACAATTCAATCAAACACCAACTTAAAAAACCATTAACAACCCAACGCCAACCAAATTATCGAACAAACCCAAAATCACCAGATCACCAAACCACATTCACAACCCACAATTCAACTAAACCAATTACAGATCATCAATAACTCCACATCAGCCACATTCCGAAAAAATCACACAAGATTCGAACCATCAAAATCACCAATAACCAACCTCTTGATCAACAAGTTCCACTTTATTTAATGCGAGCGTTATCGGAATCCCAGTTGATTCAGCCTCAATCAAAAACCTCGTCAACACAAATGAATCCAACCGCGGCTGCTCAAGCGAAAAAAGAACCAACAAATGATCTACATTCGCTACAGGAGGGTCTAAAATCTCCGAACTCCGTTGAAAAACATTCTCAATCATTCCTCTCCTATCTACCCAGTCAATTGACCCAACCACCACCTTATCACCCACCAAAACTCTCCGTTTTATCTTCTTCAACACCGCCCGAACCACGCATAGCAATTCACTTCCATTTTTACTAGAATCTTCTATCTCTCTACTTCTAGAAGGTCCGGCGGTGACAATCACGCGCATAAAGTTCGCTTGGGAGGCGGCGACGGTGCCGATGGCTTGAGAATCGGAGAGCTCGGCAGGGGTGTGGTTAGGGGAGAGGATCGGAGAGAGAGTGGAGAAGTCTTTTTTGGAATTTAGGATTTGTTTGGCTTTGAGGAGGTTGTTGTTCGGTGGAGGTTTTCTGGAGAGATTGGGCTGGTTTTGGTGTTTGGATGAGGTGATAAGGAGAGAGTGGTGGTTTTGGTGGTGGCTGAAGGTGGTTATGTGGCGGAGGAAGGTGGGAGTGCGGTGGCGGAGGAGGGAGAGGGAAGGGATTGGCATTATGGCATAGGTGGAGTTAGTTACACGTGATTTTGGTGGGAAATGGAGCTTGTTATGGATGTTGGGGTTTTACAGGGGAGGTTTAGGAGGTTAATTATGGGTTAATGGTGATTGATTAAACTGACGAACACGATGATTAGTTTACTGAAGAGTGAAGAACAGTCTGGTAGCAGACTAGCTGTTAGGATTTTATCACGTAGATCAAGGAATTGTATTGCAGTGCCTTGATTTGAAGTCAAGGACTGATGAAGTTAAGACACGTGGTTCCATCAAGCAATTTGATTTTAAATACAGGTTTGGGGCTTGTGCTTCGCTGCGGGAGAATTAAAAACTTGACCAATGTATTCGATAAAAATAATACACTATTATATATATTAATAAAAAATTATTGGTGTCGCTTGGTGGACCTAATGTCAAGAGTGAACTAGTCATCATGTTTGAATGATGATTTTATTAAAAAGAATATTAATATTATTATTTTAACCCCTATATAAATATAGATAAAATGTAAAATAACACACCATCAAATAATTAAATTACAAAAAATCTCGAGAAATAAATAAAAAATTAACTTATGCTAACCTTTAAAATCAACAATCTGGATAATAAATATAACCGTAATGAGTTAACTCGATTGAATAATCTGGTTTTGTTATTTATTTTCATGTTTTTTTTTTAGCTAGCGTTAACTGGATCTCAACTATTTCCAAGTTTGATTAAGATAAAATTTAAAAAATAAATAAGTTAACTCAATATTTCCACTTAATTTTATAAAAAATATTTAAGTTAAAATTTACTAATGCCCAAACACCTTACATGACTTTTTT